>JGI24158J21664_10001675_pt1 | contig 25494 bp, 18 predicted proteins | sample Ectturendosymbi3_FD_21664 | JGI IMG/M metagenome (IMG submission 21664) | reverse complement strand
CTACGTTCTGTTTTGTCTGTTTTTATCAACATGCGTTCTGCAGAGTGTGTGTGTTCATACTATGGACTTCGTGTCTGCTCATAAACAAATAAATAAATAAAAAATAAAGCTGAATGACGGTGTCAATGACATGGCACCTGTTACATTTGTGAAATAAGTAGCTAGTTCACATAGATAAGTTGTGTCGTACTGTGAAACTATATGTTAGAACTAAATACTTCTCCAACTTACTTAACATATTATGATATTTTGTTTTTCATGTACCTAACACTTGATGGAATAAATAATGTTTACTGCTAATAATACTGCAACCTGTTCATACCCCATGCATCTGGTTGGGAACAACTCATCCATGCAACCCATCCCAATATGGTCTGTGGGTAAATTTACATTTCCTCACAATTTGTGTGTATAAACATTGTTTTCTGCCCATGCTACTTGTTTTTGTGATGAAATGTTGTATTAAAATGCCTTGCTCTCTGCCTCGCAACCATTATTGCTGCTCGCTTCCTTCACCTGCATGCTTGCCTCACCTGCTCATCTGTACATGCCTCAATTCTTCACCCATTTCTTGCCTGCCATCATCTGTGTTATGTCGATGTCTTCACCCATTGCTTGCCCACCTTCATCTGCATTATGTTGTCTAACTGCACCATTCCTTCCATTCTACTACTATGTTTTAAACTTACTGACATTAATACTTAAAAAATATGTGGCCTAACACTTCATAAAAAAGAAGTAATACACAACACAGACACAAAAACTAAGGAAATGACTACGAATATGCTTGGCCTTCCGCAATTCAAATAAAAGGGTCAGTTTGTCATTGAAACGTCATGGCTCTCGTGGTGTAGTGGTTATGCTTTATGGCTGCTATGCCAATGGTTTTCGGTTCGACTCTCACCTTGCCGACTTTACTCTTTTTTTCCTTTTTTTCAGGATTACGTGTTACCTTTACGGGTTAGTGTTAGGTTAGCTTAGGGTTAGGTTAGCATTCGATTTGGGTTAGGGCTACGGTTAGAGTTAGGTTTAGGGTTTATCTTTTACATTTACTTTGTTTCTACCAAGCCTACTACACTCTCGTTGTGCGTTACTGTTACGTCACAGGTGGCATATGAATAACTTGTAAAATTTCAAAACCCACAAGCGTATCTATAGCCACTGTCAAAAACTAAACACAGACAAAAAAAAAGATACTGGACACGACAATGTAATGTTAGTGTTAATGCAAGATGATGTTTTATATGTATATCATGACTTAGAACTGCTTTCTGGCGTTTTTGGGGACAAGGTCTGATGTTTCTGGTGAAGACAGGTTGGCAACCCCTCTTTAAACAACCTTGATGAAATATCTATAATCTTGGAATTTTTGGGAAATTGCATTTTTGGATAAGGCTCTTAAACTGGGAAAAGTTGTGGTCACGCTTTTCCATCTGATGCGGAATATAGGCTTGTGTTTTACTGTCGGTTCCAGAAAAAGGAAGTAGTGTACAATTATATCAATGTTGTATATTTTTTCCTTATTAGAAAGGCAGTGGCTATAGGTCCGTTGGCAGACCTTCATTTAAAAAAAATGATTTGTCCGTCACCTGTAACATGATGCCAATGCATGATGAGTGTGTGCTAGACTGCAGTATGCTTGCTTCTAATGCTTTCAGCATGGTAACCGCAGCGCGAAACAGAAATAACAATGCATGCATTTAGCAACTGTTAAATTAGTAACGTTAGCAGGAATAATTAGGCTGGATTTAATGTTCTTTAGAGTAATGGCACTTGCAGTTATTTTGAAAAAAGGTACATCCAAGAACATATGGACTCTCACCTTTGAAAATCACATTTTAGATCCCTAAATACCTTGTTTTGAACCCCCACTGGCTTGGGAACCACTGCCCTAAACCTTATCTGTAAACCTAGACCCTGAAACTAATCCCTGAACTTAAACCTAAAGCCCAAACCCTAAGCGTAAACATAAAAAAATTGGAAATTTTGAAAAAAGTTAACAAAAACCGGTCCCATGAAAAGTGTAACCACCAAAGCAAAAGCGGAAATGATGAGAACCAAACTGAAAACTACTCACACAGCAGACGTACTACGCTTCTCAACTATGATCACGGTGCTGGTTGAGTGAGGAACTCGGTGTTTATTCGAACCATGTCATATGATGAGCTGCAGCTGGCCTACCAATAGCCACTTCCTGTTAGAAAAGCATTAACCTGTATACTATTATCATCGGTAAAATTTGTGAAAAATTGAACCTAATCATGCTTGAGTGAAATGTAGAGCTTAATGGTACTTTAGCTTTGGAAAATTTATATTACACTGTGGTATGAAATCTATAGTTATTGGTGTGTATTGGTTTTACATAATCAAAGTGTAGTTCAATACGATCATCACTTTAGACAAATAGCAAACCTAACTCAGAAGTTACAGAAAATGGTTCTTGATTTACCTACATTTATAAATATGATTGTTTTAATCTATTTTTCAAGAGTTACTGAGTTACTATGCAGTAGATATGTAATGTAACACACGCACAGGCCTTCTGCTAGCTGAAAAAGGCCATTAAAAGTGCTAAAAGCTAGATGAAAGTAATATACTGCTTTGTGCAAAATCTGGGGAATTTTGTGAAATTTTGGGAATTTCAGGCTAAACCTTAAGGAATTGCTAATCAGCATTTGTGGGAACCCCATTATGTGCTTTTACCCAATTTAGTTCAGGTTGTACTTAAAACATAAGAAATTTTAATGAATTTTTTTATTCATAGATTCAACATCCTCAGAAACATGGGTTTTAAAACCCAAAATCAAAATAATGTTACTGAAAATTGTGGATGCGAGATAGTACTTTGTGGATTTGGAAGAACACGGTTTGTGATTAAGTTTTAACTGTATCCTAAAATGTTAAAGCTATTTAGAAACTTAGCAATTTGACCCATTGATGTGCAGTAACTTCATGTGTTCAAAGGATTCACTTCACTTCTGAAATGAGGTGTATTGTAGATTTGTCCATCTAACTATAATTCGTGTTCAAAGATAATGATATTATTTGAAGGATGAACAACAATGCTGTAAACTTTATTGTTTATAAAGATAGTTCATAATATAAAGCATGCATTTAGATCAGCTGGCGTTAACAGCATAAATAAGTGCACTTTATGCAATCTAAAATTTTTCTAAGAAACAGCATTTCAATGAATGTCTTAAGATTTATGTGAATGGATACAAAAACTTGTTCTTTGTGCATTTTTACATCATGCCAATTGGTCTTCCAATGCAAATTGAAAGAAAAAGTTGATAGGCATGCTATTTTCATGTTGACATGATGATAATGTTAAATTGTGATTTTTCAAACTACTGTGAAAAGTTGCAGTTAATGTATTGTAGAAACCTGTAATATTTTTTCAGATTGTTCTATTTTAACCAGGGTTGTGGAGTCGGAGGTAAAATATTCGACTCCGACTTTGCTAAATTTCCAAATCCTGACTCCGACCTTTCCAAAATTTCTGACTCCTTAACATAAAGGGAATGAAATTTGGCTGTTAAAATCAATGGAAATCGTGGTACACAGAAAGAAATCTCTGATTCAACAAAAGTTTCAAAAGAAATTGTATCATTTCAACAAGAATTCCCAATTTAGGAGTGTGATGTAAAAAATGATCCAACTGGGCAACCAGAGTCGGACAGAAAAATCCGACTCCCAGTGTTGTTAGGAATTCAACTCCGACTCCACCCAAAAATCTCCGACTCCGGCCGCACAACCCTGATTTTAACTTTCTTTTTGAAAGCCAGTGTTTTAAAGAAAAACACAATTTGACCTAACTTCAACATGGGGCCTACAGTGTGCTTTTACATTTTTAGAATCCCGTTTCGTTTCCTACAGTGTTGTGCTAAACCACTTGGAGCCCTGATTGCTTTCTGCATTGGTGCATTTTTGCAAGGTTTTATTGTGAATGGGCTCGTTAATGCTTCAATCTCAACATTGGAAAAAAGGTGCATTGGTGATGCTGTGGTATCACATTTATTTTTGCAGTATTGTTGCAGTGTACAGCTTAAAACATTTCATTTATATACCTATATTTTTCAGATTCAAACTTAAAAGTGCTGAAACGGGTCTCATAGCCAGTTGTTATGATATTGCCCAATGCATTGTGCTATTATTTGTCACATATGTGGGTGCCAGAGGACATCAACCAGTGTGGCTGGGTTCAGGAATAATAATCATGGGGATAGGTTCAGTTCTGCTGTCATTACCTAGATTTGTTGCACCACTATATGAAATTGCTAACATCACTGATGGTATATGTGATTTGAATAGAAACAATACAGTTGATATATGTCTTGATTCAAACCTACGGAATTTCAGGTACTGTATTAACTGTAAATTTTTAAAAATGTAAATTTAGCATTGTTTGTGAGAATGTGTCAATTTACACAACTGGTGCTTTGCTTAAATGTATGTTTATTGTCGTGTTTGAAAAATTACATCAGGTTAATGTTACACTGAATTGTTTTCAAAATAAAAAAAACAACTTCTGTTTGCTTTTATATATATAATTTCATTAGAGTGCACAGTGTGTTACATGAATGTAATTCATAAAACAAGTTTTACCAAATTTTGGAACAAATTTTAGAAGCTCTTAGAATATAATTTTTTTATTGTGCGCATCAAATGGTTTGTAGTATATCATGCACTGTTCCCTTCAGAAGAATTTTTTAGGTTCTTGTTCTATGCTGGGCAACTTTTGATTGGCTTTGGAGCAACGCCCCTTTTTACACTTGCTGTTACTTACCTTGACGAGAATGTAAAACAAGCATCTTCATCTCTATACCATGGTTTGTACAGTTGTAATTTGTTTTTGGTTGTTTTCGTGTTTTATCTTTTTAATTTGTGCCTCAGCACAAGTTTTAATTTGACACGTCACGTGCTGAATAAAGTAATAATAAAAACTTAAGGTTTTTTCATCCACAGCTTTTCCTCCCCAATTCCTCCCTGGAATCAAAAATTCCTCCCTTAGTGAGCCAAGTGGCTACCGTTTGAGAACCACTGATATTAACACCAGAGTTTTTTTAAGGCGTTTTAGGGACCCGATTCGGGTCCCTAGAATTTCAAATCGGATCCCTAAAACCAGAGAAAATCGGGGCCCTAGAATCAGAGAAATCGGGTCCCTACAGATTCAAACCGGGTTCCTAACATTTTCCTCAAAGAAACCCTGTTAACACTAAAGTGTATTCTTACTAAGAAAAAATATTTCCTCAGGCTAGAAAGTGACTCGGCAAGAAACAACATTAACCCGAACAATGAACAGAAACCAATGATTACAAATAAAAACACCAGAAAAATAACATGTCAATATGTCCGGCCAGTCAGAGTGTGACAGGTGCTTCGAAACTTATGTCGTTACTTTCACCTACATTTTCAGGTGCTCTGGTTAACGCCACGTTTGTAACGTTGCTGCTTAAAAGCCTTGCTAGAAAAAAACGTTTCAGTCGCGGCGTTTTAGCTACAACTGCCAGATTCTTGCGCTTTTTCTCCTTAGAAACTTTGCCATTTTTAGCTGCTGATGGCATTACAAATTTCGGCATCGCGCTAGCTAAACACTGTAATCTCGTTTTCTGCTCTTTCGTTCTACAAATCGACTGATTAAAACCTTCTCTGACTGACCACGCAATGCCATGTGGTACAATTGGCTTGACTAGCTTCATATGTTTATGATGTAACGCAAGAATAGTAACCATTGGAGGATAAGTGCGTTTCTACCATGCTTTATCCTTTATGACGAAACAAAACAAAAGTCGCAGTATGGACCTTTAGGGACCCCATTTCTCTGATTCTAGGGACCCGAATCGGGTCCCTAAAACGCCTTAAAAAAACCTGATTCTTGTATCTCTTTTGAAGCACGACAATTTTTCACAAGAATATTTTATTTAAAACAAATAAAATTTCATCGCGGAGGGCCTGGGGCAATTGCCCCCGTTGCCCCCCCCCTTAATCCGGCCCTGCCTCACTCCCAAATTGCAATCACACAGTTGCAATGTTTTAAGTTAAATTTTAGAGTGCATGACGATCAGTAAATTCATCTTTATTATTTTGAACTGGAAACTTGCCAGCTGGTTCCCTTGACAACCACGAGATTTTGGAGTCTACAGCTGCATATTTTATGAGTCTTCAATTTAAATTGTTTATTTGCCCTGGTGCCAGTGCAAGAGTAGGAAAGACTAGCAGCTGGTCTGTCAGAGATGCTGTGCCAACACTTCTTTTCGACAAAACATAACACCAAGGGACACAACCAGGTTTTTTTTTTACCAGAGATACAACACATTTGAACCAGGGAAATAGCACATTCGAAAAACATGCAGCAGCAACAACAGAACAGCAAAAAAAACGTTGAATGCAACTGAACTATGACACAAAAGAAGCAAGTTATCAAAGGAATAAACAACAAACGAAAGTTTTGAGAGAAAACTGGAAAAATGAAAAAGGGGGAAAATGCTGCTCCAGGTGGCTCATTGCTACTGAAAACAATTTTGGTTCCACAAGGAATCGGTCTGGGGAACATGTACTTCATTAGGTGCCATAGATAAAAATTTATCTATTTTTTAGTTGTACTGTCAATCAGTGCTGTTAATCGAAATGAAACGCTAGTCGCTGTGATATGTTACACGTTGATTGGCATGCTTCCTTATTAGTACAATTCAACTATTACAGGGGTGCATAACCTTCCGCTATTGCTGATTTTCCGGCCGCATTACGTGTATTTTTCAATTACGGTCGCCAATGAGTTCGAGATATTTTTATGAATTACGTTGAAGAATTGGATTTACCCGATAATATCTCATTTACTCGTGCCTATAAGTATAATGAAATGTCAAACATCGTAATTAATTAATCAAGCGCAATTCCACAAGTCTGTTTGGCCGTCTTTCTATTAAATATCCGCGTACAGTAGGCAGCGAATTTTTATTAATGCACAACCGCCATACATGCGCACATTACATGCATGTGCACCGTCGCATAAATTTTATCGAAGACCGCAGGTTGTGTACCCATGTACTGTTGGTTAGGGCTAAGTAAGGCTGGGCCAATTTACCCAAGTATTTTGTCTAGCTGAACAAACTGATGAAATTACTCTACGTTTACCTGAAATACCTTGGCCTAGCTGAGAAACTCTAGTAAGATCTTTTGAAATCTAAAAAGTGCAATAGCTAAATGAGACTTAGTTTTTCCTATGCCAAGCAAGATGCAAACACATCTGATATAAGTATAAACAAACTAAGGAGTAGGACTATTCAGGCTCTACAGGTCTATATAAGATGTACTGGCAGACTGTTAGTAAAGGAAGAAATGTATTTTAACGTTTGATTTTTATAAAAGCCTAGTTTATTCAGGGAAACGTTTATCCTTAATTATAAACTAATGTAAATGGATTAATCGTATGTACATCTTTCAAATATAATCATAGTTAAGTAGCACAATAACTTGCAGGGCTATTCTATGGTGCATCTATCATTGGTCCGGGAATTGGATACCTCGTAGGAGGATACTTCCTTACCTTTTTCACAGTTGTTGGTAAGAAGTAAGTAGAGTTCTTTTTTACATTGTTACCAATCACTAAGAAGTTCAAAAAGAACGTTTCGATTTTTCATTAAATGTTCGAAGTTGGTTTGCTGTTATGTGCAGTAGTTATTTATGACCACCTTGCCAAATTGTATACCTTCTTAACAAGTGTCGCAGTCCACCATCTTGCACAATAGAAAACGTAGCAAACCCCATTTGCAATGCAGTGATGATGATAACAGGAGTTATTGAAAATGCAAAATGTCGTTCATATAATTTTCCTTGGCCGTTATTTTCATTATAACCAAGAGCGCTTGCTACTTTACAAAGTCAACATTTAGTGGTTGATTTTCTGGCTACGCCTTCTAACCCAGTTGCATCAATGAGCAAATTTTTTAAGGCCTAGGCTTCGTATCACTTTGTTTACCAGAATTTGCTTAGGCTTTGCAAAACATTTTGTTCATGCTTAACATACGAATCTAACGACTGCTTGTAACAGTTACAAAAAGAAACCATACAAGCAAAAGTGCCGGGAACTAAATATTTATCATAATTTCCTTTTAACTTCTTACAAAAATGAATTTTTGCTTGAAAGTATCAAACTGTGACGTAATGTTGTGACGTAAAAAATTGCTCTCAGTGTGTTTTTGTAGAATTCAATTACAATTACTTAGTTTTTTGTTTTCTCTGCATATACCAATCCTTAAATTGAAATACTGTAATTTAATGAAAGGAGTTTTAAGTCGAATTACTACTGCATAGGATTTTTACACAATAGCGTTTTTCAACGCTTTACACACGAAAACCGCAGTTTTTGGAGGATTAGTGCAGAAGCGAATTGTAAACAACGTTAGAAATTAATCATTCTTGCTTTTAAAAGCTGCAGTAAGACAGGTAGACCTTTACTGTTGCAATAGAAAGTTTTGGTTTTAATGGCAACGCCTAAGTTCGTTTACGGTGCCACCACCCTAGGTTGTGTAAGCAGCACAAAACACCTCCGCAGCGGTGTACCGCCAAAGGTTCTTGAAAGCGAAATGCTATCTTTACGTTGGTGGCACCGCTGTTCAAGAAATTACAATCACGGATGTTAGTATGTGAGCAAGGCTGACAAACGCACTCTGTTAATAATTTTTATTGTTGTTTGATCACAACTTCAAAAGATGATGAAGCACAAACACGTAACAAACAATCCTTAGTGTCTTCGCAATGCCAAGAGTTACCGCGATAAGCTTGCGTCTTACGTGACACCGAGCAGCGCACAAGAGGTGGAAGGTATACTGGGACGCGCAAGGACAGCATTGACAAAGCGTCACAGATAACAATCATATATTTAACGAAAAGACGAACGGTTTATATTGCGGAAAATATGGTTCGCATGTTAAGGAAGAGGAAATGAAAAAAATAAGGCGTCGTGACGGAATTCCAAAAACGGTTTGCCCAATGTAACCTAACAGGCTGAAGTATAACCAACACTGCATAACTTTCACCAGCTTGGCATGTTCAAGGTCCTTTGCGAAAAGTTATTCGCCGATGTTTCTACTATCACACATTATATTCGATTGATGAAATTTAATGTTTCTACAAACAAAAAAGCGCGTGGCGGATTCAGCTCATGAAGAGTTCATGCACAAGATTCTGCCACGTGTCTGAAGGACTCGATGACAAAAACGTGACATAGCTTGTTATCTTGACTTGCACAATCAAAGCTGTTTGAGCGATTCTTGGCACAGGTACAGACGAAAAGATCCAGTATATTTTTATTGCTATCTGGTCAACAAGGCACCTTGAAAAAACATTTACTTTGTACACTGTTTCGAAAGTCCAAACGTTGACTCGCTATGAGCAGAGAAGTAATACAAGCTGTTAAGTTTAAAGCAAGGGCACACATTGAAGACTGCTAACGATGCAGTCTTATGTTTAACTTACCCAAGTCACAATAGGTCCCCCGAGTGAAAGGTTTTCACCGTAATGCCCAATTCGTGGCCAGTCCACTGCAGAACAGATAATCGCATGTCGTTATACAATAGCAAGGCGTTTAACAAGGCTAACCCTGGTTTAAAGTACGACTGCGCGTTAGAACAACGTTCCATGTGCGATTAGAAAACTCGAAAGGGAGGCAAGTTGTCGCGGGTATTGATTTCCTCAAGTGAAAATAATGAAGTTACAATCGGAAGTTTTTACAGCCCGAAGCCAGGTTTAATGAAATCTTTAACATAACTGCAATAGCATGTTAAGGGTTCTGTTGGTTTGCTGAATTAAGGAAGGGATGACAATTCCCTACTAGCAGGTCGGCGGGTTGAGGGTGCAGGAAGACAAGGCTCTATGAATGAACCATATCATCCAGTGTTCCTGTTTAGGTTGCGAGGTGTAGGTCATTGTGTAATCAGGTTGTTTTACAGCATCGCCGGCTATGCTGCACTTGAGCGTATGTGTCCTGTAACCGTCGGTGTATTATATTTCTAAGAACATGTAAAGTATTTTTAGATGCAGTGTATCTCTGTACGGTTTGTGAGCATGGATGATAAAGATTTGCACATACTGCGGGTTTTTACCATTTGCTGTCAGGTTAACGTATAGGTAGCAGAACCCTATGCGGGTTAAAATTTTTTGTCCGCCCCCCCCCAGAACCCGCAAGTTTTAAACCCGCCTCGCACCCGCAGGAATTTAAGAAATCTCCTCGCTCCCGCCCCACCCCCGCAGACTTCTAACCCGCACAGCCCCGCACACCCTCCCAACCTGCATCTGTCACTGTGTGTCTGAAAACCACTAAAAACTCATGCAGTGTGTTTCACCGCTAGTGGCAATTTATTCAGTGGTTCATTTCAAAGCCAACAGAAGGTCTTAAAATACACTGTAAAATAAAAATGTGAAACCTAGTCAAACTTCAGCGCTTGATTCTCAGAGCACCAGGAGTATGTCGTTCACTGAGGAACTCTTTAAAGTTTCTCTTCAGCTATCCACGACATGACCATCGAAGCCAAACGCTCGTTCTTTAGCAGCGCTAGTTGCCATCACACAGAACGTATTTCTTGCAAGATCACTGGGATCTGGAAACTCCAACCTGTGGTCTCGCCACCACCGGAGAATGTTTCTACACAAACCAGTGTTGATAAAATCATGATTTTTTTAAATGGAAAAATCGGGTTTTTTAAATTTGAATCTGATTTTTTTTTCTTTTTATGATTTTTTTGATTTTATGTGTAGGGGGTGGCCTCCACACCCTTGTAAGCTTTAATTTTTAGAAATGTATTTTAATATAACTTATTGTGCTTTGTTAACTTCAAGTACAGCAACTAGAAACGGCTGAACTTTTCATTCAAACTTTCTTTGCTCTTATGCAATATCCCTTAATGCAAATCAGTTCATAATACCAGAACCAGTATACAAAAGAAACTATTTATTGCAATGAAATACTCACACCATCAGTTTAGCAAATTCATTGACACTCTATGTTAAAAAGCCTGTACATAAACACAAGCTTTGCAGCTTTTTCAGTGCCTAGTCGATTGCCGATCTTTGAAAGGACAAGTCCAAAAGTGAAAAATACTCGCTCCACATCAGCGTTTAATTGCTTTTAACTTGCGTTGTGGTAACTTTCGCTCTGTGGTTTCTATTCTAATATAAATGAAAACCTATTGGAATGCTAATTAAATTTGTCAGTGAAATCACACAAAGGTTTAAAACTGCATGTGATTTTTTTGCTTGATTTTTTATTTTTATCGCTTGATTAAATCACTGATTTAAATTAATTATCCCTGACACCAGCTATGCTCAACTCGCGGGCCGCATGCGCCCCAGTCGAAAGTTTTGTGTGGCCCAGGCCCAGTAAGCTTTTCATCATTGTGTATTTACAATAAAATGATCGACTAATTTTATTTTTATGATGTCATATTCGACATTTTCGATGCAATGGTCTTTAGTGCATGTTTATCATGTATTACACACTGGTAGATATCCACGTATGCGCCTCGGTGCAAAACTGAAGTCTAGTTTTTTGATTTCTACTCATGTGTTCCTCTGCACTAGATCAGTTTCTAACGACCCTTGATCCATTAGCACCAAATTTACCTATTGAATCACAGTTTGGGAGTGATTAAAAGCACCCTACAGTCGTTAACATTGCAATTAGTGTTCAAATGCTCCCGGCAGATTTAAACTAAATTGTTTTGGTTTGTTGAAATGAAAGTAAGTCATTCAATGTACGGCCCTCACGAAGATAGTGGCATAATTTTTGGCCCCAACAGCATTTCGGTTAGCATAGCTTCTCTACAACCTTTGTACCACAACCTTGTAGAATTGATTTTTTTACTCATATCGCTTTCACATGCATTGAGTCAACATTCAGTTACCTGCACAAAAAATTTCTTATCCCCCGTCCGACCCACATCCGTCTCGCAAATGTGGGTATCCGCAACCCGCATGGGTTAATTCACCCCGCGCATGACTCTAGCTAGTAGGTGGTATTTCGTTGACATAATTGGATCAGAAACCGGATATTATTGTTACGATTGAAAAAAACATATTACGTTACCACTGAAAGGTGTAACGGTGACCTTTTCAAAAATATGGCGCCAAGCGCGATTTTAAGGGTTGATCAATCTGGTGCCAGACGTTGTTTGAAGAAGCTGCGATTAGCAAAGCAAAGATACTGTAGCTACTCAGTGTTACAGCGCCTTTGAGATGGATGCAGGAACGCTGATTTTAGGAAATGTTATGACATCGCACTTGGTTTGGACAAACAACTTTAATCAAAACTTCAAACTTTTAATCAGTATTTCTTTTAATCAACTTACTGTGTATTTCTTTTTATCAAAACTTTTAATCAACTTACTGTGTGGGTGCAACTGGACTTGTAAGTTACATGAAAGCTTATTTGTTGTTTTATAGCCATCGATTGTCTGAAGCGAACTCGCAGTTTGTCGGTGCATGGTGGCTTGGGCTGGTGGTGTTTGGAGGAATAACGATTGTTGCTGGTATTCCTATTCTGTGGTTTCCACGTGTTCTTCCTGATACAGAAGAAGTAAGAAAAAATCGCCAGAATGAAATGCATCAGGATCGTTTGTCCAAAGAAATTACCGAAAATGAAAACATTGGAACCAGGTTTGTTGTTTGCTTGAACATTTACACTCTTCACTATCATATAACCATGGAAAAATTGAAGATTTGACCGAATTCGACGAAAATATGTTGTTATGTGGTTAAACTTGCAGTTGTCTATTGCATATTCAGTTCAACACACCAGGTGAGCGGTATTCAGTTTAACACTAGCTGAATTAAGTTCTTCTGTATGTTGTTGTATTGTATAAAACAGCATTGTCTTAGAAACCTGCGATACTATTTTTTCATTTTGGAATCGTTAAATTTGTACAGAATGAAGGATTTTCCAAAATGTTTGATGGCGTTGCTTCGAAACCCAACCTTCATGTTTTTATCACTGGCAGCAGCCTCAGAAGCGCTTTTCGTCACAGGCTTATCAACGTTTGGCGCCAAAGTTGTCCAATCATTATTCAATCTCACTTCATCCAAAGCGGCATTTTTAGTAGGTGAGCCGTTTCACGAAACTTGTGTTGTTTCAACTAAACTTATTTTTTATTTCACATTACAGTTTCGTTTTTGTGTATATCAGGTCGAGCAAGTAGAATAGTTTGATTCCTTCCTGTTCCAATCACTGGTCAAACCCTGGTTGTTTGTGTGCGCGTGCGTCTTTACAATAGTCACGTGGTTTAGAATCAAAGGCAAAAAACATAATATTTAGTAATCACTACCATTAGCAAATTCAATGATACTGGCTTTATTCAATCATATAGCACTGATTTAATCATGAGAGCGATGTGGATTCTAAGTAATAGCAACTTTTTGCAGTGGAAAAAAACGTTGAAAGCTGTGAGATTTTAATTTTTCTGGTATGCTAATGCAGAATTTGGCTCCTTTGTATGCTAAATTTCATTGTTCGGATGTGGTTTGCGCAATGGTGCTCCTAGCACGCTTTTCTCCTTTTGGCGGGTGCTAATTTGCTCGTGGGATGATACTGCTGTGTATTCCTATGTAATATTATAGAGTCAAGTGTAAATATAATGGAAGTAGTTTGTTGAATATTTTATACGTAGATTTTCCTAAACTCAAAACTAAATATTTTCAATTTCGAGAATTTGGGCTCAGTGATAAATTTCTTTTAGGAGTTTGTGCTGATTCCTTTTGAAGTTGGCAAAGTATCGTATTGCTTCACTGTTTACTTTCGTTAAGCTATCAAAATTTGTTCTGCTGTATGTTCCCCATACAAGTATAACACATTGCAAATGGCTGTGGACGATAGAAAAAGACACTGATCGTAACAGATTAACATCAAGAATAGGCTGAAGTCTGAAAAGAAAACCACTAGCGTTAGCTACTATGTTGCCTAAATGGGTAATACATTTCAGATAAGAGTCGCAAAAAACACTGAGATATTAACCTCGTCTGCTTGTTTAATGGTGTGCTTACCAAGTGGGATCTGAACAGAAGGCAAGTTAGGTTTTTTAGAGAAAAGCATATGATTGGTTTTATGGAGATTAAATGACAATTTATTAATTTGCGACCAGGTTTATTTCTCTTAGTTCTGAATACACCAAACGTTCCAAGTCATCAAAACATTTGAGATAGAAATACGTAGAGTTGTGTCATCAGTAAAGCAGTACGAATTGAAGTTTGGGACGGATGGCAAGTCATTGATATATATATATATATATATATATGTCAAAAACTCTGCAGGGCGCAGGGTGTAGGTTGAATCCTCAGGAAGTCCATGACTGTGACTGGTTGTAGAAGATTTACTGTGATTAGAAACTACCTACCGTTTTGTATTTAGTAAATAGCTTGCAAAAAGTCATTAGCGGCACCCCGTATGGCACAGTGGCGAAGCTCATCAAGCAAGGTTTTATGAGTAGCAGTATCTAAAGGCTTTTTTCAAATCAAGGAAATTCCACAAGTTTCGAGATCATTAAAATTCTATGTTAAAAGATGATCGTGTCATTTTATGAATGCCAAAGGCATAGAGTGGCTGCTACGAAGTCCAATGATGGACAAAATACCTCAAAAGTCTCTGTGGTTGTTGGTTCCGGAACGTATTGACCATTTATCAATTAATCTTGATCCTGAGATATTAAGGTTTGATGAAAGCTCATTTGCTGTAGATGCAGTTTTGACGATATGATTAGTTCAGCAGCCTGTGGTGGCCGCACCTGAGCAGAGTGGGTCAACTCTATTTTCTAGTGTACTTTTGCCGTGTTTATTTCGTTCCGCGTTGATTGGTGCGTCGCGTTACATACAATCGCTGACCGAGGTCGACGTTCGAGCAAAGACGTTACATTGCAATCGTGTTTTGTGTGATCAGAAAGATGGCATCCATCGCAAGCTGTTGATATTTGGTTGACAGGTGTCATAGCAATAACGACCGGTACGGGTGGCAATGTCGTTAGTGGATTGATTGTCACGAAATTCGAACTTTCTGTGAGAAGAATACTAATTTTATGCATCGTCCTGTTGTGCTTCGCATTGGTGAGCACCTTGATCCTTCTGTTAAGCTGTCCTAATATCTGTGAGTACTGTTTTCTCTTACAGGCGTTATTTATTTTTGATATCTGAATGATGTGCTTAAGAACACCTGTATCACCTTCTTCACTGTCAAGTGGAGCTGCCAGTGTCATTCTTTGTTCGCGCAATATCTAGAACAGTGGTTCCCTAAGTATGGGTCGCGAAGGGTCAAAAAATGGGTAGCGCCGAGGCGATCCAGGGCGAAACTTCTATTTTACCAATCGCTCTGAAATATTGATGATGTTTGGGATAAATACATTGTTTCATGCCAGTGCTTGTATGTGTCTGTCTGTGGGGTTAGGTACTTGAGATGAAGATAGATTACTGACACGGAAAACGAAAATAGCAATTTATTGCAAAAAAAATTATCCATGCAATCATTACTTTTTTCATACGTTGTTTGAGGTTTGGGTCACGAGATGGTAACCAAATTCATGTTTGGGTCGCGCTCAAAAATGTCGGGGAACCGCTGATCTAGAAGACTGCGCTTTACTTTTTTGGAAATGCATTTACTGTGTAATATCTTCGTACAAAATTAAATTCAGCCCGACTGGGGTGTCACGTTTCCCTCTATCTTAGTTCGACTACAGAAGAAGTCAACTAAGTCATGGACAGTGTTCCCTCTAAGATGCGTAACTGCACAGTACTACCAGACCATTTGTGCAGTGGTATCTCATTCTTGGCGCACTTGCAACATTTCCAAATTTGATATCGTATATATATCGTATAGCGCTTGCAATGCTTGAAACGTTTCACTGGTTGTGTGTCTCTTCATGGTTGTGAAATTGCTTGCGCAGTGAAACAAACATGTATTCAGTGTAAAATTTTGTTAGAGGGAACACTGGTCATGGAGTGTCTGTTCATGTCGCATTTATTCCTTAACCTTCACCAGAGATAGTTTTTGTGGTTATCACGAACAGAACAGCAGTTTTATCGTTTCAATTGTATTTGCAAATCATTTCAAAGTATGCGGCTGGGCAGTCGCGGAAATCTGCCGTCCTGATATTCTCCTCCGTCACGATACCATCACAGGTCCTGACACACGTTAAACAGAGTCATCCGGAAATGAATATGCTTGCGACTCAATAATACTGTCACGTTTTGTGTCAGAGTTTGTGTTAGCGCTTTATGTGACATTCATATGCGCCACGATAAGAGTGCTCGTATCCGTTGAACTCTGCCTGTTGGTAATTGTGCTGAAAGCTTGTTATGAAGATCATCGACAACGGTTATTAACTCAGGTTATTTTTCAGGTTGTCTTGTGTGACAATTCCTACACGCTAATTTCTCTTGTGGTACATCAAAAGTATTTAACCGAATTCATTGTTTATGGCAGATCTCAATAACACGACGTGTTTGACGTTCCGCTGGAATTTTTCATCGGTGAATTTAGCTTGCTTATCGGTTTCTTTGGTGAAATCTGTATGCTCTAAATGTTGGGTATCCACGGGCCACACGTTTGTGGAATTTGGTGGATTAAAAATTTTTTGACGGGAGCTCGAAAAAATGTTGGTGCTTTTTGCAGTTCTACCATGCCTTCATTAGTTCCGAACCGTGCTAATCGGTCCTGATCAACATATTATCTATCTATTTCTGATGGCACTTTGCATAAAATTTTAGGCTGAGTTAACATATACCGACTTTTACTAACTCTGAACGTCTTAAGCAAACTGCCATCGAGGGTCACGGTCAGTCTTGGAAAAATCGCGCAATTCGACAGACAGACTATTTGAACACAGTTAGAAACGAAAATGATGCACATCGAATATATTTTTACAAAAAAATTAAAGAGCTTATCTGTAGACAGTGGCGTCACTGATGGGGGAAGGGGTGCGAACTGACCCCCTGACAAGCTAAACGTAAAAACCGGGCCGCCACTTAGCTTATATTATGGTATTTAGTATTTTTTGTTTTTCAGTAAGTTGTTTTTTTGCGTTTTTCGTAAGTTTTCTTTTAATGTTTTTCCCGGTGATTTTGGGTTTTTGTATAGACGTCCACATCAGGATTCACTGTCATTTCTCAATTTTTTTTCTGAGTGTTGGTTAGTGGACCCCCCTTCGGCTAAGTTTTACCCCTGACTCAAACCTCTAGCCATGCCATTGCCTGTAGGCTAGCCTGGCTAGCGTTCTCCGCACGTGGAGTTTCGCATCGCATGCCAGTAACATAGAAACGGCTTTNATGTCGTGAACCAAATTTAAGGAAAGAAAAAACGAAAGGCGTTCTGGTGATNACATGAGTATGGGGCACACAGTAACGAAACAAACTGATTTCACGAAATACCAGCATCTCAAGTTAAACGCAGCATGTAGAGGCCTAGGAGTCATTATATTACCTGTCCTTCAATAACAGCAATACTATGCAACGCTTTGCATCACACATCTCACAAAATGAGCCTCCGAGATCGATTTTAAATTCTTATATGATGTCCTCTGAGCACAAATCGTTGGCCAGCAACACCAGTTCACATTTTTATCATGACGCATACATCTTCGGTGTGCTGTGAGGATACGCTGAACCAGAGAGGTGCACACTGCACAGCCTTTTCGTTATTGGCGGCCGCATTACGTTCATCGTTATGATTACGGCCGCCAATGAGTTAAAGTTATTTTTATGAATTACGTTTAGAAATAGGATTTATCTGATAATATCCAATTTACTCGTGGCTATATAATGAAATGACAACACTTTAATGAATTTATTCAGGCACAATTCCACACGTCTTTTTGGCCATCTTTCTACAACGTATGCACCTACAGTCGACAAAGAGATTTCATTAGTGCACGACCGCCATGTAAATTGCATGTGCACGGCCGCACAAATTTTTGCGCACCCCCGCACTGAGCGGTGTTGTTTTGCAAGTAGCAGTAGATGCATTAATAGATAATGGTTACCTCTGCACAGACTAGGCAAAATAAATTCGGAAATACATAAGTGTAAACGTTGAACCACTCAAGAAACTTTTTCAATTTGTTGCGCTGTTGAACATTTTCTTCGCTATCGGGCAGTTCAGACATCACATTGCTTTTAGCAACCTGTACTTCATGATGCAATGCATTTGCGTCAACTTTTGAATCCAGTGCTGTTTTATCAACAAGAGTGCACATCGGCATCAAGCTGTTTGTCTTGAGAACCTTCCAGAGCTAGAAATAAGGATGCATATAGCGCATTAACTAAGGAAGAGTTTAGTTCGGAGAATGTATTGTCAAATTCACAAGCCACGTTGTGTGAGATTTCAAAACAAGTGAACAAAATGGTTGATGAATACGATGCGAGTCTGTGGGGTCCGTGACGACGAAGTCATCCGAGCGAGTAAGAGTTTTTCACTGACGTTTCTGATGTCTCCAGGTGCTTTCAGAGCCGAAGCCTCCTTTATGAACTTCCTCCATAGCCTTCTCAAACTGCACTTCATTATGAAGCTTTTTTGCTTCAACTATGATTGTCTTAACGAGGCGATTAGCAGTAGCTAAGCTGGTGACTTCGGACTGCTGCACTTTATCTGCTGGCTCCAGCAGTGCAAGGAAGATCACCATTACTTCTGCACAAAAATAAAATTTATTTTTTAACCTGAGCTAGCAAGTCGATAGCTGTTACAGACAAATTCACCTTTGAATTATCCGAAAAATGTTTCCGCGCTTAAACGATGTTATCGCAATTATCAATGATTTGTGTCGTAATATGTTGTCCTGTTCAACGCTGCTCCATCAACATAGCCATCCATGCTGCTGCAGTACCCTAAAAGATCGATGACACCTTTGGTTTAAAGGAAAATTGCACGGCAGCGCAAATGTAAATCTGCTCGCAGTCTTTCACCAGGAAATTGATTTCGCGTGCTTCACGCATTTTCAATCCCGTAATATTGCGAGCGAAAAGTTACGGTTGAAATAAAAAAACTCATTTAGCTGCGTCGCCCTTGTGGAGACTTGTTGCTGAAATGTGGATGTGTGCAGTCAGAATCATCGCAAAAGTTATGAAAGCGGAACGATTGCAGGCAGATTCCTCGATAGCTCAACAGCAAACCTAAAGCTTTAAATTGTCGTCATGAAATGTAGCAGACAAACTTCGCGTTTTGAGGAATAGTCTTCGAAATTTCTTTGAATCCAATTTCAAAGAAAATCCATCATTTTCAGGAACATCCAGAATGAGTTGTTCCAACTTTTTGAAGTATCACCTCAAGACGCTAATTCATAACAGTAAAAAATTTTGCTAAGCAACTGTTTTGGTAAAGTAATATCTGTTTCGTTCAACCTGTTCATGGCACAGTGTATCATCAGTAGTTTTCTTCATCTCGTACCATAGCTATCACATGGGTTTCAGAATTGCGATGTTTTGAAAAACTTGTTTCGTTCTAATGCCGGCTTCCTGTTGCGAAACCCAGCAGATATAATTGTTTCCTTCTTACTGTTGTGCTGAATAAACGTACGACAGGTGTAGAAAAAACAAGCATCTTTTTCAACTGAGTATTCAAGCATGGTCGACAATTCACCAATAAATTTGATAAAAGCGGCGAATAGATCCAAACCCTGACTGTGGCATAGTCACGTGTGGCTGTTCAGGTGATCTTCAACGAAATCTGACGGCAGTTGGACCTGAGGAAGTGATGGTCTGATGCTGCGGAAGATGTCGTGTTACTCATTACAAACTTATCAATAGGCTATAGATTTTATTGTTTATTTATAAACTTTGTAGTTGTTGACTTTATGTGCAAATCGATCGCTGCTTTCAGCCTCAAAACTTAGCTCAACAGAAGGCTACCCACATCACTGGCTTCAGACTCAAAGACAAATCACACAGTTTATCGACGTGACAAGCACTGAGCCAAGGCAGTCGAAGTGGATTCATGGGAGTGTGGCTACATAATCCCCTTTGATTTTATCAATACTAAAGTGTATGAGTAAGGGATTCGCAGATGATTCCCAATTCTACCAAGCTGTGGAGTATTGGTTGTAGTTGAAAAGCAATTTATTCAATGATGAGCACCAAAGATTCGTGTTATTTCATTTATTGCTCTAGAGCAGGACCTCAAAAAGGTTTTTATCGTTGGGGGGCCTAAAATGTATGCCTCCCTTGGCTGCCTGTCCAGATATCCATCCTCGGATTGGTAAATTCACGTAACTTAACTATCGGTCATTGAATTCCTTGTCAGCAAGCCCGGTGAAAGTTATTTTCACACAAAAATGTTTGATTTCGTTTAATAAACTCGAGTATTGCTTGTTTTGTCGTGTCTCAAAACCTTATGATTCCTAAAAATGTTGCCTTTTCCGCTTCTCCCATTGGCTCCCGAGTTCCAGTATCTTCACACTTGAGTTTTGCAGGATTTAAGAGTCACGGTAAGCAGGAGCAAGTTACGTAGAAAGCGTTTTCAATTCCTTGGTTTATCATGACCTATGTTTTATACCTGAAAGTGCAGGTTGCGTTGTAGTCCACAAAGGCGGTGTGGGCACCGTACGGGTCAACGTCATTTGCCGATTGACGTGTGCCAGTCGTCTGTTTTAGTCAGCATTATTTATTGCGTTTTTTAGGTTTGTCAGTTTTAATACTAATTGCGCTTTGCCTCTCGTTATTCTCGCCTAGAGCGTAGTTGATAGTGTTCAATTTGTCCTCTCTGAAAGCATCAGTTTGTGCTTCAAGTTGAGCGCAATGCGTTTGTTTTCCACTCAAAAACCTGTACCGTTGTGCGAACTGTGGATCGCAATAAACCGGTTATCCTGTGTTCCAGCATTCGCTAGTCCAACTACAAGATTTCATAAAAAGGAATACACCATCAATGATCCGCTCCATTCTTGCAACGCGAATTGCTCTTGTGACAGCGACATATTCGATCCCGTTTGCGGCTCAGACGGCGTGACGTATTACTCAGCTTGTTATGCGGGATGTACCCTACTGCGCAATAACACGGTAACGATTGATGGTTTCCTACCGGGATGCCGTGGGACCGAAGGTTGTCGACGAATTTTGCCACGGCTTTCGCGAGAATCTAGTAAAAAGANTAGCGAGCAACATCTTTAGAAAATTAAGTTGTCGCCGGTATACAATTTGGGTAAAGGTGCTTAAAGTATTCTAGTGCATGAAAGGCTTGCTGCAAATGGAAAAAGCTGGGAATCGCTCTACTTGTATCCCTCTTGGATGGAGGATAATGTAGTCAGCGTTAGACTTTTTGTAGAAAATTCGCTGTCAGATTTGACGGTTTCTTCACATGGGAAAGCAGTTCCAAAACAAACCTGTTTCGTTTATCGACAGTTCTTGGATTGCCACTGCGTGGATCGTGCAGCAACCGATTCCTTTGCTTTGAACTACTCTGCTACTAAAGGATATTGCTCAAATGTTGTGTGCCCGCGCGGAGGCCACCGTCTCTACCTGGCGTTCATTTTTGTTCTGTTTGTAACAACTTTCTTCGTTTTCATACCTGGCCTTCAAGTGACGCTGAGGGTGGTGCCATTCTCTCAAAGAGCTTTCGCTACTGGCGTGCAGGTGCGCAATTACTTATCTTTGAACCCAATCCTACTACAAGTTATTTAACATTCAAATAAACGCAATTAATTATCCTTTGTCCAACATAGCGAGCTGAAGTCGCGGCAGCTGAAGCAAAACACGCAGAAAATGTGTGCTAGGAGATTTGAATCTTGTGTGTTGAGCTTGAAATTTATTGAAAACGTAAGTTTTGCGAAACATCGTGATTTAAAATGTGTCACATAGAGTGAATCACAAGTGAAAATGCTAAGCATTGGTTCCGGTTATTTTTGCTTGGCCCTATACAGGTTTTGACACCTATAGTGCAAAGTAAACTGAATACACATGACAGTTCGGTATAATAAGAACTGACAGAAGTGTGGTAGAGCATGGCATCGTGTTTGATATTTCGACGGTCATTTATGCAAGGCAAATTGACTGTAATGTGCCATACATGAATCGGTTCAACAGCATGTTTTGCTTTTTCTGGAAGTGTCGCTGCAGGCGAAAGTAAAACTAAAAATACCTCCAAAACAGTGATGTAGTGCCGAAAAATGAAGTGGTGACTTCCAACGGTCAACATATTTGAGATGTTAAAAATATTTTGGCACGACGTGAAGAAGTGGGAGGACGCTTTTACCCCTTCAAATGTCGTGCGAGAGGACACTTGCCGCGTTTCCACCTTACTATATCTCCGGATCAAGAAATAAGTTCAGCATATTCCTGGTCAAAAGAGCAACTATGAAGGCGTGTGCGGTATTTCAAGAAAGTAGTGGCTGCACGAAACAATGACAGTGCGTAACCGTGAGTCATCTAATTTTTAGTGGCTGTTGACCCGATGTCTCGGTTCCATTCCTGGTCCTGTCCTTTATGGATTTGCTTTGGACAAGGCNTGTGTTGATTTGGGGTACGAATTGCGGTGAACGCGGTTCATGCAACTTTTATGCCAACGACATGATATCAAGAAATCTATTCATCGTGTCTGTCGTCGTGAAGGTCTGTGATAACTGATCGTACATTGTGAAGTAAAAGCATTTCCATTGAAAGTTGCTTGGCTTGCTGGTTTGCAATTACTTTATGGGAAAATATATGTTAACGTATGTTGGCCGCTATCAGGTGAACTGAAACGTCTTTGTGCACTGTACCTGATACAGTCCTTCCCGGATTGAAATCTTTTGTACGCTCCTGCCCCGCACCCGCAAAATTTAAACCCGCCCCCACACCAGCGGGAATTTGAGAAATCTTGCCCGCTCCTGCAGACTTCTAATTCGCATCCGCCCCATGCACCCTCCCAACCCGCGCTGTTTCCGTCCCAAATGTGTCACTGGGTTTCTAAAATCCACGAAAAACTCATGCAACGTGTTTCACTGCTGGTGGAAATTTATTCAGTGGTTCATTTCGAAGCCAACAGTAGCTCTTAAAAACACTGAAGAAAAACGTGAAACCTTTTGGTCAACCTTGAGCGCTTTTTTCGTAGCTTTGAAAGCACTGTTCAAAAAGAGTATGTCGTTCACTGACGAAATTTTTTAATTTTCTCTTATATTATTCACGACTTGCCCAGCCATACCAAACACTGGTTCACTAGCAGCGCTGCTGGTGCCATCACACAGAACGTATTTCGTATTTCTTGCAAGATCATTTAGAGCTGAAAACTCCAATCTGTGATCTCGCCACCAGTGGAAAATGTCGTTACACCCTTGCACACCACAAGCTCTCTGTAGCNTGCTNATNTCACTTTCACATGCATTGGGTCAACATTCAGTTTCCCGCACAAAAAAATTTTTAACCCGCACGCATANCTCTGCGGGTCCACGCACNCNCCCCGTAAATGCGGGAACCCTCGCTCCAACTAAAGTAGGGCTTNACACAAGTGCTGTGGTCACGGTTGCGCAAAAAGTGCGCGTTTAATCGACTTACGACATGGTGAATAATACAAGGACTTCTACAACAAACTGACGAGACGACAAGGTTGAAATCAAGTTTTGTCCCTCACCGGCATCTTTTGTGTTTTCTGCTGGCCAGCGGTTAGAATTCAGATAATGACTGTATCAAGTTTCTAACTATATTTTCTTGCTTACGTGACTATCTATTGCAGTCAGTAAGTAAATTAGCTTCCAACTGCAAAAGCATGACATAACGATATTCTTGGGCAGGCGGTCAGTGTGATTTTCTTCGTGCTATCTCTCACGACTTACCGTCCAAGTTTATCGTCTTCAACAAAGGTTGAAAACTTCCAAATGGACGATGCTCACTTGGAAAATGGTGCTATAACACGTTCTGCGCCAGTAGCAAGCAGACAAAACAGTTGGCCCAATCCGGCATTTGAAGCGGAACAAGCTGACTAACTTTATTTTGTAAAAATTTTGTTTTGTAGTTTTGTTTTGTACTCAATCATATGTTTATATCTTAATAATACAAGTTCTTGTGTCATGCCACAACATATTCGTACTTTACCTGGCCTTGACCAGCGTTGGACTCAGCGTCCTACCCTGGAGTACTGTTGTACCAAGTGTTACGGGTTAGCGAACAATAGTGCTAACAAAGTGTCTGTAACCCTATGGTTCTGCCTCCAATGCCGTTGAAAAACGTTCTGTTGTGTCTGTTTTTATTAACCAGCGTTGTGCAGGCAACGTGTGCTTGTACTATGGACTTCGTGTCTGATTGCAAAATTAAATTACCTTGCTCCCAACTGTATTGACCTAATCAATTGTTACTCTGTTCCAAGTTTTTTATGCTTTAAAATTCGTATTGTCTACAATGATGACGTCTGCACTACATCTTGTCACAAGAGGTTTATTGCAAATATTTATTGTTACCATGCATTTTATTTACCTAATAACCATGTATGCACCTTTGCATCGTTCTGCACTTATTTTGCTTTTACCTGCGTTAAGTGCCGCTACATTTGCAGCAACGCACCCGTCCGGTAAACCGCAGGTTTATAAGAGGTGCCCTGGGACCATTTAACGTATTCATCAAGATTGATTATTATTAGCAGTGACAACGTGCAGTGCCATGGCACTTCTAATTACTTAATTTTTCTTTTTTTTTCCTGTAATATATAAAACCTTTATATATATTCATCATCTTTGTCTATATGCAGTATATGCTGGGTGGATTTAATGCTGTGCTTACGGCTATGGTATCCAGCTGTGCCCGGTACAGCAAAAACGTGCAGTAACGCTGTGAATCACTGAATATTGCTGTACTGATGCTGAGTTGGTCCGACTGCAATTTGGAAACTTACCTGTTATTGTTTTGTGTGGTTATGGCTTGTAAATTTTTGTTCTTGTTTGCTTATTCTTGTTTTCCTTATCTGAACTAGCGCGTGATTTGTGTTGCCGTTCATGTCATATCCCGGAATGTGATGCATGTGCGCTCTAGTTTTTATCCCAATTGGAAAGTGTTTGGAGAAATTGGATTTTGAGCGTACTTTGAGTTAGTGTGCGACTGTGAAGGACTGTGCAGGTCCCAGTCAGGATTTTATTGTAAACCGCCAGTGGCCTTAAACATCGTTTTCATGAAACTGATGTGTTACTTCCTTAATTTTGCATAAGTTTAAATGTTTTAGCAAAATTGTATGTACAATTAATACAATGTACACCGCCACGATCCCAATAAACCCGGCAGTTGATTGAATCGTTCAAAAGTTCTGTCTTATGACAAGATGCTTTCAACATCTGATACCGATGCTGTAACCGTTTGTCGTTTGCAGAGTTTGTTTGAAGCAAAGCTAGTGTTCCATCCACTTTGTGCATATTTTCTAACGTTATCAGTTACACTGTATGTAGTTGTCATTTTCTTAACATTTAATTGTTATTTATCTTAACATTTAATTGTTATATAAAGTATTAGATGTGTTTGCACCAAATGCGGGGCGAATTTAATCGTTGAATTTTGCGGTCAGTGAGACTTTCCGTTCAA
>JGI24158J21664_10001674_pt1 | contig 25498 bp, 13 predicted proteins | sample Ectturendosymbi3_FD_21664 | JGI IMG/M metagenome (IMG submission 21664) | reverse complement strand
CACAAGAATTGCGAATGCGCAAGAACACTTTCAATTTTTTGTTATGTATAGAAGTCCAGCAAACTCTTAGTTTTCCTTTTTCCCTGCTGAGACATTATCAATGCCTGAATGCTTCTAGGTTAACAACTGCTGTTTTTGAGCTCCTGCAGCAGTTCTGTGATGCTACAGAAACTGCTGGTAATGTAGTAAATGCGGTCAGCACTTGCGCTGATCAGCCACAGTAGACAAAATAAAGATAATTGTTTCGGATAAAGTGGACTACCGTGGAACACAATCTTAAACATGCGTAGTGAATGAAAGGTCTGCAAAAAGTGGTGAGATGGTTTCTAGATGCAGACGATAACCGAAATTCCCACCAAAACCTATATTATTACTTTTTGGCCCATTTACAATGTTCCTCGAAACTTGCATGCATTTTTATTCCGTGGTGTTTGCATCAAGTTGACAAATTGACAACCAAAAAGTATGCGAAAACAATCAATCTCCTTTGCGCAGGTAATAAGCTAGGAAACAGTTTGTCTTTGCCCTGCAGTTTCTAATTGAGGTAATTTGCATGGTTGATAACATCAACCAAAAATGCTAAATCTAACAACCACTGCTCATTACACAAAAGGGCCCTTTTTTTGGGCAGCTCATCTTTCTCTTCTAGAAAATCATGCACAATGTGTTTCAGTTTCCAAAATCGTTTCAGAAATTTTCCTCTAGAAAGCTAAGTTGTCATTGCTAGAAAGGACGTGCAAAAAAAACAAAATCACTGAAATTAATGAGTAGGAGTTGCCTACTTTTTGTCATCAAAAGAATGTAATGCGCCACTTCTACGCATCCAATGCGCCATGTATGGCGTATGCGCCACAGGTTGGCCATCCTTGGTGTATGCAGTCACCTATTTTATATATTTTAAAGGAAAGCGCTGATCCGAGAGACTGCAACACACTGATTGGTAATGAAGGAGACCATGATGGGAAGTCATTTAGGAACATGGGTCGAGTGTGAATAAAGTGCACGGGGCAAAGTATGGCCGGTTAAAGTGTGCTGCAACAACACATTGGTTGTCGAAACCTGCTGTAACGCAGGTGAACATACAATGGAGTAAACAGGACTTATTGCAGTTGGAAACAAGCATCATTATGCAGATGCTCGTGGCGTTTGCAATCATTTAACAATTAGCACGTGCGTGTTTGCAGTTTTCCTTCCTAGGCCTGCCGGTGCAAAAGGGATTGATGTTGGTTCCTTTTACTACGTTGAGAAAATGAGCAGTGCTTAGCTACAGCTAGGCTTAGGCTATACAAAGTATTTGACTTGCACTTCATCTAGAACAAGGGTTCCAAACGTTTTTACTCCTTCATCCTTAAAAAAATTGTTAGGACCTCGCGCCAGCTACAATTTATAATCAAGAACTAGCTTTCAAACTTTTAGAAAGAAATTTCAAAATTTAAGAATGTGAAGATAATCAAAGATATGGACAACACAAGATGACAAAAATTAACATTTGAATATACTCTACAGAAAGTAATCACTCTACAAAAAATATGCTACAAAATAATCACATTTACCTCCGAACTATTTAATAAGAATGATACAGTGTACGATCCACTCGTTTATATACTATGTTCAGACTATTCTAGAATTATACAGAAAACTAATTATTCCGTCACAAAAACAATGCCAATATTTAGTTAAAGCAAAAGTTCTACAAGCTCGCAATAGGAAGAATAGATTGCAGGTAATGTTCACGCGATTATTTAATATCGTGACACATACTGTAGGTTTTAATGAACCTTACGATTTTGTCTATAATCCACTGCAAAAAAAAAACAAAAAATTCACAGGAAAGTAACAAATGGAGAAATTTTCCTGTCATTAAGACGGACGCTTCTTGCAGCCCCTGGAATGATGTCTCGTACTTCCAGGGGGTACGAGGACCCCTGGTTGGGAACCATTGATTTAGACGTAAACAGGCTTGCAGCGGCATGAAGCTTTTACTTTAATACTATACGAGCAAAATGAGGACGCGGATCAACAAACTGAACTTTGGGCAGTCTCACTTTGTTCGAGCTCCGTAGCCCATCTGTCCAATGATCTGATAAAAAGACAATCTCTACGCTGCTGGCTAACATCCCTTTGGATTACAGTTTACAAAAATCAAGCCTTTCAAATGTTAGGTACTTTTAATAACATTTCAGCAATATTGCATAATTACGTGGTACTTTAACATTAATAACATTTCCGTAAAGTTATTTTCCTGATACTTTAACTGTATTGCCTTTTAAATAGGGATTTCTGCAGTCACACACAACGCTTTATTTTGATATGGTTTATAAATCCATATTTCCATGACTATTTCTACGTGGGTTATAATGATGTATTTTGGTTGTGTCTGAACCTATAGAAAGGTGGAAGGAGTCATGTTAAATGACTACTTTCAACATCTGGAGATTTATGTTTGACGTTTTTAAAATAATTTAAAAATTTGTACTTAATATTTTTCAGCATCATAATTAGATCCACATGTATGAAATGAATAAAATATTGAAAAGGAATAAATTGAGTTAATCTGAACCAAAAGCTTGTACTTTTGAGGATGAATCTAGTAAAGCTGATGAACAACACGTTTCCTGGAAATAGACAGGAAGTCAAAGTAGCCCGACCAGAGAAATCAGAATGCGCTCAAAAACGGTGAACATGATGAAGATCATCAACGATGGCTTTTAACTAAATTAAGGATAACTTGGAACGATTTATATCCTGGAGAAGAAATTGAATGGCAGAAAATTGCTAGAGATACTCTTAAAGAATTTCCTCTGGTGAAATCTAAAATAAAACTACAGATGATCATTCCAACTTTTAAGGCACATGAGGAAGCAAATAAATTTGCTGTATCCAAATTATATCAAGTCGCTGAAAATGAAAATTATGATTCACTCGAAGAATTTTTCAGGTGGATATCTCAAAATTATGGTCTGACAAAGAATGAAAAAATGGTGACTCTTGAAACAGTAGTGAAAAAAAAGATCTGGATTGGAAAGATAACTCAATAGATATAGTGTACGTGGCCTTAAAAAGAAGCACAAATATAAATTGTGGAAATTACCGAAAATGAAGTTTTATCAGAAGTTTTTAGAAAAAGGCTAAGATACCAAAAGGATGCAAAATATTATAGTCAAATAGCATATCTCGCGATTACAGAAATGTTAAAAAAATATCGGCTTATGGAAATCCATTCGTCCGATAAAAGAAACAGATCAAGAAGCAGTTTGCCATAATAGTGTATTCAAACAATCAGTGTTTGGACTATCGAAAGGGTACCCAACATGTATTTCTACGACCCTATTTCGACGTGGTTTGTAGGGTTGGCGAAAGATGAAGCGTTGATCAAAATTGCATTGCTGAACCCTGTTTGATACAAACAATTTTGTACTTAAGAGTATGCTAGAAGTTCTTATGACGACGTTACATCCTTCGAAACTCGACAAAGGTGCCGCGAGCTTCCAAAGGAGCGATAACAACGCAGTGAGTCGGAAAATATCGAGAGCCTCTGATCAACTGCCTTGGAAGATTGCATTAAGCCAAGAAGATTTCAAGTAATTAATAAACAACTGCTAGACCGGGGAAAACTTTCGTTCAAACGTTTTGAAATAACACAAAAACAAAATCAACTGTAATGATCTTTATTTCAAAGCCAAGTTCCAGCAATTATATGTTTACGGGCATGTAAATTTTTTTTTCTGTCGCGAGTCCACTACCCCTGCGTATTTGCGTAATCGCCAGCAAATCAAGCATACTTTACTCTTGGTTAATATCACAGAACGGATCTTATCACGCCTTGTTTATCACTAGGTGCTGTATGAAAGATGCAGCAGTCTGAGATCAGCCGATCAAGGACCACAAAAGAAAAACTTAATGGGCGATGCGACAATCTGTGACATCATCATTCGGCGACCGCTCTTTCTACAGTTGGAAACATTGTAAACGCACTGGTATTCTTTGCAATTGCAATGTGGCCCAGTGATATTGCAATTGAGTAATTGTCGCCAAGTCTTCCGAGACATGATCATTCAGGTTCGTGAAAGTACAGGAGCGCTGCAATCGTATACATCGTGCGACTTGTTCAGTTTGACCAACTGGAAAACATCCTGTCACCTGTTTCTTCCAAAGTTCAATCGTCTTGACGTCATATTTTCATGTCGCCAATATGTCGTGCGAGCAATAGTCATTCCTTCTATCTAAGGATTCTGTATCAGCTTTAGAAAGTCCATTTCTAAATTCAGTCTCGACAAGAAGCATTTTTTGTGAAATTTACTTAATTTTTCCATAGAACAGTTTAACGGTTTTTCAGTATCATGCTCGGCATTAATGGAATGACACTAAATAAGGTTTTACCGCGGTGTTGCTATTGCTTCGTTGCTTCGTAGAGCCTACAACAGGGGTTCCCAACCTTTTCTCTGACCATCTACCCCTTCAGCATTCCGACACATGAACATGTACCCCTAAAATATCTTATGACAAAATATTTTATCATGATTAATCGTAGATTTAGTTAACAATAAGCCTATGACAGCTTTGAAAATAATATTCACTGATATATGTAGAAATATTTGGAAATAAAAGATGTGTAAATATATATTTCTCTTCTATTGCTAACCTTAAATGTACCCTTCGGATAGGCAAATGTACCCCTAGGGCAGCGTTTCTTAACCTTTTTCTACCTCAGCACCCCTGATGGTCACGCCTAAGCAGTCCAGCCCCCCCCACCATTGGCTAACACCTGGTTACTTTAAGGATAAAGTAAAGACAAGTGCAGTCGATGAAGTGTTAAAATATGCGGTAAAAATACGTTTGTCCAAACCTTTTACCTTTGACAGCCACACAATTGACCTTCTCCAGCACCCCCTGAAATTGATTTCAGCACCCCAGTTTAAGAAACTCTGTTCTGCGGGTATATGTACCCAGGTTGGGAACTAGAGGCACTAGAAGATTTTTCCAAAACTTTTCCAAGGGGGGAGGGGAAGTGGTGAAATTTGTTTTTTCCCTCTCAAAACTGAGAAAACAACCCTTTTTGCTGAAAATTTCAAAATTCAGGGGGTTCCGACGCCCATAGTAACCATCATCCCTTTATCAACTAATTTTATTGTCTACATTCTTCCACTGAGCAAAGTCCGGCACGACTCTTGTACCGTAAAATAATCTGTTTCCCGAGAGAAAAATCTGAAATGTTGCATGACATCCAAAGGACCTACAAAATTATACTGGCTTCGAAGAAATCAATGTTTTATTAATGTATCGGTGGCAAGACCATGTTCACATGAAGAGCAAAGCGGAATGAATACAAAGTGTTGTTGACAGTCCCACCATAGTTAAGTAACAGAACGTGGAAAGCTGAGTGCTGATGACTTCGTTCAAACGAAGTTTTATGTCAAAACCAGAGCAGCAGCAGATCAAAGCTGAGTTAATGGCAAAAGCTAATGCAGCCATGTGCAAAACTGTCTAAAAAGTTTTGAATCCTATGCTGAGAAAGAAACTAGTCCTAATGAAGACAACAAACTGACAAACGGATCCAAAACGCAAGATCGTGGCTTGCGGAAGCGATTTTGGGAAATGCCACTCACAAGCTGCTTCAGGGGGAAGCGGAGCAGCCAGACAGAAAGCGAGATGGAAAAACTGCAAATAGAGTTGGCGTGATTTATAAGGGCATCCCTGAAACGTGCAACATGCATCCGAGCAATGAACGCAAAGTGATCACTGAAACTTCTGCGACGCTTGATAACTTTCCAAGAAAGTTCACCTTTGAGTTGACTTTTTGTTTTCTCTCATAAAATGCTGCAGGCCCTGCCAGTTTTTTACACGTCTACACTCCCTGAGCAAACAGTAGAAAACCTTCACACTAGGCGTTTTTCTTAACACTTCAAGCTCACCGAACTATGGCTGTATACCAGCACTGGCTAGTATTGTCAACTTCTCCGTTCTTTCTTGGCATCCATTCACTTTGACATGCTGAAAATTACTGAGCGGTTTCACGAACTCTCCGTATCGTTCAGTATTTTAAAGTGAATTCTCAAGATTATTTGCTGTACCACACAATAAATACTCTTTCCATCATGTTTTGCGATTCGAACTTATAAACGTAGTAGTGCACTGCAACAAGACAATTAAGCGCGACGCATCAGTCTTCGTCAGCAAGTTGATTTAATAAGGTGTGGGGTGTTTTGGTGGGTGTTCATTTTTACGTTTGGAGGGTTAGCTTTGAAACGTTGAAAAAAACGACACAAACTCGCGCGAGGTTGATTTTAGTGCTGTTAAACAAAGTGGTTAGTCGCATGAAGGCTGACTAGTATGAGAGTGATTTAGTGGTTGGTTAACTCCTCAAAGCGCGAAGTCTACTAGTTTGACTCAAGAGAGACTGCACTTATCTGAAGCGCTTTGAAAGTAGAGTGTTGCTAATACCATGGCACGGTTTAGTTCATGTTCTTGAGTAGACTGGTAAAAGATGGGCAGAACTACGGATAATTGATTTTTAGGCGACTTCCCATATTGACGCCTGTTTTTGTAACCAGCATTAGAAAAACAGAATTCAAATATTTGCGAATACACGTAAATTACCACATTGAGCGGATACAACACCAACAGTTCCTCCTTCACCCGAACATATTTGTCGTTCTGCCGTTACAACTTTCCTCTGAGCTTCAACTGTTCATTCATGTAAGATTTTCCTTGCAGGTTGTGTGTAGCAGAGCTCCTGCTTTCGGGGAACACCCCAACCATTTGACGAAGTGCTGTGGTGGAGCTGATAGTCTCTTTTGTGGCCGAAGCCAAGCAAAAGGCAGAGTAGCTTTACTTTAAGTGACATGGCGCCGAAGTCTATTGCAAGATACGCGAGGTAAACAATTTCGGTTTAACCGAACCTAAACAATTTCGGTTCTTGATTAGAATGTTTTGCACCGGTTGTGCTTTTTCTAGCTTTTTAGTTTTATCAGCTTTCAGAATCAGTGACTTAAAAGCAACCGGTGGTTTCCCTGAAAGTGTTAGCACTTTTGATCCACTTTCGAAAAGAAAGTGTTAAACATGCAAAATACTCTACGCTAGCGGACGCACATGTCGCAGATTGTTTTGGCAAACATGGCTGATGCGGCAGTCTTAAGGTATTTCTGCATGATGCAGCTGATTGTACGTTGCTGTCACATATTCGTGCTGCTTACAAGACAAGAAAAAAGGCGCAGTTTACGTTAAAGTGAGACAAAACGGCGGTCAAACGGCATTTTTCGCTTCGATCAAAAACGTGGCCCGTGCGTCTTCGGGAGCTTTTTTGACCGTTGTTTCGTCGTCACGGTTTGTTAGTCGTGGTGCGGCATTGCAGTCGGAAGATTGCCTTTCGTGAATTACAACAGCAACAGTGGTCATAACGTTCTTTGATTGTACCGTTCGCGCTGCTCCCAGGTTGCGATCACGAAGCACCGGTCCTCTTTCGTTCTCGGTGCAGTCCGGCTCAGTAAAGAAACTATCGAGCTCGTTTTTCACACAAACTTGTGACAACTCTGCTGTTTCATCGCCGTTGAAGCTGGTTATGCTGTCAGAATCTTTGCCAAGCACTGGAGCCACGCTATGAGAATACCTGCGGAAGACCGGTGACCCAATCGACAGAATAGCTTGGTCGGAGGACCTGCTGAAACCGACGCGCTGGTCGAGCGCGACATCGTCCAGACTGCTTTGCCTGTGCCGATGCAGGCGACTTTCGGCGCTTTCCGAACATCGTCGCAACAGCACGGCACTGCTGGACGAGGACGTCTGGGGAGTTTTTCGGTTCCCGGTCGCAGCTTGTCCCCCGGGCAGGTGACGGCGTTTTTGTACAGGGGTCTTGCGATGAAGCCTGTAGCTCCCGTTCGTGGCAGAGGCAATCGACATGTAACCAGCCAGTTTTTCAGGAATCGCCACTTCGGCCGTGCTGCTTGTTTTGCCCATTCTTTTATTCCTCTCGTACTGGGCAGAACTGCAAGGCTCAAGGTTGACCTGGAAAGTTATATCGATTAATTCATACGCAGTGGATGACAGTTCTATAAAGACTCGATTTACGTTTTGCTGCGCTTCACTGGTCTCCATCAAAGGTCTGTCGCGACGCGCCCTCTCACTGTTTCGTGAAACGCCGACCACTGGTGGTTCTTGATTTGCTTTTAACATGAACTCCTTGAAAGTTCGGAGTCCGATCTCTGCGTCGCCTCAGATTTTACATTTTGTGCATGTTTTTACCACGTTGAACAAGCTCCAAAAGAAGTTTTAAAAACGTTTCGGAAAGAGAAGCCGGCCCTATTTGAACGGCCGCTCACCAACAGTCTGTTGAGGTGATACGCTCTCTATTTATCTCCAAACCTAAAATTTGACTAAAGTTTTAGATTTGCAGTTTCTTCTGGTTTTAACGTGCAAAGAATTTATTCTCGAAGTAACATAGAATGTCACTTAAACCAGTCAACACTGAATCACGTACCTTTTTACACAATTGTTATATTGTAATCTAAAACTGCAGCGAAAAGTCACAGCGCCGTAGGACAATGAAGAAAACATAAACCAAACTATTCGCAGACTAAACGCTTGGAAAAAAGCCCGAGAATCAATACACCAGTCCAAGTCCTTTGGCGTAGACTGAAGATATCTCTAACGGCAGAATTGCTTAAGCCAGGTGTTACCAACCTTTCTCTGACCATGCGCCCCTTCGAGGATTTCGACAGATGCAAATGTGCTCCTAAAATTTCTTATGACAAATTATTTTATCATGGCTAATCATAGTTACATTCAACAATAAGCATATAATGAATTCCGATAATAATATCCACCGATATACAGTATGTATAAACATTTGGAAATAAGTCATACATAAATGCTAACCTTAAATATACCCCTTCAGACAGGCAAATGTACTCCTAGGGGTACATGTGACCCGGGTTGGGAACCGCTGACTTAGACAAAAACAATCACAAAACACAGGAACGATCATTTCTTTGCTAGAGACTCGACACTCTGCAGATGTTGGAATATTTTCGTTTTCTTGTTTACATTTTCTGGTCTTTCGAGACAGAAGTTGAATTTTGGTCTCAGATTTAAAGGATTTATTTTTTGCAGGTGTGTTTTTGCCCAAATATTTACCAAACATGGTCTACAAATAGAAACATTGCAATGCTTACGACAGTGTAAGAAGTTCAAAAGGAACAGTTGATTCGCACGAGAAACTTCTTCCCGGCGACGGACTCAAACCATGCAGATTATTGTGAATGAAATATTGCTTCGCTATACTTGTAGAGTCTTTTGCACGCAAAAAAGCTCGATTCACTTGCCTGGCAAGTTTGGTTGAAGTCAGCATAGTCAACATGGAAATGTCCCGACGCTTGCGACAGTATGGGTGCAAATCGATGCCCCCACAATACTTCTGTGTTGAGGTAAGACGTGCTCGCTTGACAAATCATACCTGGAAGGAATACGTAGTTGAATCAACACAACAGACGCAGACAGGTCAAACCTGGTCATGAATGACATCACGGCTTTGATTGCTGTAACATGCCAGAAACTGCGGAATTACTGTTCACTGAATCACTCCAAGTGACAGTTAAATCGATTTGTGGGCAAAGCAATCGAATTTTGTTCTTAACACAGCGCTAAATGGGTAGGGTAAACGCTTGCACGTGGCATTTTGCATAAAGTAGTGATGATGAAGAGCGAAGATTAGCGTAAGCACCGCAAACAAAGTTGATGATGTTTCTTTCTTATTGCCCAGAAGGACTGGTATATGCGTGGCCATGACAATGAGACATCGCAAACAAATTTCACATCAAAATGCACACAGCTGTTACGTCGCTTTCTTAAAAGCAGCTTTGTCTACCGGTTGCGCCTACGCAGAAATAAAACAAACGTTTTATTGGACAAAACAGTTTAACTATTTTCTCCATGCCACCTATTATCTCAGCAATCACACTGTTGCTGTGCTGCTAAGACAAGTTTGGTGGACGTTGGCTACAGCTTTTAAACATCGCTGCAATGAGTTGATAGACAGCTTTCAAAGCATACACAATTCCGGCATGTACCTATTACCGCGAATGTAAGTCACAAAAACTACTACTTCATTTCAAACGTCTTGTTCCGCAAATATTGACCATGCTACTGTCCACAATTTAATTGATTTACATGTATTGGCATAAACATCAAAGTTTTAAAGCAAAAATGCTTTCGAGACCCTGCACATTACATAAACCAGAAGGTCGTCTAACAAACTGCACCTCCCCGGTTCGTAAGCTCTGGATGAACATACTGATGTTATTTGTGATGATGAGGTTGCTTGTGAATTGAGTATGACGCAATGCAACAGGGTCGTAGCAGGGGAGCGTACTCCTTCCTTTGCTTTCTAGCTTTAACAGTGCAGGCATGTTTGCAAAAGCTAAGTTTCGCATTTTAACCATGCTAAGATGAAGATGAAGCTAGCGCGATGACTTAGAGACTTTCGAAGCAGCAACAACATAAAAAATATAAGGTCAGCCAGTTTTGTATTGTTCACACCTTGAACTTGTGTTTGGCGAATTTACACAAAATGTTTTGTTTATTGTAATTTTTACGCAATATGTGTACGATTATTGTAATCAAAGAGGAACCAGCTTCCTTCACAGAAGCAACAAATATAATATTTTTTTAAAGAAGTCTGTTTTCCTGTCCGCACCGTGAATGCACTAACAGGCAACACTTAAACACTAACACTTCAAATTGTTACTGTTCCACAAAGTTTTGCTTCAAACTTTGACGTAACTGCTGGAAATTTATTGTGGGTAAAAGGAATTATGCTAAACCGATGTCAAACCATAACCTCAAGCATTACATCTAGAAAATTCCTTGTTGCACCTTTCATAACGATAGCACTCTAGTAACCGCGTACACTTCATGCCATCCCATCCTATTTGATTCAGTTAGACCTATAGCCTGCATTTCAGCGTCTTAGGCTACGTTTTCACCAACAACTTAAACAGCTGATCTCAGAGAGAAGGAAGTGAAACGGTTGCCTAAATCTTTTTCCGTTCCTTACTTCTGGACAAGAAAGGTTTACCTTTCACCAGTGTGAGTAAATTGTATTATTCCTAATGAGTTCAACTTCATTCAAACTTTTGAGGTTGTTCGGAAATGTTTGCAATAAAAAATATCAACCCAATTATATATTTTGTCTATATAAGCAGGAAAGTTTAATTAGCCACATTTTACAGTTTCACTTCTGATGTCTAACAATGCAGTAAAATGCTATTGACTTCAATCTGATAAAATCTTTGCAGTCTAAGTTACATATATGACGTAATTTAGTGAGGGTACACGGTAGGTGATTGTTGTATATCTCTGGATGTAGTATAAAAAGTTGAAAACTCCATTGTACAAGACGATACGTATTATGCTCTTTCTTGAAAAAGAACAAACAATAGAATTGAACATTTGATGAATTGAAATGCAGTATTGAAAAAAAGCCTCTGCAAACTTTATCGCATCAGATATATTTCCGACTAGGGCTTCATTGAAAACAAAGGATTGGTGATGTTAAGGTTGATGCTTACTATCATGCAAACTGGTGTTTTATGCGTGAACGCAGGATTTGAAAAACAATCCAAAACCCTGTATTTTTGTTTTTTGAGATTTTGTGGAGGGTTTTGCAGAAATATACTGGTTATGAAAAGCGGGATTCCACCACGTAGTTTTGATTTGCGATACGCAAACCAAGGAAATCAGGTGTTGCAAACCGCAGCTGTCGTTCATCACCACAGTGTTCAATGTGCAGCTTTAAAACAGTGGTTCTTAACCTTTTCTCTACTAACCCTACCCGAAGTAATTACCCTTTGTTTCAAGCCCCCCTGGCTTTGAATAAGTAAATTGGACGGAACACGGTCCTGTTCAACAACGTTTTATGTTGTGTTGCGCGTAAAAGCCTGCGCCCCCTGGAAATTCATTGACGCCCTCTGGTTAAGAACCACTGGTTTAAAAGAAAAGCATTGGTTTGTACATCCATACATGTTTCAAAATGCGGCACCAAAACATTCCAGGCCCATGTTAAAACGCATGTCACGACAACGTTTTCAGTATCTTTTTTTAGAACTCAACGGTATTTAAGCATAAACTGTTACATTAACATTCGTGCGGACTGCAGGTAATAGTTTTTGTCTGAAACTAAATTGAATTTTTTAACACTATTTTGCTATAAAGCATGTAAACTGTTTTCTTTTGTTACAGCAAAAAAGTTGAACTAACTTATTTAATCGTTAAAGTGCCTTGGCACAGTGTCATAGTCGTTAATTTTTTATTAACGAAAGATAAAGTGAATACACGTGGAAATAGTTCAAACCGGTTATGACCGAAATGCAACAACAAATAAATGCCACATTCAGTTTCGTGAAATTTTCGCGAAACCAGCATTTTAATAACTGTGGTGAAGAGTAAAAAATGCCATAACATCGATAATTTCACACGTTAATTGAACTGTTCTGAACTGTCCTGTACAGTACTGTACAGTGTACACCAACACAAAAGCATGCCATCTCTCCATTGTCGGTCGAACACATAATATTTTCCGTATACCCACCTGTGCTCTCTACCATGCCCTCCAAAATTGCGATGATTTCGAAATCTCCTCGGCGCAGATCATCGAAAGACATCGTCCAAAACGGGCTTTTCTCGTTGATTTCGTGACTGATTACCAATGGCGTCACCAGAAACAAATTATCGGCCCCTGTCAAGGACAACTCGTTGAAGTGAAAAATGGAAAACTTGATTTAAAAAAAAAATAGACTGGTAGCTCAAAAATCGTTCTTGTGAGAAAGTTCTTACGTCAACACTGATAAAAGAAATAGTTGATAAGTTGAATTTTTCGAGTTTTTCTTTATCAACGAGCTTAACTAAATTCTTTTGAAAGTGATAATTTTTATGATGTGTGCCACGTTGAACTTGCCTCATAAAATATTTTTTACTCGATTATACCTGAATATTATCCCTTGACTGTCAAAGCTGCTTCAAAAGACACAAAAAAGTTTGTTCAACTGAAACAGCCTCAGTTGAAACCGAAGTTTAATAAGCCAAGTCTGAATGACTGCATTTGTCAAAGTCTCTACTGACCGGCTTGTTATGACTCGAACTGCATACCTTTTGCTAAAATGGGTCAAGGAAGAAAGTTCGATTCCTACTGTTCTGGATGATGTTTAACGCAGGAACCGAACGCTGTTTAGTGGCTTCGGAAACAAAGTGAGGCAGTCAGCAGCAAATAAACGTTACATTCTCTGCAATCTCATCCCTCGCTTTACGGTCGAGATAGTAGGCTTGTCCATAACAATGGGAATTATCGCATGGCTTGGTATGGGATGTTCAAATTTGTCCACGTCCCAACGAAAGGCGTCTTTTAGCAGGAATCTTCTGAAGCTTAATATAATTTGTCACGCTCACAGCACAGTAAGTATTAGACGTAGAGACTCAGTGCCAAGATGTAATGATGCGAGGCACTGAAAATAAGGTTGTTGGACTCATTTTCAGGTGAAAACTAAAAAAATACCTCCTAATTTTTATTGGCCCAGCAGTTGGAAGTTTGGCATACCTTAGCCACGGCTATGTACAGCCTAGGCATCAGAAATATACATGCTGCCATTATGGTATAATGTACTTTGTATTACTAGTTTCATGGGTCTCCCATGGGATAGAATGAAACAGAAAAAATGTCCCGTGGACAAGCCTGAAATGCGGCACTTAAAAGAAACAGCAACACCAGATCTCAGTTGTGTCATACTAGTTAAAATTTTGATTGTTGTTGTACACCACTATCCCTTCCCACGTGATATTCCATTTTTATCAATAATTCATAAGAAGAGCCATTTAGCAATCTTATTCTAGACCAATGTCAAAGTTCGGGTTCACCTCTTCCAGAAATGGGCCAAAAAGCTTTTTCATTCTATTAGCCAATTTCTTGCTGAGTTAAAGTCTCCTGGCCAACCACTTTTCGTATGAGTTCACGTAGTCCTCTTTGAAGCAGATAACTGATACAACTCAGGTATATTTCTCGAAAAGAACCCGGATTGTGTAGCTTTAAATATTTCAAAAACAAAAACAGCAGCGCTGATGACTTTGTACAGAAAACACAACATCCTACCTGTTGTCAATCGCTTGGCAAAGTTTCTAACCTAAAGTGGTTAAAATCCAGCAGAATATCTAAAAAATACCTTCAAAAATTGACGATGAAATTGGTAAATTGGAAATGTTGTTGACTCAAAAGTCCGAAATAAGGCTCTTATTAAAGGCTCACCTCAAAGTGCCAATATAGGCATTAAAATTGCTTTCTGAAGAAAAGCTTGGATAATGAAGATATGATGTGACTTTGTGTTTTCCCATAAGACATAAAGAACTCAGTTTTTGTAACTCTTAAAGCATTTCATTTTCTAGCGAAAAGTCTGTTTGCCACATTTGAAGAAACGGTATGAAAAAACTTGTGGTAATTGCACTCTCCTGATATTTGACTTCGACAAGACTTTTATGCGACTGTTTAGTTTAGACATTCATTACACATAAAGAGCTGATTTTATAGTCATCGTTTTAAACAACAGCCATTTGTACTGTAGGTCTATCATACACCGTGCGGATTCTACAAATAGAAAGCCCGAGAACACTGAACATTATGTGTTTTTTACAGCCATAGAAAATATCGCAGAGGGCAACACATTATCAGCACAGTATGTTTGAGGAAAATTCATGCTGGTGTTGGTCAAGAGCAACCTGGGATTCTGTTGTAAACATTAAAATGAATATAAAAAGCTATCTTCGAATCGAAAAGATGTTACATAATGCCCGTTTAGCTTTGACGATGATGGCCCAAGAGCACTTGCCAACGATTGCCACGTGCACTGTGACTTGTGCGTGTTGCGCCATCCAGAAGTTTTCAGTGCTTTACCAAGGCCACCATGACTGACAGGCGGCTGTCTCTCTAGGCGGCGTTGGCTTTACAAAAAGCAAGAAACGGTGAGAAGTAGAGTGCTTGCCTCAGCTTACCAAATGAAAAAAAAACATGATTCAAGGACACCCGGAAAAGTCATGAGACATATCATACAAACAGCCCAGCAAAATGACCGGAGGACAGTTGACAAGTAAATAATAAACAAAGATTAGATTCGATGGAAATAAAAGCAAAACTTTCATTTTCCTTTTCTGACTGATGACGGTGTGCAATACGTCAGCAGAAATGTTGTTGTTGATAACGTTTAAGATAATTCGTTTCAGTAATCGTTTTCAGATAACAGGGTGTGTTTAAGGTTGAATGCATGCAAACAATGAAAGAAATAAACAACGCGCTATTCTTCGACCGAGTGGTGAACACACAATTCAAGAAATGTTTAGATCGTTCTGTGACGTATGTCGCATTCGGCCTAACATTTCAACAAAACTTAAAAACAAGCAGCGATTACAAAATTGGGATGTGAAGTAAAAGACGCCACAAAATTACTTGTAAAGATCATCAAATGTGGGGTGGCCCGGCCAACACGTTACCATACTTTTTTCATAGGAACCTGACTTGAAGATGTGTCTTTTTAGTCAATTTCTTATGTGCAGCTCCAGACGTCGCATAAAATAATAAACTAATAAATGACATGCTATCTCTTGCGTAGGGCCCTTGCATAAATGACTAGATTTTTGGTGCCTTCCCACACTTCTGTTTGTAGCATTACACCCATGGCTATAAATTTGCGCGTACTTTGGTATGCTTTTTTGTTTGGCAGTGCTTCTTTTTGTCAATGCTTGTACTTTGTACAGCAGGTTTTTATGCATGCACAAATTTTGCTTTAAACGATGCTGAGTTGTGAAAATAACGTGTCCGCTTATGTGTGCTGTATTTGTGCGCAGTTGAGAAGACAGTTTGTTTGCTGTTAGATATAGTAGTTACATGTGGATTGTTATCGGATTATCACTTTTATTACTCTTCATCGACGTTTTCCTGTTGCTTTGTACTAGGCTAGAGGAAATTCACTGTTGCGGCTTTTTTAGGATATTGGGAGAAGACAAAAACATTAAGTTATCATTTTCTCCTATAGATAACAAGAAATAAACCGGCTGTAAACAAATGTCAAGATAAATAGCTAGTGCACAGAGTCTCGTGTCATTTAATGATGCTCGACCAACCTGTGTCAAATCCCACATTTATGTCGGTTTGGTGCAGATCAACTCCTTCTTGTGTCACGTGGGACGTGACGTACTTGGCGCGTATTCGACACTGGACTATGAGAGAGTTCCGTTTATTGCCAACTCTGTGAAAAAACGGGATATTAAAAAAATCATTGACCTTCAACTGACCAAAAACACTTAAATAATAGTAGAATATCCAATTTTCGCCTATTCCGACATAGAGGCTTTTGTGGTAACGTCCCCAGATTTCCATGAAAAAAACCCTGGTGGCACTACTGTAAGAGAGATGAAGTATACTTCACAACACTGCTGTGACAAAACAATGGACGACAGAATGGGCTTATATCGCGAATGTAGATTTCCGAATTGTAAAAAAATACGCCGAATAAAGATACTTTCGTAGGTTTTAGGTTGGGTCGCCCCAATCGCCCCCTCTGGATACCCCCCTGTGTTATAGTAATCTCTGCTTGCTGCTTTTAACGTGGCTTTTCTTGGTATGGACAACGTTTATTCTTTTAATTAAATGCAGAGCAAAGAAATCAATTTGTAATCTTAAGAAAAGTTGGAGACACGGTTGTGGCATCACAATCGAACAAAGACCTTGTTTTTACCTGAACATAAGGCAATATTTTCCGTCACGTTTCGCAATAACGGCGTTTTCGCTGAACACCAAAGTTTCCGCTCGGTTGCTGGGCCTGGAAATCTTGACGAAGAGCGCTCCGATCATAAAGGCATCCAAAATGTTGGCAGCAAGGGCCTGGAAAACAAATTCATTGCTGCAGGATGACGCGGTAGTCGACGTGCTAACTGGGGCGACCAACTTTGTGCGACATTTCGCATTAGTTCTGCCGCATACAACACAATACAGCAGGGCTGCCACTGGACTGATTTGTAAACAAGACGAGAAGTTGTAAAGATAGACCAAAGTAGTTACCATGCAAAAGCCGAAATTTCCTTTATGCGACAAAACTAGAATAGGAATTTTGCGAAAAAAGTGGAACAGAGTCACTGAGTATACGAGACTATTGCACAAGAAGAAAGATCACTGGCATATAAAAAATTCCGTTTATATCCAATTATTGAGGAAAAGATTGTCACATCAACTGCCAAGCACGTCTTAAGACAACTTGAAGGTAATGGCACCAAATCGAAGGCAAAAAATAGCTTTCATCACTTGTTGCGCAAATTCAATATTGCTACTTGCACCCACCTGCTGATAGTTTGCAGTCAAATACTTTTGCAGAAATACTTCTAATTAGGCCTACTACAATCTATTGTTCATAAACTAATTAAACGCAATGTACCTAAGTGCATAATAAGACTGCTGTTGAGTTGGTATATAGGAATCAGACCAGAACCGTCGCCAGAAAGTATTTCAGTAGGAGGCAAAACTTTACTGAAGGGGGACCACTAGCCTACACTCAGAAGTCAGAAAAAAGTTAAGAAATGATAGTGAATTCGGATGTCGTGAATGTCGATACTAGCTAAAAAAACGAAAAATCCAGAAAAACGCAAAAAACAACAACCTACTGAAAACCAAAAGAATACTAAATATCAAAATGTCAGTTAAAGGGGGCCCAGTTCTTACACTTGGCTTGTCAAGGGGGCGGGTCGCCCTTCTGCCACCCACCGTCAGTTACGCCACTGGCAGGGGGCTTGGCATTCTAAAATTTGACCAAACCTCCACTGATTTATCGTGCTTCACATTTCCATTTGGGGGAGCTTGGAGCTTTCTTTACTGAATCAGACCACTCCAATTAAGTGGGGCACTTCCCTTTCAGACCCATTCACCGTAACCAACGGGATAAGACAAGATGTTCTGAATTCATATTTATTTGCCGTTTGCTTTGATGAACAGTCAATTCAACTGGGTACTGCCAGAGCGGACTGCACTGTGCGAAATATGATTGTGATTGTTACTTACCGTTTGCTGAAAATATATGTGTGATTGTCCCAGTACAAGTGGTATTCAACGTTTTCTGAATACGTGTTGTGATTATGCTGTTGAATCGGGAATAATTTTTAACTGTAACAAAGACAGTTGATGTAGTTTTCCCCCTAAAAAGTATAAACAACCTGCCACACCAGTGGTTTCTTTGAATGACAAACGCGTGAAATCTACCGAACTTGTCAAATATCTTTGTGCTTATTTCATGTAATGACAATGAAAATCAGAGGCACGTGAAATCACTCTACTGTGCAGCGAAGAAGCTCAGAGGTACCCTTTTCTTAATGCTCTACTGGTAATGCACTCTGTTTTGTGCCTATTGCATGCCAATGTATGCCTGCCAATTATGGTGCAGCCAATTTGGTGCAGCTATACGTAGCCTAGTATTAAACGCCCCCGCGTTACCCCACTGAAAGATGATCCTGATACCCAGAGGCAAGTGAAATCACATTATTGTGCAGCTTACAAGTTCAGAAACAACTTAGCTCAGTGCTCTTCTGCAGTTAAAAACACTGTTTCGTGCCTCTTGCTCGCCAGTGTATGCCAGCTGAGTTGCAAGTAACACAGCCTACAAGCACCACTTTACCTATACAACAATGCTTACTGAATGTTGCATTACACCCCCGGGATTGTAAGTTCTCGCCTACATCAAGTTACTTATTTCGTCAGTACGTTTGATACCTTGATTAGAAACAATTTGTATGCCTTTGTTTAAATAAACGAAGCGCATCTTCATCCAACTTTTCACTCCAATTGTCTTATTTTCTTCCTTTGTGTACCGTAATTCTTCTGTATGACGATGACTGAATGCAGTAGTTTCTGAATTCTGGTGCCATGTTCCAGTGTTCGTTCGTCTTCGGTATCCATTAAGCTTACCAAGTAAATTCTACCTTGTGAAGAGTTGTGTATAAACATTTCTGTATCCTTGTATTCTTTTAAGTAATATGATGTGGACCTTGTTTTTGAGACAAACACGTAAAAAAACAGTGCCTATCGAATTTTGCATTTTATCCTCAGGATTATCAGTGTTAGCACACATCAAGTTACCCATTTGATCACGACAGTTGATGCCCTGATTAGAAATGACATGTATGCCTTTATCCAACGATGTGCATTTTCATCCAACATTTACCCGTTCACTTCATCTGTCTGATGCTTTTCACAATTCTTCATTTTTCTCCCACTATATCTAACGCTATGCATGACAATGTCCAAACGTAATTAATGCTGCTGATGCTGTGCTTCGGTATTTGTTCCTCTTAAGCAGTGAATGCATGTACCAACCAACGTCCAGCTTGTGATGCGTTGCGTCTAAGCATTTTTTACGTTTGTGTTCTTTTGACTGCCCCTGTGATAAGGATCATATTTCTGAGCAAAAACTTTGAATAACAAGTATAATGAATTAATGTTGATCAAGTAACCCTGGAAAGTCGAGAACATTGGGTTTTCCACGTCCTTGAAACTAGGGCCAAGTAGCCTACACTTGTTTTTCCACGTTCAATTACCTGGAATATTTGAAGTAGTGGCAGAAATGTAGTTCTCAGTACCTGCTTTTTCCGAAATTACATGTAATGACAGTGTGCTGTGGAAATTACATTATTTTGGATTTTCATCGTTTTAATGGCTTGTGAGGTATGAGGCCAAACTCAGGAAATGTTTTCCGCCTCAGTAACTGTATGTCGTATACCTTTTTAATGTGGTGTTCACTCAGATTTTTGGCCTAAAAATCTTGTAATCAATAAAGAAGAGAAAAAACAAATATAGACTGACGGGAGCGGATATCCGGTGCATAAACGGCTAACTTGACTGGTTGGATTGGAAACAAGCCGCAGCGGTTGTGTTCGACGCTTGTTGCATGAAAAAATTTGGCGCCTGATGAATGTCGTTACGCCCAAAATCTAGGACGCACCGTAAGAAAACCCTTGTTCCAATAAATATTTGTATAAATTCTGAACTGTACTAAAGCTGTATTGCTCTGCATTTCGTTAATAAAACTTCGTTAGACCACATGCAATTCAATATTTTAAACATTTTATAAAAAACGTTATCTGGATAGGGTTAAGCGCTTTCGTGGCCATTTCTTGAATCAAACTAATTTTAAACACTTTTACTGTAAAGAATATGAGCTTGCTTTTATATTTATTACAGAACTTCGATTATGTAAAAATGCACAACTTCAAGACTTCTTTTAGGAAGTTAGATACGTGCATCTTTAAACACTAATTGAAAAAATAATTTTCACTGAGAAAAACGTTTTTGCAAATTAAAAATACTACCAAATGCTGTTTTACGGTTATTGGAACTGGCACTGCAAGTTGTTTTCATAAAAGTATACTACAGATAACAAATTTGTGAAAGGACAAATTTTTAAGCAAATATAGTTTTGAAAAAATTTCAAGAAAACGTGAACACGTGAATTACAATTCTCCATTTTTCGCCTTCTACAGCTATGCATTGTGCATAAGAAATTTTGTAACTCTGCTATTGAGACCAAAGATAAATTTTAATTATCATACCTAATTGAATCTGAAACAAATTGCAGCGAAGCTGCGCAGCAGGAATGCATTCTGGTGCGCGCGGAGCCTTGACCAACTTTTCATGACTCACAGCATGCCTCAACAGATACCTTGTCTGACGTGCAAAAGTTGTAGCGTTTCCTTCGAGAATACCAAATATCAAAAAATTTAAGAAAAATTTTAATATCGTCAGCCTAAGCACAATATAGTGGCAGTCGTACAGAAGCAACCCAGAGAGTAAAACCTATTGGTCTAGACTCTAGAGTACTAGTGCAGACCAAGTGGTTGCATTCCTAGTCAGAGGATGCCTAGGTAAAATTGGCAGATGACTCTTCAAAATCTAGCCAATCTCTGTAAGATAATGAAAACCGCACCTTTACAATTGTTGAAGTTGCTGAGGTGCTAGAGTAACGGTTACGTTGAGTGGGATGAGTTGCTAGAAGTCAACTGACGCACATTTGCGAGCCCATCATTTTTACAACGCTCATTCAAAAAGTGTAAGTGCATTAGTCAAAATCTAAAAGCTCTGTATTTTGAGGTATTTGCAGTTCTCCATAAAAAAGAGCCTCTCCCGATTACCATGCACTGCAGACATACAATAGCAAACAATGTGTGAAAATTTGTATTTTTTCAATATCAACGTGTCTCTCTCTCATCTTGCCACTTGGAGTATTACGATCGTATTTTCGATTCTGTGGGAAGATTTAGTTGAAAGCCACTAAGCTTAGCTTTGTATATATTAGGAGAAAAGCAATGTTTCGGTGTTGTTATTTTGCTGCAAATTACAACGTATGACTGGAAAAAAATTGCTGAAGTTTGCTAATTTCCCTAACAACCTATACAAGGTCAATTATCAGAAATGAATGTGTTTAGTTTTGCTTCTGAGTTATCACGATGATTCTAACTGAAGCAATAAGCACATGCGTATTTCACAAACTGTCAGTCTATTACGCAGTTTACAACAACGAGAAAGCGAGTTGCATTACAGTTGCCGATACGTTTACGATTAACACACAATGAAACAGTAAAATCTACAGTATGTTTGACTTCAGGGCCTTGTATGTTGGGTCTAGTGGAGAAAAATGATGCCGATCAATTCACTTCACAAGCTAAATCTGCTTTTCGTTCGGCGACGCTGATATAGTGCTGCACAAAGGCAACTAATACCAGGGCCTCAAATTAACTCTTAATTCAAGTTATCTGCATAGTGTTTAAATCAGCTTTGACTCTGCAAAAGCAGAGGATACACTTGCGTCCATGGAGATTGTTCACGGTGACGGGTGCCATGGACCACTGACAGCCAAGACACTATCAACTTGCTTTGTTGTATTTACCACCACGTGTATTCTGTCCTGCGCGGAAAAGGCATTTTGAAAGCAGAGGGGTTCCTAGTAGGAACATCCCCATCTCCATCGCTGGCATTATGGCAAGCATTTGCGGCTCGTAAACGCGCAGTAGAATCAAACAACAGATAGGAATTTGATGAAGACCTGCTTTGCTAAATTTATGTTCGTCCTGACGTGTGGCACTGGACGTGCTACCTGCGTTGCACCGTGAGTTCTGTAGGAGCTATCGATTGCTGTAGACTCGAAAGCACGGAAGTTTTAAAAGTAAAATCGAATTCAATTAGTGCAATCGCCCCGCCTGGAACGACATTTTACACGGTTGCAACGACCGGGCATGAGAAGGCAATTTTTTCTTCGCTGTGGACTTCCTAATCTATAGATCACGCAGAGCAAAGTTGACCGGTGACGATTCGAGCCAACTTGAAACGATATGTTTTCTCGTCGAAATCGTGTCTTCTGGAGGCTTCGCCTGTGCCTGAAGCTAAAACACCTCACCACGTAGGCAGACGGCGTCACCAAAGGCGCAGCAAGAAGTTTAACTGCAGTAAATGTGTTTCGACGCATTGATTTTACCGAGGATGGTTGAATACGCACATGAACGTTTTTCTCAGCGGCTGCCGCCCGACACACAAGTTACGCATGAGGCAAACGTTTTTGCTCCAATCGGAACACATGCACCTTAACCAGCATTTAACTCGCTTAAGACATACAAAACATGCTGTACTGCGACTTTCACCACTTTTATACATATCTTTCTCTTCTTCTGTTTTTTTCTATGATATACTTTATTTTTTCTCTGTTTATCTGGCTCTGTCTCTCTCTCCTATCTCTAACAGACCCCTGCAGACCCTTGGTTTGCAGAATTTACCTTCGAAAATTTACTTTCGAGAGGGTCGTAGCTGTTAATGATGCTCGTTAGGTTCTTAGATTTGGTAAGTGGCTCAGCTTGCCTAGCTGAAAAGGCTCGGGATATCAACCACAACTCAGATACCAAACTCCACAGCCTGTTTACAAACATTAACGAACCAGAAAGACCATTGCGCATGCGCGACATTACATCTCAACGTGTGGCATTAAAATAACATAAACCAATACACACAACGGTCGGCGTTGCACACAATCAGTCGTCAACAGTATCCGCAGCAGTTTTAAAAATTCTAAGCCCCTGCAGGTCTCAGCGAACTTTGGCGGCTGTGCTGATCCAGCAGCATATGCGACCAAGCCGCAACGATATCGCGCCACCTCGTCCTTGGTCTACCCCTGATAAGTATAATAAAAAACCACGGGTATTGGCTGAAACAACGGGCTATGCTTATCTAGTCGTGCACCAGTAGAAAATATATAAATAGTCTGTTACATATTTGGTGCCCATCTGCGGCCGGACACCAAATATGAAACAGAATAGCTTTTTCTTTTAAAAGTAAAGACAAGCAGCCTTCGCAGGGTCTCAAAGTGTCAAAAATCTAGCACAGTAGAATTCGCCTATAATAGGATTCCCAACCTTTCTTTGACAATGTACCCCTCTAGCACTTTGACAGATGAGCATATACCCTAAAATTTCTTATGACAAAAAGGCTGAGTAAATAAACAAAAATCCAGTTGAATTTTTAATAGAAGGTTTATAGTTTTGGAACTATAAACGTAGACTCCTTTCTATGTCTCAAAGTTAATATATTTAATAATAAGCATTTAATGATTTTTGAAAAAGGTATTCACTGATGTATGTATAAATATTTGGAAATAAATAATATATAAATATAATTTTCCCTTCTGTGGCTAACCTTAAATGTACCCCTTCCGATAGACAAATGTACCCCTAGGGGTACATGCACCTCAGATCGGGAACTCCTGGCCTATAACGGCTTCGGCTATAACGGCAGTTCGCCTCTCCAACGCTTGTTCGTCGGTCCCGCGGCAGAATTCCTAGCTTTTACGTGCATTCGAGATCGGCAATAACGACTTCGGCTATATCGTCACTGCGCCTACAGCGACACTTTTTGTCGGTCCCCTCAGCATTTTGTTCGTTTGTAACCACAGTTGCAGGTTTTCTTTCCAGTTTAAAGTCTAAGCTCGACTATATGGGGTCAGCACACAAATCTGAGTTGCGGTTGATATCCCCAGTTCATCTGACAACAACAACATACGTGCGGCGCCCTGGGTGGATCACCGATGGAATGCGGAGTGGACGGACAACCCCACAAGGCTCCGTATTTTCATCAGCGACACCGGCACCCCCCGGAATGATCCTCCCAAGAAGAGCTTGGGTCCGGCTTAACCGCCTCCGCACCGGTGTCGAACGTTTCCGCTTCTGCTTGTACAAATGGGTATGGCCTCCTCTGCGGCCTGTGATTGCGGCGCAGAAGAACAAACTGTCGACCACGTTGTCCTCCAATGTCCAATCCATCGACCTCCACATGGACTGCATGGCCTGACGGTTCTGGACGATGAGACAACCGAATGGCTGCTCAACATCTGCCCCGAGATCTTGTGAGTCCAAGCAGTGGTTTTAACAACTGGCTCGAAAGAAGAAGAACCACATAAATCTTTTATGACCGAATATGAACACGGTTGAAGTTAAACGGCCAATCGGTGAGCCCTGACAGGTGTGACGTAAGAATGACATCAAGGATTGTACCATCAGCTCTAGCAGCAATGAATGCAAATGTTTACATGAGTTTTACTACATTAGGGATTGTTACGACTGTAGACAATTCGATCGATAGTCTTGGTGGAACAGCGCACAAATTGTCGAACAAAAGAAGCAATACCCCATTATGGAAAAAATATGACATCGTCGTTTCGCTCTATATAGCGAAAATGTTACGAAAGTGGCAAAACATGCAAAATATTTCGATATTCCAACAACGACGTTGACTACAATTTTCAAAAATATAGATAAAATAATTTCTTATTTTCCTTATCAGATTATACACGAAAACAAGATGCAGTAAGCGCAGTTCTGCTCAAAGAACACTATTAACTTTTGCCAGACTTTGGCATTGAACTGAAAAGCCGTTTTAGGAAAGATTTATAGCAATTCGGGTATAACGACAGTTCGCCTATTATAACAATGCTTTTTCTCCGGTCCCATGAAGTGACGTTAAGAGCAATTCTACTGTAGCCTACTTTCAAACAATTCCGAACGCATCATCAGAATTACTCTTTCAAAAACATTGCTTGTGAAAAGAAAGCATCCAGCAGTTGTAACAGGCCTTAGTCTGTTACCATACGTCTTTAACAAATAGAATAGGACACAGCATCAGAACGTTTCAAGTATAGATGGCGCGTTAACTGCCATGAGACTGCAAATATTAGCACATTCATCAGCAAAAAACAAGACTTGGTTAGCAAAGCACCACAAATGATGAAAATGCCCATATATCTGAGTCACAATCCAAGTGCCATGCAGGATAGTCAATAGAATCGTATAACTCTATGCCAGTGGTTCTTAACCTTTCTACCCACTCGTACCCCCTGAGCTTTCGTCAAATTTTCTCGTACCCCTTGTCTGAAATCAAATAGTAATTGATACTAAG
>JGI24158J21664_10001673_pt1 | contig 25498 bp, 20 predicted proteins | sample Ectturendosymbi3_FD_21664 | JGI IMG/M metagenome (IMG submission 21664) | reverse complement strand
AAAAAAACTTCAGTGTGGACCGTCAATGATCAAGCAAGTCTCACACAAAGCAATTTCAAATTAATATTTCTTAAAATATTGTGCTGATCTCATTAAGTTCCGACAAACTTATTGAAATATTTCTATATTTGGGGCATAAACATAGAAGTGTAGATTGTTTCATGTGTGCATCAGGTGATTGGGAGTTTACATGTTGTGAACAGATCATGAAATTATTGGGATTCAGCAGTGTACCAGGGATTTGACCCATTAGCCTACTTGGTAGTAGGTGAAAACTAACTGGTAGCTCAATTCGTATTGTTCATCGTGCGCGTCTGACGCTCTACTGCAGTACAATGACCCCGCACCAGAGTTGCCAAGTTGGCCTTTTTCAAGCCCAATTGTAACAAAGCTGGCTGCGTTTCAAGGTGGTTGGCCTGAAAATTTTATTTGGCCTTTTGACCCTTGTTGGCCTCATCTCAAGTTGGTTGGCTTTAGCAAATTCGTTTGGCCTTTTTACGCTGAAAACGTTAAATATCACTATTCCATTTCTTTCGGCAACACATTTGCAAATATCACTATTCCAATTTTTCCGGCAACGCATTTGTACACATTTGCAAAGTATTTGTGGTAATTATGAACAGCGCTGCCGCTTATCCTGATTGCCCGCGTTCGTAATTACGTGGTTCGCATTCTTGCTGTGTTGACGACTGCCGTGCCCTGCGTGTCATTCCGCATTTCGAACAGGGTTGCCGGATTGGCTTTTTTGACGCCAAATTTCAAAAATTTGGATTTTTTTAGAGACAGTTGGCGTCAAAACTTTTTTTGGATTTTTGGCTTTTTCTTTTCAATATTTGGCTTTTTTTGGAGGCGGATGGCACATACTATCAGACTGGTGTTTTAGCTTTTTAAATATCTTGCTGAAGAGTGTTATTAGGCTTTTTTAGACCCTGCTTGTTGTATTTTCTGAAAAGTTATCTGGCAACTCATAAAAGAATAAAATTGTAGCATATCTGGCAACCCATAAATGCCGAACGTTCGAGTGGAAACACTGAAGAAAATGTGGAAGATGAGGGTTGGGAATTTTCCGGTAGAGTGTGGAGGTAATAATGCTACAACTTTATTTTCCTAAAATGTCCTAGGCCTACAACTGATAAACAATTTTCAATTTCATGTTTACTTAACAATTTGGCTTTTTTTCACCCGGTTTGGCTTTTTTATCCAAATCATATCTGGCAACCCTGATTTCGAACTCATACTGGTCGTTTGTGTGCAGTGAGTTGCGCAGTGTTTTGTTGTTAGCCTGAATCAGGCATTAGTTGGCATTAGTTGATTAAAGTCTAGTTTATCAGGAAGTCTAATTATAGTGCATCACAATTTAATCAACTACTGCTCTGTTCTGACGGGACGATGGCTAGCATCAGTCGGTTACTCCAGCCTGCAATCCTCGAAGCTGATCCCGGTGAAGAGCGCTCAGCTAAAATCTACAAGCACTGGGTTAGGACTTTCGAATCGTTTCTCTCGGCCGCTCAATCTACTCTTCTGCAATCGGTCCATGAAGATGGCGACTATGACGACAGTGACGACCCGACGCTGGATAAGCTAGCTTTATTGTGTAATCACATTTCTCCTGACGTGTATTCTTATGTCAAGGATTGCAACTCCTACGATGCTGCTAGAAAGGAATTAGACCAAGTTTACCTGAAAGGATCTGAATGACCTCTATGCCCGTCACCTACTGCCTACGCGCAAGCAAAACCCTGCTGAAGATGTCGCTCAATTTAGCCATGCCATCAGAGAACTTTCTAAAGATTGCGTCTGTAACGCTCTTACAGCTGAGGAATTTCGTGCTGAATTGGCTCGTGATGCTTTTATAACTGGTCTAGATTCTTCTACTATGCGTTAACGGTTACTGGAAGAGGATACATTATCGTTTCAGTCTGCTGTAACTAAGGCTCTTGTCCTAGAGCGAGCTCAAAAAAGAGCTTCTTTTCACCTTTCCAATGCTCGATCGTCTATTGCTGCTGGCCACTCGTCAAGCAAGGCTTGTTATTTCTGCGGTGGCAAAATCCATTCTCGCTCGCAATGTCCAGCAAGAGACGCCTACTGCTTCAGTTGTGGCAAACGAGGACATTTTCAGAAGATTTGTTTAGCCAAACCCAAAGCTCGAGTACAGAAGAAACTCTTTTCGCCTCGAACATATCGAGATACTAACATCGTGAGTACTAGTTTACAGACTTCTACGGACTCTAGTTCCGACATTCCAGACACTGTAGCTGGTATAAAAACATCTGTCTTCTGTCATTAACCTCTCTTTCTGTAGCTGCGGTTAAAAATATTGAACTTGCCCTAATACCGGCTACAATCGAAGGTCTAAAAGTTACTGCACTTCTGGATTCTGGCGCATCCGACGTGTATCTCAGTGCGGAAATCGCCCAACGTCTCTATCTAGAACCTCCCGGTCCGCTTGTGAAAGTGACGTTAGCCTCTGAGACCCTGCCTCCACTGTATCTGATGGGTTTGTAACGTCTAGTATTAAATTGGCTGGACGCAAGGTCTTTGTACCGATGTTATCCTCGGTCAACGGTCCTATGAAGCGGCACAGAAACGTGGTATTCGCAACAGATGGTTTGGAGAACGATTCTGTGCTGGGAGATAGCTCTGCTTGCAGAGTCGCTGCTTCTAAAACACCAACTTCTCGTCTGTTCCGCAATTTACAGCCGAGTGTAAAACCAGTAGCGACCAAATCTCGTCGATTCAATGCAGATGACCAAGCTTTCACTAAACATGAGATCGACGATCTGCTCAAGAACGATATCATTGAACCGTCTTCCTCGCCTTGGCGAGCTCAGGTACTCGTTGTAAATGATGGCCGCCACAAAAAGCGTCTAGTAATTGATTGTTCGCGAACGGTTAGAACAGTTAATAGGTTCACGCTATTGGATGCTTAGCCTCTTCCTCGAATTGATGATTTAATCCATACGATTGCAAAAGGTCGCATATTCAGCGCTTTGGATTTACAGTCAGCTGATCATCAAATACATTTGCACGAAAAGGATCGAGAAGTTACTGCTTCTGAAGCGTGCGGAAAATTATTCCAATATCGACGGAAATGGAGTTTTTGTTTTCCAACGAATGATTGCTTCTGTTATCGAAAAGTACGAGCTTTCTGGTACTTACGACAACGTAACTGTTGTGGGCACTGACCAAGCAGATCATGACAGACGTCTTGAGGCGTTCCTTCGTGCTGCCGAAGCCGAAAACCTCTCTTTTAATGACGCCGAATGTGAAACAAACAAAACTGAAATTGGCTTACTCGGGTACAGGGTGTCGCATAACTTCATTCGACCCGATCCTAAACGCCTCGAACCGCTCATGAATCTGCCGGTTCCCCGATCGAAAGGTGAATTGCAACGCGCCGTGGGCCTGTGTGCTTACTGCACTAAATGGATAGTGAACTTTTCGTCCAAAGCTCGACCCCTGCATCAAGCATTGAAATCCAATCTTTTGCCTCTTTCTGCTGGAGCGATTAAAGCTTTCAACGAACTGCGTTCCAGCCTTGTTAACGCCACTCTTACTTGTGTTCGAGATGATATGCCCTTCCGTGTTGATTGTGACGCCTGTGAGCACACCATTGCAGCCACTCTCAGCCAAGCTGACCGCCCTGTCGCATTTTTTTCTGGAACTTTATCGAAATACGAAGTTTCCTATCCAGCTGCCGAAAAGGATGCCATTTTTTGAGTCTGTTCGGTATGGTCGCATTTTTTGCATCGCAGCCGTTTTCTTCTCGTGAACTGATGAGAAGGCGTTAAGCTTCACTTCTTGCCAATCGGGTCGGGGTAAAATAAAGAACACCAAACTTCAGGTGTGGCGTGCCGAATTGGGCAATTTTGAGTACGATATCGTTCATCGTCCTGGTCGTGATAACGTTGTGCCAGATGCACTGTCTCGCACCTCTTCGACTTCATCAGCTACTCTCAATACGGCTCAAAGCGCATTGCCCGATCTTACTGGCATGAACAAACAACTTGGCCATCCGGGTGTCACCCGACTGCTCCATTTCGAGCGCACCAGAAATCTCCCATTTTCAGCTTCAGATGTCAGCGAATTTGTCGCTGTTGCCGCATCTGTGCGGAACTCAAGCCTTCCTTTGTCAAACAAAACTGTAGTGACGCCGCTGATAAAAGCTACACACGCTTGGGAGAGATTTTCAATTGATTTTAAAGGCCCTGTGAAAGGTGCTAATCCTTACGTACTTATTGTTGTTGACGAATACTGGAGGTTTCCGTTTGCATTCGCATGTCGCGATCAATCGACTCCTACCGTCATCAAACATCTTTCGAGTCTGTTTGCTCTGTTCAGTTATTCTCAGTATATTCCCAAAGTGACAGAGGTTCGTCCTTGTCTGCAGCTCTGAAACAGTATTTATTACTTCGAGGAATAGCTACTAGTCGCAGCACTCCCTATCATCCTCAAGGCAATTCCCAGTGCGAGCGCATCAACCAGACCTTGTGGCGTACTGTTAAACTAATGCTCTGCGACAAAGGCTTGTCGGTACAGGCGTGGGAGACAGTCCTTCCGGAAGCTCTGCATTCCGTAAGGTCATTGCTATGTACGGCTACGAATGCAACGCCACACGAACGTTTTCTACCCTTCGATCGACGCTCAATGCTTGGGCGATCTTTGTCGAGTTGGCTGATCCAGCCAGCACCTGTGATGCTGCGAAAATTTGTTCGCAACAAAAGTGAACCTCCCTGCGAGGAGGTTGAACTGTTGGAAGCCAATCCTACGTTCGCTTCCCTGATGGCAAGGAGTCGAGCGTTTCGATCAAGGATCTATTTCCATGTCCGTCGTTTGATACATCCTCTCGTCCATCCGTCGAAACTTTTGCCGATAACGTTCCGGAAAGTTCTGTCGCAGAACCTGGTAGAGAGCACGATGTGACTGCTCCCCCTGTGGCTCCCCCTGTGGCTAATGAGCCTGCCGGTGGTTCGTCCGACGTAGGTCACGAGCCGGCGGGGGACAATACTATGCCTCCGAGGAGGTCTACACGCTTCAGGAAAGCTCCTGAAAGGTTTGGAGAGTGTGTCTCGTAGTACCTGCAGTGGCGTGAATGCAAACTTTCGTCATGACTTTTTGTGTGCACTTTCAGCTGTAAGCTGGCACTTTCCGCTGTATTTGCGTAAGTTTAACGAGTGTTTTATTTTGGATGCGTCCTTTTGTTGTGAGTTTCCTTTTTTTAGCGGAGTAGATTGTGGTAATTATGAACAGCGCTGCCGCTTATCCTGATTGCACGCGTTCGTAATTACGTGGTTCGCATTCTTGCTGTGTTGACAACTGCCGTGCCATGTGTGTCATTCCGCATTTCGAACTCTACTGGTCGTTTGTGTGCAGTGAGTTGCGCAGTGTTTCGTTAGCCTGAATCAGGCATTATTTGATTAAAGCCTGGTTTATCAGGAGTGCATCACAATATTGCATTAGGCCGCCGGCCGCGTTCTGAAGTAAGATTGAGGGATGCGAGATGGAAACATTTTTTTGCGTACGTAATCACGGGAAATGTTTGCACTCTGTAGTGTGTTGTAAATGGTAAGTGCTAAGCAAGCTCAACGTTTGCAGACAGTTCTGCGTCTACACGACAGAAATGCGGCGTTGACGTCGAGGAAGTGGAAGGGCTGTTATGATTTTAAAGGAGTGAATGGGGGATGACTTTCGTGCGGGTGCAGAAAGCTGCTGGTGGATTTGTATGCAAACTTTGTATCCAAAGCGTGCAATCAAACAAACCATGAAAAGTCAGATGCATCAGTAGGCCTAATGAACTCAGTACAAGGCCAAGGACTACTCAAATCTCATTTTTGAAGAAAATTTATAATGAAATTCTTGTAATTTTGATGTTTCTTTGTAACAAACGAATAGCACTAAGAAACGTTTGGCTTTTTCTGGCCTTTAAGCAATTGGTTTGGCTATTTTATGGCCTTAGCGCTGTGTGGCTTTTTAATGAAGTTTTAATTTGGCAACCATACCCCGCACCAGGTTCAAAGAGCTCTGGGAGGATGGGTCGTACAGTTATTGGTTTGATCACCCCTCAGCTTTAGAAATTGTTCCGCTAACCAGTTGTTTTTAAGGTTTGACCTTGATGACCTTTACGATACTTTGAGAGACCGCAACTATTTCATTTAAACACCGAGATGGTCCTAAAGCAACGTTTTAGTGTATTTTGATGGTGTTCGCAAAACGAGATTTTGCTGCGATTTGAATAACCGTTGGAAAATTTGGGAGGCCGTTTCGGTCTTTCAAAACGCCTTTAAAAACTTTGCTGCTAACGCAGATTTACTTCTGGTTTTCACCGCACAACGAGAATTGTTTGAAAGCTATTAATTATTGTTGATCTCAGTTGCGTCAGCTTGCATTTTGCGCTGAAGTGAGGATTTCAAAATCGAGGCTTCTTTTCATCGATTACTGCCGTGCAGAGTATTGATCGAGCCTCCGTCACGTCGACTGATTCCGTTCATACTCGCGTGCTGACTGGGAAGTGTAACATTGAACTTGATTCCTTTCAGTGGTTGCCTTTGCCTCTACATCACAATTTTTATATCATCTCAGTTTTCATCCTGCTTAATTCTATTTGGTTCTGAGCAAAGGTCGACAGTGAATCTCTTTTAGGTAAGACCGACAAACAACGGTGACTAATACAGCCATAAATCTCACTGCAGCCAAGATTTTTGCAGCATTGCTTGTGCTAAACATGCCATTTGAAAGAATCGCAGTAAATTAACAGTTTGATAACCTAACAATAAGATGCAATTACATATTTCTCGAAGGTTTTGAGGCTTTAATCAGACACGAGTGCAAGGCAAATGAAAAACCGAACCATATAGATCGCAGCGGCTTAACGATAAACAAAACGTTAGTACATGTATGACATCAGTGTTTATAAGGTTCTTACTTACTACGTAATTGGTAATAAGATTGTTACAGTAAAGATGATATAAAAAATACTCCGTTCACATGTTTCTACCGGTTAAGTGTTGTGGTTGGTTGAGCACGTGCCACCACAGCTGGTAGGATTGGTTAAATTCCTAATCGGGTGATACCGAAGACTTGCAGAATGGTTCTTGCGGCCTGATTGATGGGTGGGCGCAAAGAAACGGTCCACGCGCGGTGCAGCCATTGACTCCCATCAAAGAAGCATTCACAGAAATAGCCACGTAGCCCCCACCGCAATCTAGTGGATATGGAAAACATGCGCGCCCCTGAAAGCAGTACTAAAACGCCTAAAAAAGAATACTGAACTGACGTTTTCTCAATAACACTAATTTAATGTCCTATTTACTATCAGAATATGGATTAGCACATGGCGAACTGCAAATTAGTGAATATAAAAAACATGCACCTTTTTCAAAACTTTTTCAGCGCAAGAAAACCACCCGTTCCTTACGTTCGTAAATGGACATGGGACGATAGCAGCAGTGAGGGGGAATATTTCACACCATCCAGAAGGTCTTAGCAGCGCTGAACATCAAGTTGCTGAAGTTCAAAACGGATATAAATCAAGGACAAAAGCAAGATCACTGATATAAGGTTTGGATGTTTAACCACACAGTTTGAATTGTATCTCTGTCGATTCAAGATGGAAGGACTTCGAAACGTTTTGGTTGGAGGAAATTACAACCGTTACAACAGGATTTTCAGTTTTTTGTACATTATCTTCAAACTGTTGTCAACAAACACTGTTTCTTGAAAATGGTGTTAATATCAAACAACGTGAATGCTTCATCAGCAGTGTCTCTTCGCCTTTGCCAATGAAGTTCATGCGACAGGCGAATTAGGTATCAAATCAACTTTACACGCGAACGAAAAATTTCGTTCCTGCATTTTCTGACAATGACCTTCTTCTCGTAGTGTTTCCAACTTCAACAATACTATTAACCGTATTTTGTGTGTTATAAACATTTTGAAAAACATTTGAAGCAAACTCGTAAAAAATAGAAAAATTAGAATTGGTTACTCTGCGAGGTCTCTTCCTCAGGAACATTGTTGTTTTCTTTCCGTCTTTTAGCGTGTGCGACACAGCACGTACAACTGACGAAGATTGAAATGTGTTTCTTGCGCAGGTGCTTAAAGTAAAGGTTAGTATTACCGCATTTCATTGACTGTAACCCGCCCTTGATTGTAAGCATCTCTTGGACATAGAGTACCGGTAGCCTGCTTGGTATCTGGGATTATGTTGCTACAACAATATCACGAACAGCAGATTGTGTGAAGCTGCGCTTACATTTTTGCATTATTCACTGGTCGTCACTGATGTCATTAATGTTAGCAGCACTTTCTACGGCATGTGCATTTCGTAGGTAAGGAATCTTCCCCATAGAATTGTGGAGTACTTTGCAGGAAGTCTGGATCAGATGTTCTTACATTTTTTCAGTCGAACCCCTTTTGGCGTTAGTCATTGAGACTCGCGTCTCACCGAACCCCAAAATCAAACACAAAAAACAAAAAACAATTTTTTTCCATTATCTTGCCTTTCAAAAAAATGTCACTGTCATACTCGCACCCCCTTGCAAACCTTTCACGACCCCCAGTTTAAAAATTCAGGGACTAGATCAGTGGTTCTCAAACTTTTTGTCGTTCCGGACTCTTCACTGCACCCAAAACAACTGAGGTACCCTTCGTTTTGACAACGTTTTTTCGGTAATTGAGAAATTATATCTGGTCGCTTCTGAGCGTGAGTATCTCAATCGCCCCGGCAAGAAGCAAATTCAGGCTTCGGCCTGTCGCCAATTGCCGTCAACAAAATCAGATGGAAAAAGATCAGTCGACTTGCAAGATAAACACATGCATGCCAGAATACAGCTGTGGTGTGATTAAGCTGAATATCCGCCAAAAACAAGCGGATTTCCCTGATTGGATTTTGGTTTACGGACCCTCTAAATTAAAACACAACCATAGGCCCCTACGTGATTCACAGACCACAATTTGAGAACCCCTCGTCTGGATATTTAACTTGGTGATAACATCTTTACAATGCCTTCTGTGATGTCCGGAACGATGATGCCTACCCTACAGCATTGCAGAGGTGAGAGATCGAGATCAAATCCTGCATTTTTTAAACGCAGTCCAAGTACAACCATAGCCCACAAAAGTTTACAAATGCAAAATCCAAGTCCACATGAAGTTCAAAATTTTGACAAAATATAGCGTTTCAACCACAAATTTTTCTATTACCTCATTTCAAATACGGTCCTGGTCATAAAATTTTGAAGCGATCCGCAGTTCAGATCCAATCCAAAAGCGGTATAGTCCGGATTGAGTCCAACCTAAGTCCAGTACAATGCTCATCTCTGCGGCATTGTGACGAGTGCAAAGTCCTCTGTTGTTATACTCCTTCCTAATGACGGAGTGTGTTTCAAATTTTTGTTTTATTGTATGTTGGCCGTGCGCATGTACAGGCACAGTCGATCTAATAGCTCCTTTAAAACAATTTGCCTATTTTGCCATGCAGGCAGAGAGAAGGTGAGAGGGAGTTTTGTGATAAACTGTGCCACAGGGAAGATAGATGAAAGGTCAGCAAAACAATACAATTACCCCTTCATTGTATGTCGGGCGAAACAGTGAATAACAACAATGTAAGCCGCGGTTTACAATCGGTTAAATACGGTGTTGCAAGTTTCTGCTTTTGCCTGTTCCGCGTTATTCTTTGGATGAGCGCAGTAAGTTTAATACGACTTTTTGGCAGCATCCTTCTCATGTGATTGCCACTGCCGCGTAGGCGTAGTTAACAAGGCGATCGTGACGTGCTTATCATTCGCTAGAACAGTGGTTCTTAAACGGAGGCACGCCCTCAGGGACGTCAATGATTTTCCAGGGGGGAGCAAGCTCTTACGCACTCTACAACATGAAAAGTTCTTGCAACTTATTTTTACAAGGTTTTGCAACTTTTACAACTTATGTAAAGTCAGGGAGCTTGAAACAAAGGATAATTACTCAAGGAAGGCGAGGTAGATAAAAGTTTAAGAACTACTGCGCTAGAAGAAACGCAATCAGTAGGACGGCCAGCACGTCGTATATATCGTTGTCACAGCTTGAGCCAGACTCTTTAAGTTGAATTCTTTATATTAATGTCTCTTTATGCGTGTTTATTTATTATCTTTTTTGTTTTGCGTAGATGCGATACATGTATTTCAGTTGATGAAAACCATGAACGTTGGTGAATGTTGTGATACGTTCAGAACATAGGATATTTAAGAAATTCTTTCAATCAATCGCCGGCACAGCACAACTGACTTGTGGCCTCGTCAGAAACTTACTCCATGCTACCCTGATGTAACAGCGCCCTCGACATTACTTGTTAGTTTTTCTTTACGTCGCATATATTTGTGGTATTTCACTGTCGATGCCATGTGCTTTTATATGGTTCATGACGCTAAGTATGAACGCTCTTTCGCTCTTTCGAAATTTTATGATCAAATAAAATATTATCGGTCACAAGGTGTCGCATTTGAGTGGGCTTCTTGGCTTGAGCAGAGACGAGGGTTGAAGTGGAATTAGAACGCGTTTCAACACTTTTTTCAGAGTACCTTGACATGACGATGTACTGTGTATAGACAGGGTGGTCCTAAAGTAGGTGCACAGTCCTAAACTACCTTTTATATGTTTTGAAATTAACTCTGCAATGCTTTTCACGTTGCTTAATGGATACCATAAGCATGAAATATATCTTGGAGTAGAAATTGATTTAAATTCGCGTTAATGTTTCGCTTCACTGGTACCACGACTGGTAAGTTTTCATTAGATTTGGTGATTTTTAGACTGACCTAGTGATATCTCGCTGCAATCTAGTGATTTTGTAAGGTATGTGTTTGAAGAAAATCGGTTGTTCTTTTCTAATTTATAAAATTTGCATGCTGTTTATTGCTGCATTATTGGCCAATGGCCGTATTTTCGTTTTGTTTGTAGGAACACTGCAGTAGAAATATTTAAATGTTAGGTTGATTGCTCCCTACAATACTCCGTGAGTGGTGTCGTTTTCAGCTCTTGAGAAAAAACTGAAGATGGTTGGTATGAAATTTTCCAGGCTTGAGCATGATCTATTTTAACACAACTGCAAATTACGTAAAGTTTTTTGGGCAATAAAGGAAATAAATAAATCAATTCAGGCAAAATTGCAAACTTCGAGGCAGAAATTTTCAATCTAGTGATTTTTTGAGACCAAGTGAATTTTTTTGTGAATGTGGTGATTTTGCAGAGAAGCCTGTGGCAGCACTGCTACTCTTAGCTGATGTAAATCAGCTCATTTCTGTAAAGCAAAGTTTTGGTTTGAACTTGGTTTAATTTAAAGAGTAATGGCAAACAATTTAAATAAAGAAAAATGAAAATGGATTTTAAAGCAGGAGTATTGGAAGTTAGAAAATCCTGAAAGGTTAGGGTGTTGTAAAACAGTGCTTCTTACACCGGGTGAATGGTTAGCCCTGGAATGAATAAAATTTTGCAAGGGTGAACGAAAGATGGGTGAATGAAGGGTGAACGAAATTTATGTTCCTAATCTTTGTATCCTCTGATAACAGGTATTTGTCTTGTTTTTTACCCAAAACGTATAAGCATGGGGGGACCCGGGGGGGGCAATCTCCCATCTTAAATCATACGAAAATAACCTTTTCACCATGATTTTGTGCATTTCAGAAAACAGCCATTCACGACATAAGGCTATTTTGCCGTCCATTGTTTTGTCACAGCAGTGTTGTGAAGTATACTTCATCGCTCTCACAGCTTTGAACCCGTAATCAGACTTGGCTGCTAAGTATTACTGAAATCTCCCCCCCTAAACTTACTGGCTGGATCCGCCCCTGCGTATAAGCAATTTAATGGCGAACGTCGAGCATTTTAACTTTTTGTCAAGCAGTCAGCAACCCATCACTTCAGAGAAACCTTACTATGATGCAATTAACTGCATCTACTTCGTAATGGGGATAGAGTTTTACGAGAGATGCCATGTTTTATACAATCGAGTCTTGTAATATCTGTTGGGCTATGTACGCAAGCATCCTGTACTCCAGTTATCTGCTAGAAACGCAGTACTCTTGAAAGTTTCCGGCACCTGGACGCTCATCAGAGGAGCCTTTTCTGTCCAAGTGCAGGCCTGACCTATCGAAGTTCAGGAGTAGCCTATTTGTGATATTTTTTGTTACCAGTTTTGGTATTAGTTCCAACATCTAACATGCGTTTATATCTCGGGTAATACCTGCAGGATGTCTACGAAATATGTATAAAAACACTATGTTTTGATGAAAGTAAATGTAAATCTATAGAAGAAATCGATCAGGACACGCCAGTTTCCTTAGCTTCGCAGCTTAAAGAACCAGGTTTAAAAGGAGAGTTAGCTTCCAGAATAAGCTCCTAAAGTAAAAGACGAAAGTGGGATGATGATTAGATTTTGTATTGTTTTTTTTTTTTTCATTCCAGAAATGAAGCATCGAGCCATGAGCCGTCTGCTCAATGCATGTTTTGCTATTTTAAACATAACAACCAAATTTTGCGTCACTCAAAACTGTGGAGTCATCTACAAAAGAAACATGGCATTCATCAGAGCAAGTCTTCGCAATTTTTCAAGCAACAGCACGAATATTTGTGCAAATAGTAAAATTCCCTTCCTTTATCAGTCGTATGACTCTGCTAGTAAAAAGCCTCTTCTTTTCTCTATTCAAATAGCGCATGTGCTGATGAAACGAAAAATTACATTCTTGGCGCATTCAGAGAAAGTGACGAAAATCAACATTTGTGCTGCACTGTGTGCCAAAGTGTTTCAGAAAGGTGTTGAGAATGCTGCAATGTAAAAGAGGACATTTTGAACACCTGAGAGAAACAATTTCTGTTTAATATATGAATAAATAAATAACATGATTAAAATTAAGAGTTTTGGCATAAGAAACGTAAATCTGTATTTTGACCCAAACCAATTTATTGACTGTGTACGCTACTTTTGGGCCATCTTTTATTTGGGTTTCCTGTGTGTAGCTCCAGTGGTCGCCTAATAGAACAAATGACAAGCTATCTTTTGTGTAGCACGCCACAAAGCTGCGGATAATTTTTCGTTTGCAGCGTAATATAAGTAAATCGTTCATTCAATACTGATTTAAAAATGAGTGTGAAGTGTTGTTGAAAATGTCTAGTTTTTTTGGATGCGTTCCCACACATCTTTTTATAACACTAAACCCCTGGCTCAGACAGAATCCACGCAGGAATTCTTCCTCAGCCATCTGGATAGACAATGAGTCGTTCCAAACATACATGATCTTCTTCAGTTTTCTTAGCAATTTTTTCAAATTCTTTGAATTTTAGTGTTTTCATATTATATTTTTAATTTGTTTGCGAAACTGGGGGCACACTTAACTTCCCAGCGGGGTTGCAATTTGTTTCAGCGAAAGTAAAACTAGAATGATCATCATAAAATTGTAATGAAAACACTATTATCAACCTAACGATCTCCAACTGAGATTATCAGTCAAACAAAAGAAACAAGTCATTTTTACAAACGCTGATTGGAACCCTGTTGTTGCAGTGTGTTCTGACACTAAAGTTTTGAGTATTTATCCTGTTGCAGGGTAAAACGAACTATGGAGTCTCCAGAAAAGCATCACAGTACATTTATTCTGAACTGCTTAAAAATTGATGCCAGCCACTCCTATTTTAGGGTCCGGGAGACACCGCCAAAGTCAACTAGCTTCGTCAAAATGCGTTTGCATGGTTCCAGGAAATAACTTGTTGTATTTCAATTAGGAAATACTGCTTCATAACTTCCCAAGGCTGCATCCAAAGATAAAAAACATTTCAATTTTTCTCCGTATTTGTAATATTTCCGAAGTAATTTGTAACCATGCACCCGCTTTGAAAATCGCACTCAAAGACGTGCAGTCAACATAAAAAAACATGCAAATAAAAACGTTCAAAAGCCAGTGAAACTAACCACTTGCGACAAAAATCGTGAATTCGATAATGTGCTCCCAAAAATGAATGCAGATCATATTTTTATTCTGTAACATGGGAAATCAATTTCTGACATTACCTTATCATGCATCTGTTCGTTCCTGACGTCATGTGTAAGTAAACCAACAATGAAACTATTATTACAGAGTGAAATGGTGGGTGAGGGGTTGGACCTAAGTATAATCCTTTGTTTCTGGCAAAAGTCATTTGCCAAATTGAAATGTTCTGTACCGAAATTTCATGCACGTGTTTGAAAGGAGCTTTTGCGCCTGTTTGAAAGTAGTTGCAAACACATCACAACTCAAGAGCATGCTTCAACTTTAAAGTGTGTGAAATAGGATCGTTCGATAAACAAAAATCTAAAAATTTCTTTTCACATCATATAAAACTACCAAATAGTTTTCGTTAAAAAATTTAGCAAAAGTCATAGAGTTTAAAGTAAAAAGTTACGCAGTGTTTTCTCGAGTATCAAAACAAGTCGTTCAAAGCTTATACGTTTTTTTCAAAAGATGCAGTGATTTGAACACAGTTGTCTTTCTTACTCTTTTACTTTTAATCAAAGTCTGCACGACAGCATGCCGAAGACGGCAAAAGCTGTTAACTGCTTCAAGGACATGTTTAACAGTGCGAAAAATACAACAAGGAGAAAAGTACTCTCTGCTGGAGAGTATGAGAAACAATTACCCCATGTGGAGTCGCCGATGCAAATCTACGCTCCTTGCGTGTGTTGTGCGTGAAGTAAACTACAGTGCTTACTTGGCAAGTGCGCAAATAAGTAAGCGTTTAAGTGCTCAACAATGTTTTTCGTCTGCACTTTTAAAAAGCTACGACCTTGATTGCTACACATTAAGCAAAAATTTCCGCTTCCTTGTGTAGACGTTTAGCGGTAAACGGAGATTATCGAATACTTTGCTGACAGTTTGAACACATGTTGATTTTGGAAACGTCGATTGCTAACCATTTCTTTCAGTTTTGCAAAAACAAAAGTCATATTTAAACCAAGCAAAACTAGTCGTACTATGCGTCTTGTCAGTAAAATGTAATACAGCAATGAAAACTGAAACTGCTGCCAGATGGTTTTGAAACTCAACGTAACGTATGACTTGGGAGAACTAAAAAGTGTGTCCAAAATATTGTCTGAAAAAAGTTTGCTTTATCAATCGATGCAACTGGTGCTAAACCTGATCTGTGTGCCAGTGGTATTGTACACCAGCTGAATGTCCAGCTAGTAGAAAATAACAGCACTTGGAACAAGCCCGTTCTTGTTCTGGCCGTAAACTATAACCTATCTATTCAATTGAAAGTAACTTACAATGCAAATGTTACACACAAGAACAAGAAGGTAACGGCATGAACAAGGAATAAAGTTGTTTATTTTTAATTTTGTATGTATTTGGCACAGAAATCAATGGGCACCTAGCTCACCTAATGAACAACGTGATTTCGAAAAACAGAAAAAAAGAAACAGTGCGCTCGTATCATAAAAATAACATCACATGTCAGCCACAAGCGATGGTGGCGTTATTCTGACTCTATCCACACGGTCGGCTCAATCTTGCAATCAAACTGTAATAGGTTCTATGCTTCAGCTTGCGGTTGCTGCTGGCTACGTTCCTTTTTGTGCGAGTTCAAGAGCGAAATAAAAATAAAAATAATTCCATCAAAAAGCGCAGGAACGGAAAATTGGCAAAACAGCACGAGAACAATCAATTTTCCGTAATTAATTTGCTAACGAAAACAATAAAATAGTACGAAAAGTTCAAATCCGCAAACAGCTCTACAGTTGAAAAATAAATGAAACCAGACTTGGGTACCGATTTCGCATATGCACAAGTGCTGAGCAAATGTGCGGGAATATATCCAATAGAATGTTTTGACAATAAGTGGTCGCATACTAACGGATTGGTAGATGTGCAGTACGGTGTAACAACCAATGATTTTTTAATGAGGCAATAACATTTAATGCCGGTAGAATAGAAACGCCAGGCGACAAAAAAGTAATTGGGAAACATATATTTGTCGAACACCGCGCAGTCACCAGTTGTTTCCACAAACCACCACGTATTACATGCAGTGGCTTTGCAAAGCCATGTTCAGATGATTCCGTTTACTACAGGTACAGTATGTTGTCGCTACAGAATAAATGAAGTCACCAAACACGAGAACGGGTGTGGATTGGACGCATAGACAATTAACTGAACAAACGCAGTAGTTAAAAAATAGGCAACAAGCGTAGGCACAATTTTCAAAGGCGCACAGTAGAAAGAACATACCGAGAGCAGCAGGTGCTAACGAGCTTAATTTGATCTGGCAACCATGAAAGCAGATTTCGTTTTCTATCACACAACCGACCATTCGTCAGCTTCAGAATGCTTGAAATGTTAACAACAGTCTGTTACAAATAATGAAGAGAGATGTTTTCCCACCAGATGATCAGCATTGAATTGAAGAAAATAATTGTCATCCCAGCCACAGAACAAACTGCCCAAACCCGGATGGCTGCATTATTGTATTCAATCGCACCAGGCCGAACAGTGAAACAAAAACCAGCCCTTGCTCTGCTGACGTTCTTCAAACTTGCTCAGGTGTCTTTGACTGCCATTCACTAAAACTTTGTTTGATTCGTTGTTTGACTTTTTCTCTTGAGGCAATTACGCAGCGGGTTCGGCACCGCATCGTCAGTTTTTTCGATCCCCACAACTCGTCACGATTCCTTTACTCTCCCACAATCCATCCTCGGATGATCAAAGCCATGCTAAGGATCATGAAACCGATTCCGACTATGGCGAGAATCAGAGGCTGAAAAGCAAACAGACCGCTTTTGAATATATTGAACGTATATTTCCAAACGTGTGTTTCAGACTTGTTAAAATCTTTTTGGGGAGCGTTGTGAAGGCAAGCGAGCGCGAACGGATACATCAGCTTTGATCAGGTCGGTGTTGCTATCGAAAAAAGACCAAAATATGTTCCTTGATTAACTTCATCAAAATAGCACCATTGCACCTGGCCCTTTATTCCCGGGACTGATAGACTTATCATATTTTTCTGGGCGCACCTGATCAGACTTTGAAAAAAGTTAATTTCAAATCCAAACCCTTTCGTCTGCATACTCGAGGGGTGTGGAAACTGCTTGCTTATGCGCCCCTACCGAATTCTACTATTGAAGAATATTTTTCAAGAATATGTCACTGGCGTACTCGCACCACCTTGCAAACCTTTCACACTCCTAAAGGGAGAGCGCCTCGCAATTTGAGAACCCAGGCTCTAGAGAGAATCGAGAGATTTTTGAAGATTAGAAATCGCGTATTAACAATAAGCTCGTAGGAATAGGCCAGTCGCGAAATTTGAAGAGAGATACAAAGGGTGTAAGGCCTAAGATAACGATGACTGTCTCTCTCGGGTCACCTAAAATACATTTGCATGTCCCACTCAGGCAAGTTCCCATCAAATCCATGCAGCATGTGTTAGTAACCTTACAATACAAAGAAGCATCTAGTTCCAGAATTTTAATAAACTGTATGTTTTGTAATTTCACCTCTTAGGATGCCCCCTGCCTTGGATGTTCGGGACCGTCGCCCCGTTTGCCCCTCTGCTTGGAAAGTCCTTGACAAACACATTTGTTTTTGAAGCTCTTTTTTAATGAAATTATAATGCTGAGCAACCAAAAATCTCACAACTGTAATAATGATAAACACAACGAAAGGAATTTTGTGCTTTCTGCATTTGCAAAAAAACGGAAGGTAAACACACAACAAAAATTTTTCAAGGAAGGCTAAAACGCAGCAGTCGCAGCTATCTAACTCAATTTCTCTTCTCTTAGCATCATTGTCACTGTTTTAAACACAGTAAACTTTCCATTTCATTAAATTATATCAGTGGTTCTCCAACTGTTGATACTTTCCGGTTGGCTTTCCGGTTGGTTTCAGGTTGTAGCAGACCAACACCACAGCTTCCATGTCATGTGTACAGCTAATATAAGGTACGTTAATCGAACCTATTATACTGCGAATGTGGCGAACTGCAAGTATTTTTGCGATATTGAATATCTTTCCATTCAAATGTTACGTGGACCCACGGCTAAACCTACTTAATTTTTACAACTGTTGATTTGAAAAAATTTACAGTAGTGAGGTAAACTGCTATTGTCTATTATGGTCACCAAGTCAGTAGGTCCTAATCGATTTGCTTCATCTGGACATGATTTTCGACACCCTGTGATCGACGTTTCGTCCTGCGCACACTAACATGTACAGAAAAACACAGTTGTGGCTGCGCATTGAAAGTTTTTTGTTAATAACTTTAGTAATTGCAAGTACATTTGATTACTAACACCCACAATTGATAAAAACAAATTTAATGCGAATGCTAAAACTGTTTTTTTTTCTACAGTTGCAACCTTCGCATTAAATTTATTTTTTGTTTGTTTAAGCGACTAAGTGATACAGTTCGTTGAGCACGCGCCACCAAAGCTGGAAGGCTGGATTCGATTCCCCGTCGAGTCATACCCAATTCTTCATACCGAAGACCTGAAAAACGGTACTTAGGACCTAACAGCCTTGTGCTCAACGTTAAATGAGTAGACGCAAGGAAACGGTTAACGCGCGGTGCTGCTATTGACTCGCCACCAGTGCAGTCACGTGGCCCACGGCTAGCAAACCGGCGGAGTTGGGTACCGCAGACCACTCGTGACACTCCGAAAGAAGTACAAACGCAAGTAAAACGAAACTGAATTGAAAAAGTACATTTGAGCAAATAAAATTATTTTGGAACATGGGTCACGTAGCGATAGCAAACAACTACCAGGTGATGCGCAGTCAAAAACATTTTGAGAACCACTGCTTCAAACCATATACAGCAGGCTATGGTTTATTACACCGACACTGCGGTTCTGACCATTTGAATTTGAGCACCAGGAAAACATGCGAACACCATTAGCCTTCAGAAAAAATGTTTGTTGAAGCAGGTTTTTTTAAAGAAAATGTTAGATACCCGGTATGGACCTGCAAGGACCCGATTTTCTCTGATTCTAGGGACCCGATGATAATTTTCTCTGACTCTAGAAACCGATTTTCAACTCTAGGGACTAATCGGGTCGTTAAAACACCTTAAAAAAACTGGTTTAAGTCACAGCTGCAAAACGTTACATTTTTGCAAAACAACTGCACTTACGATAATCTTCTTGACCGAAAGCATCGATCCTGGAGCCAAGCGAATGTAGTACAAGGAAGGCAGGATGATGACCAGCATGGATGCGCAAGTGGCGCCGGCAAAACCGAAAACCTCACGAATCGTCGGTACGTAGATAACCAGAACGTTGGCTGAAACATTCGATCGTTTTGTTAAAATCTCTACATTTATTGCGTTTTACCAAAATCCAGACAAATATGTTTTCTGTTTTTATAAACGATTTTCTCTTTTCAAAAACAAATACAATTCCACGGATATCTTTGTCACAATTCCCAGGTCAAAGTCATAAGATACTGGTCAAAGGTCAGGTCAAGGTCACATGAAAACATGCAGTGCACGGCCTTCTTTAAGCAACTAACTTGATGAATCTTTTGCGTGGAAACGAAATGCACCAAAAAAGAGAACATGCGAAGCAGAAAATCTCATATGTTGAATCCTATTAACCTTACTCCCGGCGTGAACTGAAGTCGACACAAGTCACATTCAAAATTAAAACCCTTCTGCAACAGGTAATTCCCACAGAGGATCATACTCAAAAAAAACACCAACTGTAGCAGTGGCGCACAGGAGCCTTACTTGTTGCCAGAAGTATCAACATAATGACCAGGTGTCGAATCCAAGAAAAGGGTTTGTTTTCAAAGAACAGCATTACAAGGGACTTACGAGCCTGAAAAGACAAACAATACAAGGCATGTCACTTCACTTCACTGCAGAATCGCAAAATGCGACACGCATCAGCCGGCTTAGGTTTGACAAGAAATTACACACCCAATTATTTTCACAATTTTAATCTGCCGTCCAGAAGTACTCCCAAGAATAAAAATTCAGGTTCAGCCTTAAGTAAACGTTTCTAGTATAGAACAGCAAATCACCACAATATTGACAGGTGCAATGATCAAAGACAGAAAAAAAGAAAGGTTGAACGTGGTAGAATTTTTTTCTATATTCTTTGAACCGATACTGAAACAATTGTTCGCGGAAATCCAAGAATTGTAAAGCAAAGTTTACGAATTACAAATATACCAAGTCACAGTAAACATAGTGAAAAACACATTCATTAATCGCATTCACCCAAACGTTTAGATGTTAATCAAAAACGGCAAACTAACCGGATAATGAAGTAGCGGTGTTGAAAATATGACGCAGATGAGCACAGTGATTCGAGCAATGAGAATGACGACGTTCGACGAGTCATACGCGCTGTACATCAGCAGCAGCTCAGGTCCGACCGCATCTGAAACACCACGTGATGCATGCGTCACAAAGACATCAGAGGTTCAGGCGGGGAAGTGCGACGTTGCAAGATTATGGTTTTCCTTGTACGTCGCAGTCCCACACTACATCAGCATGTTTTGCTCTTCAATCTTGACACAAAAGGGAACGGAGCAAAGGCGTAAGCGCTCGCTGAACGTGCCAAAGGCGCCGTCTAAGTTTTGTCAGCAAAAAATTTTGGACACTTGGTAATGCGCCGCATAGCAAATGGTTGCCGTCTTCGTTGTTTGAAGTTCCATGAGCAGTTACCAGGCCGGCAACCAGGGGAGGAAACCGGGCAATTGATACCCCCGAAATTTTGTGCAACGTGTTTAGTTGTTAGGCACAACAACAACTTACAATCATTTCCCCTCGAAAATACGAGCTGGTTGCGATCCTGGCAGCAACTCGAAGCCCCACTGTTTTGAAGTATTCTTTGATTTCTCACAACTTGTTTGCTCACGTCGCTTTTTGAAGTAAATCATCGGTTGCTTGCAGAAATAATTTACACCATGGTAAACACAAGGTAGACAATCCTCCTACTTCCCAAAAATGATGATGTGGGCACTGTCTACATTACAGTAAATCCAGGCGGAACATTTAACACCTCACAGTGTCGGTCGTGATGCCATAAATGTAAAAAGAGATCACAGTCACGGTCGCTTCAGCAAACCGAAGGAAACGTGGTGAAGAAGAGTGCGCAAGGCTATGCTTCCTGCCAGAAAACTTGCGAAATGAATGGTCTACTTTGCAACAAACAGGTTAACTTCATTGACCTGGTCTGGACGAAAACACTGAATTGCAAACATTTACATAAAAAAGTCGTTATTTTGAAAATCCTGATGCAAATGTGAACATTTAAGTTTTTCAATGAAAACATGCATTTTCTAAAATAAATCCGTTAAGACAAGCAAACGATTTGAGCATGAAGGAATACGTTTTCATATGTATGAATTAGTAATCCCCGGATCTCACAAATTGTTTAATTTGAGTACACCATGCCTGACAAAGTTGCCGCATGGTCCAAAAGCACATGCATCAAATGCAGATCCTCAATACACCGTTAAGATAGTACATTTTGCTTCATCAAATAGAAAAGTCTATCTCGGGTGGTTAACGTCGGACTGCAAGTTAGTCAAAGAACACACTGCAAGGGTTGACAAATTTAACCCAATAAGTGTCTTTTCCAAAAATTTTTTAAGTATGAGTCGGTTACGTTTAAGCATAAAAAGTGCAATAATCACCAACAAGATAACTAAAACTTGTACAGAGTGAAAAACATGAAAAGGCTCATTTGTCTTAAGAATGTTTCGTAGCCCCTGTGGTGATATGAAAATTGTGGATAGCCTGGCGATTTTCTTTACCACTGTCAAAGATTTTATGAAACAACATGGTTGGGCTGTGAGCTGTCTTGTCATCTTTTTGCGTGGTAATTTTAAGCTGCGATGTTAACTTTCTAAGAGCTGCCATATTGTATTTTTGAGTGGATAACCTTGCGGGGGTAGCTTATACGCAGGCAGACTGCAAAAGATTTTCGGGTGCGGATTGCTGAAGTTGTACAGGTTAACTTAATTGACCTGGTCTGGACGAAAACACTGCATAATGAAGCAGCGGTGCTGAAAATATGACGCGATTTAAACTGCATGTTTATATCGATTAAATTCTGAGTGTTTCTGCAAAACGCAGGATGTTTGTGCTTTGTTCTTTGTGTGGTTTTGTTACTTTGTTGTAATGTCTTTATGTTTATCTGTATTTTTTGTTTTCACAACAGCGTTTCACTTGCATTTTGCTGTTTTACATGAACGTGCAGGGACAGTGACCCAATCACAGCTACGACCCTCGCTTCCTGCCCTTGCATTCCTGACCACATGTTCTCTGCGAAGGAAATGCTGTATAAAATTTTAATTTCCCAAAATGATTTTCCCTGAAACCTGTTGATCAAAAGCGCTGCCACAGCACAAGGATATTTCTGTCGTCCCATCGCACACGCTAATCAATTGAAACCTGTCTATGGCACGTGTTTATACTCACTGTAGAACGTCAAATATCCGAAAAGAGCCGAAAGAAAATAAAGGGTGAAGACGTTGCCAATTGAAACCAAGGAGACTTTGTGCATCCGGGACTTGGTTGGATTGGCAAGCTCGGTGTAGATCGGAAGCACTGAAGCGTGACATTGGAAGGCAAATACCATTGTTGGAATTGCGTAAGCGCTCTGCAAAAACGAGTAGACGAAACTAAGCATTTACGTAAACGTAACAACAGTCATGTATGGTTTGGGTTACGAAAACTGGCACCAAGCTGAAACCTGAAACTTTTTGACGAGGCTGTTGAGGTTAAGGCTACTGCACAAGTTGTATTACGGCGAGTCATTCAGTATAATAAAAACAACCATCCAACCCTTTGATTAAAAACAAAAGTTCAGTGGACTTTGCACCATTGAACTTTTGCCACCACGTTGAACAAATGAACGGTCGAGACTTCGTAGAAATTGTAATTGCGTCACCTCGCGGTTTGACCGAAGTGTGTGCGCGATTGTGTTGGCTGAGTGACATGTGTTTTGGTTTATGGCTTTGGCTTGTGTGTTTGTCATGTCTATGTCTGCGTCATTTACGTTTGAGACTTTAACGTAACTTCTATAAAACACTTGCATTATTCAGTTTTCAACAACGTCGCAAAAAACATCACAAAAATGTTAGTTTTCCACGAGATATGAATTCAGACTATTGGAATATAGTTGTTTATCAAACCAATGTAGTGAATGGCTGCAAGCATATGAAAGTAGCACGATATACAGTTAGATTTGGTATTAGTAGAAGAAACATTAAAAGCAAATAATCCAGCAATCCATCCAGATATTTCAAATCGGTTGCATTTTTCAGGATAAAAACTTGCGCAAAGTTCTTTCTTTTCGTTTGTTTGAAGTGATATGTACAACACTGTACAAAAAAGGCAGACACGCGGGCACCAAAGCGGTGCGTCACCTGGAAAACTGTCAAAACTACAAACTTTAGAGGCACCTTTGAGTTCCACGTGAAAGACTTCGCCGCGCAGACCTGGTTTTGCAAACCCTCCTCGAACTCCAGGAAAATGTGCGACGATCGCGAAGCACAAACATGGCTGGTGTTCGTTTGCGTATTTCCATGGCCGTCTGTCACGTTGTGAACTGGCGCGTGCGTCGAGTTATTGCCGTACAGGGAGATGTTGTGCGAGTCTGCGAAAACGGCAACGGTCGTGAGAACTGATGACACCAATCATCTGTGTCTGCCCTCTCAGCCTGGCCAATAATTAACTGGTTTGTCGAGGTACTGCCTGGCGTATTGCACCAGTTGGACGAGCGGTGGGCGGGTCCACACGTTAGGGTGGCAGCTGCAGCCTTGCTAGTTATTTGTGCAAATACCCGATAAACCGCGCAATAAATTGAGGATCGTAACACGCTTGACCGCACGCTCCTCACACCTTGACCGGACATTTTCAACGGCATTGCAAGTTATCTGACATTACTGCTGATCAGTACACAAGCGAAGGGGTGTTGCGTTTGAATCACATCAAATCGAAAACCGTTTACCAGACCTGTAGGAAAGCCTCAGTTAAAAACAGCACGAAGCATTTTTAAACAATTAGTCTTGAAAAACGAACCCTTTTTATCACTTGATCAGCCCATTTGCTTTTTATGACTGATAGTGAAGTTTTGCCATCTTTTGTGTGCTACGTTGCAAACGTCACGTTCTGCGTGAGCGCGTTTCACAATAATTTTTTTGTCCACGTAGGTAAAACGTCGCCATTACTGATTCGCAAGATCTCGTTTATGTGCAAAAAACAACTATTGCCAACTGCTCAGCAAAAGTGGTGGATACATTCAAACCTGCAATTATCTGACTTCAATAACAAACTTTTCGAAAAGTATTTCAAATGTAAAGTAATAAACGAGGATGTCAACTCCTAACTCTCATCAGTTAAATCCTACTTTTAGGAATTAAACAACTGTTTGCAACAGCATACGAAAACTATGCGATTAACTATGCTATTTTATGTGTAGAATTTTCTTTCAGGCGTTCATTAACAAAATGCCAACAAACAATTTACACCAAAACTTTCTGTGATACCTAAAGCGTAGAAAGACATGGTGGGATCTTCCACTTCAACTGTGTGGTTTCGGATCGGACAGGGTATAATCCAGTGCTCAACAACAATCTACACAAAAAAATTCAACTTTATTTTGAAACACTGACGTGATACGCATTTGCAGTAGACGTATTGGTTACGCAGATAGTTTTATTTATTGACGATGTCGTGTAAATGAAGAAACCGAACCTTTTTAACTTCCGGTCATCTGGTGAATTTATTTCCAGCATTCTGTGAAAGCATATTAGGTCTAGAACTGAAACAGAAGGGAATGGTGTTCGTTTTTTCGGCTTGTTCCTAACTCGATTCATCTATTTTTAACAACGGGACACCGAATGGACTAGCGCAGTGCATTTTTTGAACAAATGAACTTTGATCTATGAACTCTGCCTTGCCGCGCCTGTGGTGAATAATTATTGCAGCTTGACGAGTTAACACAAACTTTGTTAAATCGTTGAGTCGGAATGCATCAGCACTCCAACACTTACACTCAGCAAACAAGTTGCTTGCGCCAGGTGCAATTCAATCTGTGCTATGACAAGCGATTTGGTCAACTTCCCATCACGTAATAAGCATCATCCGAAAGCAGCTGCAAGAACACGTTGTAACTCCCTGATTGCGGTTGCGTAATCTCTTCCACAGGAAGTCCAAAGTCAACAAAGGAAAGGTCCGGGTAAAAGCGCGTTTTTATTTTTATGTTTTAACGCAACGTGCTGAGTGAACGCATCAGAATGACGCACTGCACGATCACGTGCAGGCGAAAGGTCGGGGAATTTTGCACTCCATGTACAGCCGCCGGCCCTAATATGGTCCTGCTGGAACGAACTGTTTCTCGGCAAGAAAACTGACAACAGCTGGTGGGAAAATCAATGACGCAAACTACGCTTATTGCGCTGATTAAAAATTGCCATTGAGTTGGAATGCTTAAATATGGCAATTTTAGTGGGAATTTTAAAACGCTTTAATAGAACTGCTGTTTTTT
>JGI24158J21664_10001670_pt1 | contig 25507 bp, 19 predicted proteins | sample Ectturendosymbi3_FD_21664 | JGI IMG/M metagenome (IMG submission 21664) | reverse complement strand
GCAAACACAATCAACTGTTCACCAGGTTCACAAGCATTGTTAGAGGTCACTCACCAAGATCACTCCATCGGGATCACTCTATTATTGCTTGTTCGCGTCACATACATATATTTTTGTTCTTCGCGCACATCCCGTTCGTGGTGAATCATACAATCAACGCAACATCACCGGAGAGGTTGCAACAGATGCTATTTTTAGCGTGCTCTCCGTTCGTGGTGCCTCTCGTGGTTCACGTGACGTCCCTCTTGACCGTCACATGTTGCTGGTAGCACCGCACAGACAGCATCATGTTGCACCCAAACGTTTTAAATGGCGTCCTTACGATGTCCATAACCAGTCAATTTTGTTTTTTCGTTAAGAAACAAAGACTGCATGACATACGTCACAAATCACTTTGGTTGTACTTCGTTCAGACAAAGCGTAGATTGCAACAGGGTTGTGGAGTCGGAGGTAAAATACCTTTCCAAAAATTCCGACTCCCGACTCCGACTTTGTAAAATTTCCGACTCCGACCTTTCCAAAATTTCCGACTCCGACTCTTTAACATTAAAGAAATGAAATTTGGCTGGTAAAATCAATGGAAATCGTTGTGCACAACTAGAGTTCTCTGTTTCAACAAAAGTTTCAAAATAAATTGTACAATTTCAACCGGAATTCCCACTTTAGGAGTGTGACGTAAAAAATGATCCAATTGGACATCCGGAATCGGAGTCGGACAAAAATCCGACTCCAACTTCGGCTCACAGTGTTGTTAGGAATCCGACTCCGACTCCATCCAAAAACCTCCCACTCCTTACGACTCCGACTCCGGTTCCGACTCCGCAGCCTGGATTGCAGAGCGATTTTTGTGTAACGATTCCTGCTGAAGCAAGTTGCAGCTCTTGCTGAGATGTTGCTATTCCAAATTGGTCCGCTCTAACACGATGACCGTTGAAAAACATTTGAAACTCGCAACTGGCCTTGATAATGTAAGCGGTGTCAGAGATTTCAGAGAACGCAACGATGAAACTATAGTTGTCAAATGTAGGCAGTGCCACCACCCCGGTGATTGATTGTGGTAGACAAAAGTAATAGTTTGAAAACTTGAGTTCAGTAACATGCAAGTCGCGATAACACATTGCTTCGTTCTGCGGTACTTGTTCAATCTGCGGAAATATCATGAAATTTCGTTTTTTTCCTGAAATAAATTTTAGAGCCAAAAAATATAAAAAAGAACACGAAACGGGCTGGCGTTCACGTGAACCTGCGGAAAAATATTCTTGTAGTGTTCGTAGTTTTGTTCATTTTTGTCATCAAATAATGGGGCGCGGTTTACATGGCCCTCCATTAATGAGGGGTACCTGATCAATCTTGCTCCTTGCGGGTTCTATGCAGTAGCGTAACGAGGCTAGATGGCGCCTGGGGCAAGAAGCAGGTTTGGCGTTCCCATGTACGAACCTAAGGTCTTTCGGAAGCAAATGCACTGTATTGAAGAAAGTACTTGTGCCTTTGTTGAGACTTTCCAGGGCTCCACGCAGTGATTTGGCTCCCCCATAGTGATTCGGCGCCCGTGGAACTGTGCCCCCCTTGACCCCCCTGGTTACGCCCCTGGTTCTATGGGCACTTGGCGCGAACTCGGCTGTAACCTGCATATAGCATTTATCGTTTCAATGTTCTTGTTTCTTAATCAGCATGTCAGCAGATTAGTATGAGGAATGCCGACCAATAAGATGAAAAGGCGTTACTTTAGGAAAAGAAGTTAACGTGAAAGTAGAAGCGTGGAAATTGGAAATACCATTCCAGTGGTTACTCATAAAATGCTAGTGCTATCTGAAAAGCGCCTGTTACCAAAATCGAGCAGATCAAATGCATGCGACAGTTAATCATCACGTCAACCAGTTGGTTCAAAACAGCCGATAGGTTCTAAAGTGACTGCAACACATTTGTTCTGCAGTGGCGGTTCTGTCTATGAAGATAAATATTTTTCTAGAAATGGAGAGCCTTCCAGAATTGTGCTGGTGATTAAACGTTCAGATGGATGGTTGGTCTAATAAAGATGCACAATTTTGCATTTGCCATGCTATACGCACCTTCATTTGTAATATTGGTCTGCAATGACAGTATTCCAAACATTTGGGCAATTTGGCAGTTTACTATCAAAGCAAACGCGTACATTTCACAGTTTGGCAAACTAGTTTACTGTGTTTTTTCAATAGAAACCAGGTTCAAGTGTAGCTGGATCGTTCACCACACACCGGCTATGCTGCATCAAAAATATCTGATTGCCTTTTCTTTTCGTTTCACTTGTCAATTGCATGCATTCGCTGTTGTTCAAGACGTTTTTTCACTAATAGTCGGATGGTGCTGCTTTCGCGCTGATTTTTTTACTAGAGCTCAGCTAAACGGCTGCCTTATCAAAGTATATGGGAATGAAGGTCGCACTGCCTGATCTGGAAGGCCTGTCAACCAACTAAACGAGTAAAACTTTCCCTGCAGTAATGCTTCCACTCGCGCAACAATACAAGGTCGCTTAGTTGAGAGGCAAAACCGGTGGTGTTCCTATCACGAATAGGTTGATCTTCCAGTTAGTAGCCTCTGGTAGTAACCGCCAGCAACGAAACCAACCGCATGTCGCAAACCAAATCGAATTCATCCCCTTCCAACACCAGCGAAGCACTGAAATCAGGGAGGAAGGAAATATGTTTCGCCAGCTCCTGAACCAATCGGCATGGCCAGGAGCAGAATAGTCAGCATTGACTGTTTTAATTTTTTTAAGTCGGACTGATATCAATGCAACGTAAAGAAAACTTACGAGGATTACATGCAGTTGGAACTGACTGCTATATAATTAGATCCTTATGGGTTGCAGTTCATACATCGGATAACGCTGAAAGAGACTCTGAATGGTGTGCGCGATTGCATCTCGATGAGCCAGTGCCCAAGTTTGATCACATGTGACCCGCATAAAAAGTTAACCGAAATTCATTCAGTGTATTCAACAAGTTAACATACCGTTGAAAAAGTACTCAAAAAAAATGTGTTTCAAACAATACAGTAGTCATGGCATATGGTAAGCCTAGCGGTAAAACGGTTTAATGCATCCACATTCCAAAAGGTAGGAGTTGCCCAACACTTACTGTAATTGAAGAAAATAGTGTCGTTTTTAAAAAGTTTTGTTTTTTTGCATTTTTCAGAAGAAAAAGCATAAAAAGCGATTTACTTATTACAATTAGTGAACTAGTAACCTGCTGAGTACCGCTCAACTACCCAAATTGTGTTATCCAACACCTTATGCAATTGAGCCAGGTGCAGCAGGCATTGACTTTATTTCCCTCACAAGAAATATTGTAATATACATCTACCAAAGGTTGTTGAGCGTGAACAAAGTTGCTGAGACCTTTAACAGGTAATATGTTGTTCCTGGAAAAGTTGGCTTCCAGTCTTAAAAACGTTACTTGCACCAAAAAAACGGCTAGAGAGCGTTCAGATCTGTGCAGTGATGACTGTGGCTTCATGAGATGGTTTCGAAAAATACAAGCTGATTGCACACATCTGATTGTCTGTTCATCTTTTAAGGAACCGCCAAAGGAGGAAGGTTTACCGCTTCGTTATGAGCCCAGCTTTCGAGATCGTGATACAAACTTTGATTATCATAAACATCGTGCCGATTGCACTGGAATTCGCTGTCGATGAAACTTGGGAGAATTCTTTTAAGTGGTGGCTCTGGCTTCAAGTGAGCAACAGTGCGTTGATTAATGAGCACTCGCAGCCGCAGATATGTTTTGCTTCTAAATCGGACCATCCTTTCTTTGTAGATAACCAATTTCATCTTTGTCGGAATATACACCTTGGAGATGGCTTTGAAGGTAAAAAAGCATTTTCTGCGGTCTGTGCAACTGATTTACAAAAAAACTTGAATGGTTTCGATGAAAGCCATTGCCCCACATCACTAAGTCGAAGTGTTTGTTCAGTTTTTGTTGTTGAGACCTCATCCTTTGAGCTTTTCGGCCAAGCGCAGAAAATCAATTTCCAAATAACGAGGGTTGTATTCCACAACGGCATTTTTGCAGGCTTCTGTCGGCAGTTTACGTTCGTATCAATTCGTGGGTGAAAATCTTTTACCAGCCAGAGGATGTTGTATTGAGCATGCAACAAAAATTGCAAGGTCTTGTTTTCTTTCTTTTTTTTGATCGCTAATTTCACTGAAGGCACGTTTGCAAATAAACGTGTTGCATAACTTGGAAATAATTTGTCCGTGCCTTGATTTCGGTTAGTGAGTACACCGGGTGCACTGTATGGAGCAGAATGCTGGTACTTCATCATTTCTGCACAAAGGTTATCGGCCTGGGACGGCATCAGTATTTGATGAGCAGATGGAACCAGTTTGATTTAACTATTTTGCTCATTTCTTATGTGGAAGTCGTCGTGGATTTTTCGATTCAAAGTTCAACTGGTTCGGGAAGTCTTGTACGAACAGTGAAGTGAGTATAGCAACGGGTTTGCGTAATTATCTTAGCGTAAATTCCCAATCAAGCGAGCGTGGCTCGGCGCTGTTTCGCAGCAACAATCTTCGTCAAGACGCAATTTTGATTGCCGCTTACACCAACTCCTGTTTCTGCAGTGTTTCTTGCTGCTTGTTTCTTTTGCACGTCTCAGGGTATTAAAGGTCGGGAAAGTAACAAAGGCCCTCCGCGCCTTACGAGCAACGAGAGTCCTTCGACTGTCAAGAACATTCGTGCCGAAGTTGGTGGAGTACATCAATAGATTGATCAATAAAAGGTAAGGCTTAATTTTACATTTATTGTGAATGTGCGGTCCTTGACCGCAATGGTCATCAAGCGCAAAAATGACAAAACAAGTGATTTGTACTAAAAATCTAAATGCGCGCGTCGGTTCCCAAACTATCCGTTGTTGGATAAAACACTGATTTTTAGTGGATCTCAGCTATGAGATTTGCCTTGTCGCTCCTTAACTAGAACTCTCGAAACGGCAGGTTGAGTTTTGGATATAATGTGGGCAAAGGGTTCGTTTCAGCCGAAGAAGAAACAACCAAATTGATCACGAGCGTGTGCGAAGACAAAAGGATTCAGGCAAAGCTTCTAGAAGCTTCGGACCACAGCAGGCTTGCGGTTACTCGAGAAATGGGTGAGGTTGGCTTAAGCAATTGCTGCAGCTGCACTTGAACATAACATAAACCAGCGCTTCTCAACCGGTGGGCCGCGAAGCTCCTTCAGGAGGGCCGCGAAATGTTCCGAGACAACGCAATAATTACGCCTAGTCGCAATAATTACGCCTAGTCATGAGTTCTGAAACAAGTGTTTCGTGAAGTGGGCCCAAAATCAAAGTCTCGTCGAAAAGTGGGCCGCGACATCAAAAAGGTTGAGAAGCACTGACATAAACTAAGTGTTGTTCTTTTGGCTATATGCTCTGAGGAGTGGTATGCAAGTGAATCGAAATATTATGGTGGTCGTTACTCTACACTACAGTATGCAAATTTCATACATGTTGAGACTTATTTCTTTAAAAAAATATTTCCTGTGTTGCAGTTTAAAAATGTTTTTAAAATACTTTAAAAAATATATCCTGTGTTTTTTGTTTAAAAAAATATTTCCTGTGTTCTCTATATCTCGAAAAGCGATTTTAGTTATCAAGGAAAGTGCAAAAAAAAACAAACATTTTGACTGCTAAAAACGTAAAGATGTTTTCGCTTTGTTGGAACACATAAAAAAAACTTAGACATGCACTGTAGTTATCAAAACGACAACAGAATGTACAGTATACTAAGAATTAAGACGATTTTTACGATCTTCAACGAGTTAACACGTTCTGGTCAATTAGGAGTTTTCTCCCCTGTAATTGTCCACAATTTTGTTGAGATTATTCCAGTGCTTATCTTCCCTTACTTCCACAACAGGATTGCTGCAGCGCGATCATCCTGGAATTGCCATCAGCGTGAAAACCAGAAACGCAGTCCGCACTATTTTGAACCACACAAGGGAAACCATTCACCAGCTATACGCGGGTATGGTCTTCCTCAGCAGTTATAGAGCGTCGTCAGCGGAGCTAGTATTTCTGCTTGCTATCGCTAAGCATCGATCACCCGAGGCCAGCAGGTTAATGTAGTTTTGCAGAGTTTCGCAGGCAAAAATTAGATTACTTTTGAAACTTAATGGCTTGGCCCTGAAGGAGACGTTGGCAAAATCGTGCAGGTCTGCTTTGCAAGATCTGTTCCTTTCATTTTTACTGAATCACTTTGCATGCAGTGACTTCATCATTGAAAAAAAACAAAAATTTATTGCGGCTCCTTGTTCGGGCACTTATGTCAGTTGTTGTAGCCTGTTATTTTTACGATCATTGTCAAAAACGTGCAGTTTCCCGTTTAAATTTTTGAAGACTTGCTCAAAGAACTGGCAATTTATCAACATGTGACTTCACTGAACTTGTCTGCCCACCAGATGTTTGTAAATTTGTTGATAATGCACTGATTTGCCTGAATCTTTGGTGTTGCTTGGTTTGAAAATACCTTTAGGAATGACTACTTTCTCATTTTGCCTTGCTTGTAAGTCACTTTCTTAGGCTTAGCAATGCCTGATGCTTTTTAACATGCGTTGCCGTACAAGCTTTATATCTGCCTCCTTTGAAAGCAATGTACTGTAGAACAAACAATTTACGTAAAAGAACAAGCTGACTCGTAGGCGAGGCAGTTCCGTTGCCACGGAGGGGGCTTTGGTGGTCTTATCCCACCCAAACAAACTCCAAGCCCCTCAAATTGAAATATGAAATACTATAAATCAGTGTAGATTTTGTCAATTTTTAGAATGTCAACGTTCCCGCACAAACGCAAAACCCACTTATTGGAAACTTTCTGGCGACGGTTCTGAGACGAAGTTGTATGATCTGCGGGCATTAAGCATACTGAAGTAGCAAAAGCTATCATTTTTGCGTAGGTTATTGTTTGAACGTACAAAAAAAATATGATGCTTGTAAATGAAAAATAATTAAAGATTTACTAAAGAGATGAGTGTCTGTTGATAAAAATCTCATATGTTTCGTTTTGCAAAAAAATTTTTGAAGCTCCGTTCATAGCTTTCAAAACAATGCCAAAAATATCAATTTCCCATATGTAAACTTTGATACCATAAATTCTTTGATTGTCACGTGAGAATGGCAGACCATGATTTTAGTGTTCTGTAACTTATCGAGAACCTAACAATTTGATCCTTGCTTACACGAAAAGACACAGGCAGCGTTAGTTAACAGTGCTTTCGTATTATCCGATATGGTTAGGTACAACCTCAAGATTAGTTTTAATTACATTCCCATCGACAGGATTTGTCCGTGTCATGTCGTAAGAACGGTGTTTGCGTCAAGATAGCAGCAGCTTTTGTGGGTAAAAGGAGGCACTTTACCACAAGTTTTGAAAAATGAACTTTGACGCTCGTAAAAACCAAACGTGTAGGTGATCGAAATCGTGGCTGGAGTTGCGAAATCATGTTGTTTTCAGGTGGGGTTTTGGATGAGACTGAGACGCAATTGCTTGAGCTTGGAGTGCAAGTGCGACAAAAGAGGCTCGCTGAAATACCACCCACCGTCCTACCTCTTACTTCTGAAGAACTGCTAGAAAACGTCTCTTGGATGAAAGGTCTATTTTAAATAAAAATGTCAAGTTAGCTTTTGATAAAAATCCTAGCAGGCGAAACCAAGTTTAAGCATTTATCAGCATTCTGGAAAGCATTCTACCAAATATTTTTTTTCTTTTGTCCAACTTTTGAAAACGACGAGCTGCCTCAGACCGAACAACGTGTTTACAACCGCTTTTAGTCGTACAACGAACTGCCTTGATGTCCTAACTATATGTTGCAGCATCGTAAGGGACTTGATATATTCAGCTTGTCAACTGTCTAAACCCATGTGAAAAAAAACATTTTTTAATGCTTCAGCGCGTGAAATTTATACTGCTAGCACTCTGGGAAAATGCGTGCGACTAAATATTGACAGCCTCAAAAAAAAGCAGCCGAACCACATGAAATCAAACACTGTGTTCTGAGAAACAGTCTCCCGCAAAATGCATAACTATACATAACAGCTGCTGCTTCCTGAGACGGCTAGAGACGAAGGTTTCCTTCACGTTTGTGAATCAAAAATTAGTGTGGAGGACTGCTGCCCAAATCCTTGCTGAGGGTTAATGAGATCCTATGGCTAAAATCCAGCAAGTGTCTCAAGCGTTTCTTGAATATTGCGCCAGGCCCGTAGAAACATTGCTCTGAAGCATGCTTCGCAACAAAGCCTACATACATTAATTAGCAAAAACTTAATAGACCAACGCTATGTCAACCGAGTGGTGGCCGAGTCATGTGCCTCATTTGCCTCGGCATAATGTTGCACTGCTGATGATTTGTCAGATGGAGAAACTCCTTTGATATCCACGCGAAGTGTGTTAATTACAGCCAATCTTATTGTGAGGGTAAGAAAAAAAATTGTCTGTCTCAAAAACAACCGGCAAACAAATTGACAAGCTATTGTTCTCCATGGATTTTTAATAAAACAATAGACAATTGTACAAAAAAACAGGAACCTTGTCTGAAATGGCGCAGTTGTTCCTTGATTCTACTGCTCAAGTAGGCATTATCGTGCGGTGGGTAGGTTGCAATTTTCCATGCATTTGATGAGAATGAAAAATGTTTTTAAAATCTTTGTGAGAAATTCCTGACACAGCCTTCCTACAACGTAAAGCTTTTGTTCACACTGGGTTCATCATTCTTCTCATAGTTCCTTATTTCGACGCATTCCCTGTCATATCACGCACTCGAACTACAAAAAATCTAAACTGCAAAATCAACTATATGGTTGATATATCTATAGATATATTTTTCAGTTCTGTTCTTGTGCGTCGGGCAAACAGTTCAAGCAGGTTTACGTGCTCGGTTGGCGAAGTCAACCGATTATAACAAAATAAGGAGCGAACAAGGTGAAACTGATGCTTGTGCAGCATTTGCGTCTCTGGAATATAATGCTAGTCTTGCATCGAACCTCTTATATTGACGTTTCCGATCTTTTGCTTTTTGCTAACTGGGCTGAGGCCTATGCAAGCGACATGTACAGTACAATCCGCGTGCCTGAAAAGAACCAACCAACGAATTGTCCTGGTGCTAAGAAAGGCTTGTTTTACCGCAGACAACGCTGACCTGCTGGCGTTCATGAAAGAGCACGCCGAGTGCATGGATTACGATTACGGGGACATCGTTATGCATGAAGACGACCCCGTTGATGGCGTCCATATTGTGGTTTACGGGTTGATAAAGGTGGGTAAGTCTGGAGATGAGAAAGCTCTTGAAAGAAGCAACTAGAGAATTTTGATTCCAGTTAAAAGTTCAAGAAAATATAATCTACCAAAGTATCCTGCAATACGGTACTGCATTGCTAGGATCAGCACTTTCAAGTCTCAAGGATAAGTTCTTCACCTGCGAAGTTTCTCTTCCTTTTATAACCAAGAGCCCAGGTTCATAATCACTCCAAACTGTAGAATGTTGCTGATCTAGGTCTTCAAATTTGCTGCTCGCGATTAAAGCGGTTTCGATTTGAATGGCTTATTACACCAAAAGTACTCATTTTTTAAAAAATGCCAAAAGCAGTTTGCCATTGCCCGTGTACCTCAAAAGATAGCTTGCACACACACAAACACAACGCCCACCACTTTTTCGAGCCGCCAAAGTCCTGCGGCGTGACCATGAGTGAACGCTGACGTTAAAACGGGAATTCCTGCTGAATTGTATTTTCACTCATTCCATGCCGATCCTTTGGTCATTTGTTTTGCAGTACGCTTTATATCGCACGCATTTTTCAGTAACTAAACATGCATTCATTTTACATCATCTTTGCTAGGGGCGAATGAAACACAAGAAATCTGACAAAGTAACCAGCTTTTGACTGAGTGAAACTACAATTGAATCGTCTGCTTGTAAAGATTACCACCTTGTCCGAGCTGCTTATCTTAGGCCCTACAAAATACAAATTATAAGCACATGTTCAATAGTATATTTCGCAATTTATATGCACGTGCAGGCCATCTAGAAAAATAGTTTGCAACCTTTTAGCGAAAAGGTTATGTCGGCCCATTTCGTGGACGTAAAACTATCTCGCATCAACAGTGCAATGTGTGGTGTTTTAGTTGCACGGCCTGTTGCACGGCACAATACAACGAATCCACGTGGGAGGATCCAGGCCAAGGAGCGCGCGACCACCGACCCGGCAGTCTGTGCCGTCTTCACTGGAAAACACACCAAGGTAAGATTATTATCGATTTCTCGTTGATTTGAATACGTGAATAGTACTTCGCTTTGTTTTTTCACACGTTTCCCAACCGAAGTGCGTCAACGAACAAGTTTTGCCCATATTCCCGCTTGTACTATGAATACTGGGCATAAAAAAATCAATCACACTCACTCTCAATGCACTTTGTCGCAAAGATTAGCACTGGTAAGGTTCAGGTCAGGAGATTTGACGCTGGTAAGGCTCTTGCACGAGCAAATGTGTTTACTTTTAACTGCTTGTTGCCAGAAAAAAAATTCAGCGCTGCATGGTTACTCTTTCTAATTCAAATTTACATCAGTTATAGTATGGAACAAGAGGATTTCCTCGGATCTGGAAACATTGTTGGAGAGATGGGTCTGTTGACCAACAGCAAAAGGTCGTGCACCGTTTCATGCGAAACAGCAGTGCAGGTTCGAACTGGAGAGATTTGTTTGTACGAAATGATTTTAATTCCAAATTAAACAAGCTTTTGTTTTGCAACCAATGGTAAATTGAACAAAAAGTGTTATTCTGACAATAACCTTTTGAATTTGGCGAAATTTTTAGAATGTGCCGGAGTCACAAAAGATTGATTAATTTTTGCTCAAGCACTGAAGTTATTTTGGTTTATCGTTTACGATTTTTTGGTTCCAGCTTAAAGTTTTTGATTGACGAGTAGAAGCTTGCTGATTATTCTCACAGCGCCTCTACTTGTTCAGACTTTGTTCCTGTCCAAGGAAAATATACAAAAAGGATTTGAGGTATTTCCAAGACTGAAGTCAGAAATGTGGCTAGCGGTGGCAATGAGGATTACGGCACCACTTTACTTGGAACATCTTGAATATCAAGTACGTATGTAACTCGATGCTGCATCTTACACTGGTTCATTGGCATGTTGCATTTGCGAATGAGTGCATTAAGACCACAATAAAAGTTCTTTCAATATGCCTTGCAAAACGGAGGGAAAATATGCAAAATTTTTAAATAGTTTGTTTGAAACGATACTGGAGGTGCCAACACTTTTAGCTTCATGTCCTAGTAAATTATTAATATTTAATCTACAAACTGGTTCGTAACCGACCTTTAAAATGTGAATCGAAATAGTCTTGAAACATATTGGAAATATGAGGAATATTAAAACAAAACGCAAACATTGGAATTTTGACTTGCATGCTGGACCAAAGTAACATCTTATCATTTTTATGTCTGGTAACGTGTTTTTCGCTTTCTATACATTTGCATGAATTGACGTAAAAATCTACGTCACTCGGCTGCTCGATTGGGATTTATTTGTGCAACGGATTTCAGCTGTCGAAGTGCTGTGTAACGAGAACAATTGTTTTTTTCTACTGTGATCAGTTTTTTCTTCATCTTTTACTGGTCTCGATTCGATTCCAACTTTACTTTCTGAAAGACTTTGAAAACTAGGACTCCACTGAAGTTCGAAGGGCCCGGCATTTGCAATTAGTTTATCAGTTGTTAGAATAAGCAGAAGAAGCTTCGATAAAAAATAAATGATTTATAAACTGTTAATAGAAAGGCTTAGTGGCTCGAAACGTGGATAATGCTCGTACTTTGGAAGCAAATCATAAAGTGAAGCCTCGTGAAAACACGTATCTACAATGTACAATGACATGTTTTCGTCATCTGTAGAGGATGTTGCGCAAAATTGTTTGTTGATGAGTTTGACAAAGTGTAAATAGTCAAAAGGCTAAATGACAGGTTTACCTGCGAATTCCCCAATTTTCTTGCAGAAAACTGGATTGCAAAATTTGTAATTTTGTATTGCAGTTAAATTATTACATCGTTAACTCAATGCTTATTCAGGCAGGGGCGTAACGAGGGGGGCAATGTGGGCACAATTCCCCGGGAGCCGAATCACAATGGGGGCGCCGAATCACTGCTGCTGGCGCCGAAAAGTCCCAACAACGTACAAGTGCCTTCTTCAACACAGTAAATTTGCTTCCGAAAGACCTCAGGTTCGAACGTGGGGGCGCCAAACTTGCTTTTTGCCCCGGACGCCATCTAACCTCGTTACGCCCCTGTATTCAGGTGTAATAGGTCAGGGTCACAAGTCAATATTAAAACTCACAACTGGCTTTTGGTCAAACGAATCACGCATTAGCAAAGCCCTTGACTCAGTATGACCTCCGAATGTCTGTTAACAAGAATTAGTCGTTTTGTCACAGGCCTACGGAATCGAGCAAATCCATTTGCACTTGTCCAAAGGACGCATTGTCGAAATAGACGAGAAGAAACCGGTTTTCTATTTCAGCGAATCGGATAGCGAAGTAGCCCTGGTTTACGGCAGCGTTAAATCGCCTTATTCTTCCGACATTTTTGACGCACCGTTTCTTATTCCGCCTGATTTGGACGAGGTATACAATCTTGTCTGTTTAACTGAATTGAATTAATTTTGAACTGTCCTTGAACCTCTTGTTTGTTAATGTTGTTATGTGTACAAGTCGAACATTAACATTTAACGTATTTTCTTAACCGTGCCGTTTCATATTGCCGAGCACGGTTTTCAGAGCGAGCGTTGTTTTTGCTAAACGGAATGCGTAAAAGAATTAAAACTGTTTCTGTCACTCTGGACAACGACTCTGTTGACGTAGCACTAAAGACGTGATAGTCTTCCATTGTAAAAGTTCTTTTCGTCTATAATTGTGGTTGTTGCTTGGGATGCAAATGAACAAACACTGAAAAATTAAGTGAGGTGAGAATTTCTTTCTATCCTTAATCGCGCCAAACAAGAGCATTTCTTGACCTGCGAGCTTTGGAAGTTTTTTTGTTATAAACACTGTTATCAATGCGCTTGAGTCTTTGGACTGGTATCGGTTCTTATTCAGAGTTTTTGTAGGAAATCGTGCCCTGTTTTGTTGCGCTGGCCTTTCGAGGTCTGGTCGTAACTGGAAAGAGAAAGCGAATTTCTGACTTCGGATTTCCGCTTACGTGTTTGTGCACGCCACGCCATTAAGAAACTCTGTTCATTTGTCAATTCACTATCTTTACTTGTTTCACAGCCTAAACCCCAATACGCTGTACACGGATTAATACTCAAGACAGAGAAAACGCATTAGCTTGTATGAAAATCGCTTACACTTTAATCATCACAAAGAAGGCGAGCGCTTGAGCATCCATGCATTGTATCATTAAATAAATTGTATACCTGTGCTAACTAACGCAGCAGTATTTCATCATTTTGCAGGAGCTTTTAGCGAAAACAGTGGCGATTCACGACCTGCATTTATTTCACGACCTTATTGCTGCAATCACCGCCATACGCCGAAAACCTGTTTGTTGCAACGTTCTTTTGTAGTGCTATTTTAACAATGCCTGTGTTGAAATTTTGAGCAGCTGCGAAGGTACGATTGCGAATTTGCAATTCTGCTAGTCATTCCTCGTGAAATTATCAACATGGATATCGTATCTAGCTTCATTGGATCAAAGCAAGGTACGTATTGGTAAAGAAAGCAGGTTGATGGCTATTCATGCCAACAGAGCTCAAGTTCTTTTGAGGAATGCTCAAGAGTAAATCTGCATCACTATAGTTCATCTCAGATGTTACTACGCAGTAGCATCTTCGTTTCAACCTTTCTGTGAAAGCACGATTGCTAATCACACAGGGGACTTTACGTTTTTGAAGAAAAAGTATTGTCGTAGGTGTGACACTGTTATTCAAATTCCAGACGCGACAGACTTGCATGATGACAGGAAATGCAGTGTTGGTTTCGTAATTTTTTAAATATGAAGTAAAAAAGGGAAATAAACGGTATTGAACAAGCAGTCACAACATTTTAGGGATGATTTTCTTCGAAACACTCAAGCAGCAGTTTCTCCCATTCTAGTGAGAGATTTTAGCCAGTTAAAGTATTTAGCTTTCACTGATACTTGTTCCTGGGCCGCGGCAAGTATGTAGAAAAAATCAAACGTTTAGGTCTCATTTTGTGTTTTTGTCTCGTGCACTGTATCGTTTCAACGAACAAACAAGTATCTATTTGGACTTTGGATGTTGTTCAACCTGATGGCAAATGTTTCGTGCACATCTGGCCAAAAACAGTAAAGGAGACTGGAAGCATATTTGCTAAAAATAAAATTCGCCTGTTGTTTTTTATTGCTGCTTTTCCGTTGTGGGAAAAGCAGTTTTGAAAGCTAATGTGGCACCAGCAAGACGTTGAAAGGATGCTTCTTGAAAAACAGCAGGATCAGTTACGTTTGTTTTCAGGCATCCCATCAATGACATCAGCCGGGCGCATTTCGGGCATTCCCTCCATTGCGATTTGCAAACCATCAAGAGTGAGTCCGGTGGACGGCGAATCGAGTCGCAAATGGTCTGGAGAATCTAATTACGAGGAAGCGGAGGATTACGAGAAGTCCTCCATGTAAAAGCAATTTCTCTGATTTCTGCCTCAACTATTTATACGTGAGTTGCTGCAGGGCACTTACGTTTACCGAGCAAACTTCCGACTTTTTCCTGACAGCCGTAACTCGCATTAGGTTTGGCTGACTTGTGTTCTCCTTGAAATAAAGCGTTTTTGATGTTTTTACATGTCCGCCGTTTCTATCTAATTCCTGCAAATTTGTAAGGAGCTGGTAATGTTTGTTTGTTTGTCAAAGTATTCGACATATTTGTGTATAATGAACGGCATCATTTATTGCTCTATGCTATTATTTTGAGCTGTTGTTCCGCATTGACGTTCACGAAAATGCAGCTTCCCAAAACGTGTCGCCAGATTTTTGCTTTTAGGAAAGCAAATTGCAAAATTGAGGGTCTCCATTCACAAAAGCAATGTCAAATCTCTTCTGGATGTTTAGAGAAGACTACAAAAGAAATTGTTACTAATTTCGGTTGTCAAGTTACGCTAAAACTTTGAAAAGTTGCAAAAATTTGAAAACTTTCGCCAAAATTGCAATTTTTGCACTAAAACACCAACCATCGCATTGTGGAGCCTATTTTTTGACTGCGTTGGTCAGCACCTCTGTAGCGATCACTCTGAGATTGTGTTTAGGATGCAAAACCAACAAACCGTATCAATTTATTCCCACCAGTTATTAGAAAATTATTGCTACAATTCAACAAAAGATTAATGGTAGTAATTCTAGACTCTAGACGAATAGTAGGTACTGGGAGTGTGTGGCAATTTTAAATTTGCCAAATGTAACTAGCAAGTTTTAGTAAAATGAATGAAGATTTCTTGCGACCTCGCGGTGCTCCACCATGGCATATAAAACGTTGTGAGCAGAAAATCTGCATGAAACTTCTTTTTTCTAGTAAACCTTAACACACATGTGGCACATCATAGTGCGTTGCAAAACCCTGGGTATCCTCAGAGTACATAGGTTGTGTTTGCCATTGCTAAGTCTGTCTCAAGAATCTAAAAGAACCGCTCCAAAAGCTCCATACACCTGCTTTTTTTGGCAAAGGTCACTTAGGCTGATTGTAAAATTTATCCATTTGCGCTTAAATGTTAGGACATGGTAATCGCGGTGCACTGCTTTGACCAGCCTCAGATATGCTTCTTCCGCATCAATGTTGTCATAGCTGTATGACTTGTTTGATTCTTGTTTCTTGCAAGTTGTTCTTTACATTTGCATTTCATCACGACAGCTCTTAAATCTACGTCAATTAAATGGCAACGATTAAGACCCAATTCTTTTTGCTAAGCTCGTTACACAACTTTTGATTGCAAACTGCGAGCCTGTAATGGATGTTTGTAGGTAAATATTTAGATAATTCTGTAGTTTATTTAACCGCAACGTGAATCACAATTTCCTATGTCAACACGAAAACTGAATGTCAGAAAAAAGTTTGAAAGAGTTCTGCGGAAGCCTTGATGCAGTGCCAAGCGTTGTTACAGCTTTCAGACTTGCTGCGACCTTTGGAGCATCTATGTGAGAGATCGTGCTCAACACTCAAAAACGTTTTTGGGGCCGCAGACAGAGAATGCTCTATCGCAGAGCCAGACCAATTCAGCTTGCCTTTGAGAAGGATCTTGCCAATAAATTTAAGGGCAGTTGGAAAGATTGTATTAGCAGTTATCACGTCACACTTCCTCTATTTCAAGTGAAACTTTTAAAAGGGTGTAATTTGTAAAACATAAGTGAAACAAGTCCATCAAGAGGTTTCTCCTTTACCTTTGGCGTAAAAGTCACAATTTAATGAAGAAAAGAGAAACCACTTTCGCACTCAAGATATTACGATCAAATGTTCCATCTGCGTGATTTTCCAATCTTTTTTGGTTTCTTTAAAATTCTATATTTCCACCAGTAGCCAACCATTTTGTTGTCTTTGACATTGTAACTTTCATGCCATGATCGCTATGCTTCGTTCATTTACATTTAAGAAAATTAATCTGCTACTTTATGCCTCTTTGATTTCATTGAAACAGAACTTATTCCGTTTATGAAATAATCTATGCTAAGTAATATCTTGGATGGGCTTCTAATGCCAGTAGTCTTCCATTACATTTCAGCTGCTTAAGCTATCGCAGATTATTAGTGTAAATTTTTACATAGTCAAGCCCCCCTGCACAAACGCAAATCCCCCATATTAAACATTTGTTAGCGATGGTTCTGCTGTGATGATGTCTTGTAACATGCTTTTTTACTTTCACTCCATGGCATATAAAGTTTTGTTGGAAAATGAGCAACACGGCGGACTGTGATGCCATCCATATCAGCATTACTAATAATCCTGCGACATAAAAAAATCACTGCAAGCATGTTCATTCTGCATTAAATGAAAGAAAAACTACCCTGAGTCTAAGTGATTCGTAAACTTATTATTGCAACAACCATGTTCTGGCGGCCTTTGTTTTGCAGTAGAGAAGCTTCAATTTCCCGAGTGCTATACTGCACATTTTTAGCAAAAATCTGAGATGTGATGCGGATACATAAAATATGCCCGACCATAAATTTTACCCTTACGTGCAGACTACTGGTGTCATCATAGGATTCAACTGGTTTAAGTTAATTTTCGTAACTCGCATTGAAATTTGCTTCATGTTTAACATCCCGGCATTTCTGAGATGCGAATCGGGAAAGCTATTTGCTCGCAACTGCTGGCACCGTATTCAGTACACCTCAGTTGTTGTCTGCAATAAACGATCGCACATTCCTTCAAAGACAGCCATGCGGATAATCATTCTAACGCATCTCTACAATGAAAACATTTGCAAACAAATATCACAGGTTATATCTATGAAAACACAACGCCAGCCTCCAAAGTGATTTGCGTAGGCTACAGGTCAACTAATTTGTATTTTTCGGTGTTGTTTTTATTAAAAGCAACAGTGAAAATATAAGCAAAATGGAAAGTATTTTTCAGGGGTCTCAAACACAAATTGCTCCGAGAGTCAAATTAGGACCTATGAAGCAACCCGAGGGCTGCAGTATGACGCGGATGCAACAATGGCGGTACCTGAACTTTACAAGAAACAGCTTTTACATTTTATTTCCTGCGAAATGTATCGTGAGTTATAAGCAAATCATTTCTAGCCGCCTCTACGTTCGTTTAAAAGAAACTTGTTCACTCGCTGGCGGAGCACTTAAACATTGGTGAATAAACTAAAAAACTTACAAGATGATTATATGAAAAGTCCCAAAACGGTTCGCATGCCACAAAAAATACTTTCGGGGGCCACATGCGTGTTTGAGACCCCTGGTATATGTGCTTTTTGAGAAATATTAAGTATTTCAAAACCATTGCTGAAAAATCACAAAACGTTTGAATGCAGCTGCAGTAAACTCCAGATTTTCACTATTTTCTCGGATCTAGATTTCATCACAGCAAAGGAATGAAATCCGCACCCGTACACCATACAATTATTTTCTTACAAATCGCAATCATCTGGCGAAAACAGTAAACAAAAGAATTCATTTAGCTAAACACTACGTTGAAATGTATTCAAAACAATTAATACCGCTTACCAATAAGGTTTACTGGTTACGGCTTGGCTACAGTGGCATACGCAGAAAATTTTCATGGGGGTGAGTTTCATTCACTGGCTTGTGGTGGTCATTTGTATTTAGTGTGCACTGTTTGTGACGTAACAATTTGAAGTCATATTAATTTTTCCAAACCAACGTTTTGGCGAAGTTTGTTGACATAATATGCATGCTTCTTCTACGACGCGCATTCCCCTTATTTTTTGTGTCATCGCCCTGAATATAATCTATCAGCGCTCCAAGTGGGATATCAGAGGAAAATAAACTCAACGCTACGACACAGTAGTTCATAACTGCAAAAATATCAGGCTGCACGTTAAAACAAGGGAGTAAAACACACTCATCACTACGTCAGAAATAACTGCAAAATCAGGCTGAGCTAATGTCTCGTCAAATACAAGCAATCAAGCATAGAAAGTGTGCGGCTGGACTGACTGGCGCACACCCCGGTTTGCAAGATCGAATCTTGCTAAACTACACACAAGAATTGGGAATGCGCATAAAGCACGCAAGAAAACTTTCAATTTTTTGTTATGTATAGAAGTCCTGCAAACTTTAGTTTTCCTTTTTCCCTTCTGAGTCATAATCAAATGCCTGAATGCTTCTAACAACGGCTGTTCTTGAGTTCGTGCATCGGTAACGTAGCCAATGTGGTCAGCGTTTGCGCTGCTCAGCCTTAGCAGACAAAATAAAGGCGATTGTTTCAGATAAAGTGAACTATTGCCGAACACAATCTAAAACATGCGCAGTGGACTAAAGGTGTGCAGAAAGTGGTGAGATGGTTTCTGGACGCAGACGACAACCCAGATTCCCACCAAAACCTAATTATTACTTCTTGGCCCATTTATAATCTTCCTTGAAATTTGCATGAAATTTCATTCCGTCGTATTTGCATCAAGTCGACAAATTGACAAGCGAAACGTATGCGAAAACAATTAATCTCCTTTGCGCAGGTCATAAAGTTTTTGTAAAATATCAAGATCAAGGGGGGGTTTAACCTCAAAACCCTCCCCTTGCGTACGCCCTTGGTTGGCTATCACTGTGGTAGTGTCACTAAGCTGTATGTTGAGCAACTTGAGAAAGCACATGGTTTGAAGTTAAAGTGAAGAACGCATTTGTAAATAACGTCAGATTTTATCGGACACGCTTTAAATATTTTAAAGAAATTTGACACCTAAAGCTTCTCTGGATATTCTTGCATAGTGGTGGATCTACTCCTTGTAAAAGTTTGCAGTTAATTCCCTGACTGCTGGTAACACGCTTTAACACTCGACTAAAGTACAACAAACTTTTGTTTTACAGATAACCTCAACAGCTGTGGATATGCACGCAAGGATGAGAAACTTTACACAGGCAAAAATTTTGCTTGAGTGAATGCACTTGCCCACGTTGTGCAAAGCATCGACAAGCCGTGGCTGTTCAACACTAAGCAATATCAAACTTGTGCAATTAGCTTTACTAGCCCGCATACTGAAACATTAACGCCTAGTGAAAGTAAACTGCTGTGCAAAAAACGAAAAGCTACTTTTAACTGTCTATTTCATAGCTATATCAGACGAAGTGAGCCGCAGTTTTGCGGAGTGCGCGTACGATTTACGATTAGAAAAATTTCTGCTTTTATCGGTGGCTGAATCCGTACCTCCATTATTCTGTTTTGATAAAAAATGGTGAATCGAGTTTTCTCACCAAATTTTAAGCCAACCGGTTATCAGATATAATCATGTTCGAGTCAAACAAAATTAAGCTTGTCCATCACTTTTTTAACTTAATACATCAAACTTGGCTCACATATGGCGTGACTCAAGTAAAAGTTCCAAAAATCTCTGACTCGTGTCGACTTTCTCTGTAAGCAGTCAAATTTAGTACATGAAAAGCGGAAGTGCTGAATAGCCTTATGATGAAAATCACGGCCAATCAAAACGATATCAACGATATATTGCAAACGTTTCGATAACTCCTGTTATCGTCATTAGTGCATTGCAAATTGGTCTGCAGTGATCTTGCTGCAAGTTCTTCTGGTAGCCATGGCTAGAGGAGAAAAGCGCTGTGACAAACGAAAAACGCGCAGGGCTGTTTCGGTAGTGACGTAGTGGCGCGAAGCATACGTAGCCACACGACTCAGCTGGATACGTGCCGATGGTGATGGCACGTGACGTCATGGGTGAGGCCTGAAGCTCTATTGCAAGTTAAAAATGCATAGAGCAGCGGTTCGTAACCGGGGAGGCGCGCCCCATCAGGGGGGCGTCAAGAAATTTTCAGGGGGGCGCGAGCCCTTGCATGCTTTACAACATGGAAAGTTTTTGAACGGGAATGTGTCCCTTTCAAACGTTACGCCAGTGCTAATTTTACGCCGTTGCATGTTATTTGTTTTGGTTCCGGCAGATGTCGGGGTGACGTTTCTTGAAATTTTGCAGGCCGAATTCGAGCCTGCATGCAAACAATCAGGGGCAAAACCAGGGGGATTGTTTGGTCGGCATGCCAAGTCTCTTCAAGAATAACATCTGTTCCGTTCATGCATTTGAGAACAACATGGTGCACAAAGAATTTAAAGGTAGCCGGCTGCATCGCAGAGCGGCTCGCCTAATTCCAGATAAACATGAAAACGTACACTTTGCACAGCTCCACGCAGTGTAGGATACCGGTATAGCTATCTGTAATTCGACGAGCTTTCTGCAATGTGGCCGTACATCTGCATGATATTAATTTTGTACATTTCTCCCGCCGTATTCTTCTGTGATGCGACATTGTAGATTTATGACGATTCAACTGCACTTGAGCCATACTCTCGTTTAATGTGAGACTAACTTTTCAAATGCGTCTTGGCAGCTACAGGCTACCATACGATGTCGACTTCTCGGCCAGTGGAAGATAGTAACTTGCTTTCTGGCCATCCCAATGGCGACACTCAGCTGCTTAATCTCGGAACCGTGTATTTCACTTACATCAAAGCGGCGCGGAGTGTTCAAGTCTACAAATAACGGAAACATTTCTATTGGAATATCCGGTTTATGCGATTAATTTGGACAATTTTATTCACGTATGAATGGTTTTGGCTTGAGATTGTGGAATCTTATCCGAAAACGCAGTTTTAGCGTTTAACCCAGTGGTTCCCAAAGTGGAGGTAAATTGCCCCCGGGGGTAATATGCGATTTTTTTGGGGGGAACGCGGAACCAAAACGACAATGTTGTTCTGTATTATGAACGATCACTGCGAAATATCGAGGGTAATAAAATATAATCGCTGCCGTGATTTGGGTAACGCCTCGAAAAAATTTAGGAACCACTGGTTTAACCAATATACAATTAGTTGGGGTAATCTATGTTCACTCTGCAAAGTAGTGTGCGGTTGCAAAGCTATGCAGAGTGAATAGAACAAACAAAGAATTTGCAAAAGTTCGAATAGGCCTAAAACAAGCAACTGCAACACATTAAGCAAGCGGGCTAGAGTGGGAACATGCATGTCTGTGAGTACCGGTACATCTTGCGCAATGTCGCTTAAAAGAAAGCGTTTTCCATCTAATGCTGCAAAATAATGTTGCACGAATTATTGGCCGAAAATTGTCAAATCATCAACGGCCTATAATTCTGGGTGCAGGCTCTATACAACCTGCCGTGGCGAGTGAGTGTTACTAGTCATCAGGTTCAATGCAACATTCCTACGTTTGAGGCCTTATTGTTAAGAAATATGTACCACTTTCTTGAACGATGCAGAAAGTCTAACAACGTATGGTTGCGCACTTTGATGCGGTAAGATTGTTTATATTCGTCCTTATTCTTTGAGCACTACAACCTCGTTTTACTTTGCGACTGAGTGCTCGGACATTAGTGTTTGTTTGAGGGCGTGTGCATGCCACATTACTTTCGTAGTTTACCTGGACCTTGACTAGGGTTAGACTCAGTGTTCTACTCTGGATGTAGTGTTGTACCAAGTGTTATGGGTTAGCGAACAATAGTGTTAAGAAAGTGTCTGTAACGTTGTTGTTCTACCTCCAAACTCGCTATTAATTATTCTGTTGCGTCTTTTTTTATTAATCGGCATTGTGCAGACTGTGTATGTTTGATGTACTCTGTGGGCTTAGTGTCAATTAAAAAAATCTTAAAATTAAAAAAATTAAATGCATTTACTAAGAAATACATTTGTTTTTACTACTTATTTAAAGTCAGGGCGGCGTGAACCAAATAAAAATTACTTAAGGGTGGCGCGGTGGAGAAAAGGTTAAAAACCACTGGCATAGAGGCATCGACGGGATGTTTGCATTCAGCTCTGGTTTGTGTTCTTGAATCAATGAAGATTGAAGAATCTGCAGCCGCCGCCAATTGTTATCACTGCCAATTACCTCGGGGTTGTGAAAGTCAACCCGATGATCTGGGTTGGCTTGCAAACAGGGCGTAACGAGGGGAGACAAGGGGGGGAACAATTCCCCTGGCGACGAATCACTATGGGGGCGCCAAATAACTGCGGGGTCGCCAAAAAGTCCCAACAATGTCACAAGTACTTTCTTCAACACAGTACATTTGCTTCTTAAAGACGTCAAATTCGAACATGGGGGCGCCAAATTTACTTCTTACCCCGGGCGCCATCTAACCTCGTTACGCCCCTGCTTGCAACTGCAAGTGTTTGCAGACTGACGAGATTAGTGACGTTCGATTCTCCTCTATACTATTTATTAAATTGCGTTGCCTTTGCGCGATGTAGGAGGCACCGCATGAGCACGTAAGCCTGTAAACAACGTTATAACCGTTGAGTAAATCCTGCCAGTCCTTAACAGAGAACTTTTTTTTTCAAGTTTTCGGGTATTTTGAAAACAACGCAGCTTCACGTTTACTACGGCCTTGTGGCTTATAAAACTGCTGAGTTCCTGCCGTATGTTGTTAGATACAGAACCCAAATAGGGTAGTTGTAATGAAATATATTTGGGTGAAAGAGAGGGTTCAGCCGGTGAGTCACATTGTCGTGTGACGCCGTGTTTTCTGTTTAAGAATTGCTGAATGCAACAGTCCAAAAATTGTTGGGGTACCCGTTGCGAGACAACATTCGCTTAATATTGATAAAGACAATTGTATTTACCAATGAGCTAGAAACTAATAATTGCCTCCACTTTCTTGATGTCTTAATTGAGAAATCATCAACAGGTTTCATTACTCCTATCTACAGGAAACCCACGCATACTGGTCTCTACTCAAAATGGTCTAGTTTCGTTCCGTTGCACAGGAAACGAAACCTTGTCAACTCTTTACTCCGCCGCTCTTATGATATTGATAGTTCCTACGAACTGATACACACGGAATTTACGATTATTGAGTGAATGTTATCTCGCAATGGGTACCCCAACAATTTTTGGACCGTCGCATTCAGCAGTTCTTAAACAGAAAACACGGTGTTACACGACATCGTGACTCACCGGTTGAAGTCACGACTTTCGGCACGACACTGTTGGGACTTTTCGGCGCCTCTTCTTCACCCAAATATATTTCATTACAACCAGGGGCGTAACGAGGGGGGCAATGGGGGCACAATTCGCCGAATCGCTATGGGGGCGCCAAATTACTGCGGGTGGCGCCGAAAAGTCCCAACAATGTCACATGTACGTTCTTCAATGCAGTAAATTTTCTTCCCAAAGATCTCAAGTTCGAACATGGGGGCGCCAAACTTGTTTCTTGTCCCGGGCGCCATCTAACCTTGTTACGTCCCTGATTATAACTACCGTATTTGGGTTCTGTATCTAACAACATACGGCAGGAACTCAGCAGTTATATAAGTCACAGGGCCGTAGTAAACGTGAAGTTGGGTTGTTTTCAAAATACCCGAAAGCTTGCAAGCTGGTTCTCGGTTAAGGACCGGCAAGCTTTACTCAACGGTTATAACGTTGTTTACAGGCTTGTGTGCTCGTGCAGTGCCTCCTACATCGGGCAAACGCAACGCAAAATCGTATAGAAGAGCAACGAACGTCGCTAAGCTCGTCAGTCTGCAGCAGACACTTGCAAGCCAACCGAGATCATCGGGTTGACTTTCACAACCCCGAGGATAGTAGCAGTGCTAACAATTGGCGGCCGTTGCAGATTCTTGAATCTTCATTGATTCAAGAACACAAACCAGGGCTGAATGCAAACATCCCTCGATGCCTCTATGCATTTTTAACTTGTAATAGAGCTTCAGGCCTCACCCATGACGTCACGTGCCATCACCATCGGCACGTATCCAGCTGAGTCGTGTGGCTACGTATGCTTCGCGCCACTACGTCACTACCGAAACAGCCTTCGCGTTTTTCGTTTGTCACAGCGCTTTTCTCCTCTAGCCATGGCTACCATAAGAACTTGCAGCAAGATCACTGCAGTTCAATTTGCAATGCACCGATGATGATAACAGGAGTTATCGAAACGTTTGCAATATATCGTTGATATCGTTTTCATTGGCCGTGATTTTCATTATACAGTCAAATTTAAGCCGAATCAAATATTTTTTTAGATAACGGGACTAGAAACAATTCAAAGAAATTTGTTATTCGTGTCAAGAAATCACTTGGTTACAAATACATGTTTTCATCTGCTTGCGGATTTGAAATTTCACATTAAAACAAATTTTGCACAATGAAAACAATCTTGAAAGTGCATTTAGATTGACGAAACAAACTTGTATGAATTGGCCCATGGTGGATCCCAAAATGACGAAGAGCAAAGGTCGTTGAGTACCAGGGAGGGTTCAGGGTTTATATTTATTTTCGAGTCTGATGTTCTTACCCGCTATTTGTAATTATTTGTAAGCAATGCATAATTTCCGTTCCTGTCCTTATTGCAAAGCAAAAATGCTTTTAGCGGGTATTTAGCACATGAGGCGTTGGCACCGTAGAACGATTTACAATATTTTGCTGAATAACTGTAGGTGATTCGACAAATGGAACGATAGTTTACACTACTCCAAAGGTTTGGGCGTTTGAAGAAGATGCTGTAGCGCAGACAAAGAGAAAGCGCAAAGCCGATTATGTAAATGACGTGTATTCCTTTGTTTCATCATAGCACCTGATGTCAATCAGTGGCGTAGCAAAGAAGGACCTTGGGGGCTTCTGGCCCTGGGCGGCACTTAAGGGGTGGCAAGTTATTGCTTAAAAATTAAATTTTAAAAGTAGTGTCAACACTTTTCAGCTCAAAATCTGAGAAAAAAAGCCCTGGTTGAAATCATCGTAAGTCAAAGCTATCCTTGTCCTTGTTCTCCTATCTTTTGATACTTAGCAACGCAACCCAACGACACATCAGTACATCACCTCACCTGATACCTCATCTGCATTGCCGACAA
>JGI24158J21664_10001669_pt1 | contig 25511 bp, 16 predicted proteins | sample Ectturendosymbi3_FD_21664 | JGI IMG/M metagenome (IMG submission 21664) | reverse complement strand
TTCAAAGGTTGGTTGGAATTAAAGCTGATGCGCTCATGTGTTGACATGACAACAGTAGGGAATTCGTTAAAAAATTTTTTTTTGAACGAAACTGTTAATCCGTTGGGTTAAAGATTAAGCACTGTGTATCTTCTATCACTTAAAAAATGAAAAAAACAGTGTCTTGTCACTCCGGCGCGAGTTTTAATGTGAGATTTTCGTTCCTACAATCGTTCTGCACACCATGCTGTCCTGAGCCACATGCCCACCGTGAAGGCATGTTTTGCACGCTTTGACCGTGAGGCGATTCTTACGCTTGATTCTAGATGGATGTGGTTATTTCAACTTGAGTGGGGGTGCCGAAGGTTCCCTGGAGATGTTGACAGTCATTTGCTGAGCTCATATTACTCCCGGCTTGGTGTCAGTAGCGTTTCCTGAACGCCGTCTGTCTTTGTTGTAAGGATCGTTGATGCAATTAAGTAGCACGATTTTGTGCAGAGAATTATGCTGGTCTTGTTTGTGCCGAACTTTTGTTCCCAGTGGCTTGTGCGTAGCTGCTGGATTTGCGTGCAAATTAATGTCTAACTTGAGCGTCCTTGCGAGAGAGCAATTCTTGCCTACAGCTTGATGCAGGTGCTCAGGAGAAGCAAACTTTTAAACTTCACTATACATCCGTCGCTCTGCGACGGCCGAGCTTGTGTTACAGGCGGCTGTGCACAGGCTCACCCCGCGCTGCCTTACACAGTGGACGTAGGGTCACTGTTTCTGTTCAACTTGTGCGCAGAGACACCGAAGGACGTTATCAAGGTGTACCGGGCGGACCAGTCACACCGATTCGTGTGCGTTGGCCGCGACACGACCGCTAGTGACGCAGTTGCGCACGCCTGCAAGGAGTTCATGATCACGGACAATGTCGAGAACTACGCTTTGTACCGGGTGAGCGGTCGCTGATAGAAAACGCGGCACCTGATCGAAATAGCACCGAACAATAAATATTTCCCTTCGTCAACGAAAACCACTCGCCAACTTACCGCAACGACTAGCCTGAACTACCTTTTCATCTATCAGAATCTCTATTCGCCAGCTCTTGCTTCGCTAGCCGACTCCACAGTTATTTAAAAGAAGAAGCATGGAAGGAGCACCTTCTGCAACTTCCGCGACCTTCGCTGCCCAGTCTTGTTTCAGTGGCGTTTTGTTTGTGGTGTCCTCACAAACGTTTTCAATATTGACGTTGCGCGGTTGTCTTCAACTCTGATCACATTATGCATTTGACAGTGATCGATTGCGTCCGCAGTGCCAGCCAGTACTGGACCTGCTTTTTTTTCGTAACATTTTTCTAAACGCTCTCATGCTTACTTTCTGCGAAACACCGAAATCATTCAAGTGCAGCAGTGAAAAACGAACGGTGCAACATGTTCTATGACGTCGTAGTTCGCCAGGTATCCCTGCGTCTATTTTTGAGCTTGGCAGCAGAATTCGGTCAACTCCATCGCGCGCACCTAAATGCAGATGAACTTTTCGAACTGACCTTTCTGTTTCATAGGTGTCCGTGCAAGGGGAAAAGTTCATCAAGCAATCGAAGCTGCCCGACCCTCTCGCCAACTTGGCCAATATCCCTTTGGGTTCTAGGTGAGAATTATGCGTTTGTCATTCGCTTTCTCTTAGAGTGCCCTTGAGCGGTAAAGCCATGAACGTGACAACGCTGTAGCCCGCCAGCAGTGTTCCCTTCGAGAAATTTTATACACTGAGCAAATGTTTGCTTTGATGAGCATGAATATCTCAAGGCTGAGGTAGCAGAATTCCTAATCTGTTGCAAATTTTGTGAATTATTACAAAAAGGCATAAAATCTTATCAAATACGAACAAAGTAAACATATAAATTAAATAAATTCTTGTTTTCATCTTTTTCCAATGCTTCGGAATGTAGAGAATGGGATTTCACCGCGCAAATAGTCCGGTGGCACTGCGCAGTTGCGCACCTTAGAGGAAACACTGCCTGCCGGTAACATGAACATTGCTTTTACATCCTGCAAGTGGAAGCGCGTTTCGAAACTATTCTTGCGCGATGAGATGAGACTTCCGCATCGCGATGTGACTGGCTTAGCAGCATCAGTTTGGCCTGAATTGACTTTCAGGCCACACTCAGTGTTTCAGTGCGCTCTGACCATTCCCCGTTGCAGATATTATCTGAAGAGCATGATGAACAGCGAACAGCTGCTTCCAGACGAGAACATTCCCGAACTTTTGAAAGAAGCTAATTTCTCCTTCCTCGATCTCAACTCATTCGAGGTCTGTTTCTTTTTATTGCGCGCGAACTTGTCCGCCGATGCATTGGGTCGTTTGAGACCGTGCACATGGCGACCTGCTACACTCGTCGTCCGTTAAGTGTCTTGCACGAACGGTTATTACTACGGCAAAACAGCATTGTCAATTACTGCGGCAAAACAGCATTGTCAATTACTGCGGCAAAACAGCATTGTTAATAACCCGACGAAGCAATCCCGCTTCTTGTGCACGGAAAGACCCGAATCAACCGTAACCTGATTTGCATGCATCGCGTCACCGGAAAGAAAGTGATGAATAACAGACAGCCTCGAAATTTCCTAAGCGCTGACTCGTTCCAGGCGAGACGAGGGTAGCAAGCGTGACGTGACGTGACGTGTCGCGTCCGGCCACTTGCAGCTCGCTATAACGGGCTCTCACTGCTTCAGATAAGCGGCGATTAGCTTTGTGTCGTACGCCGCAGGTCGCTTTGTACTTGACGCGCGAGGATTACAAGATGTTCCAGGGGATCGAGCCGGCCAACTTCATCGAAGATTTGTTCAATCTCGACGGAGATCTCGAGCAGTACAGGAAGTTCGAAGGTGCGTCGCTTGTTTTGCCGTCCACAGCGCTCGCTTTTTTCGCGCCGTCGCACATGACGAGTGCGCGGCGATCCCCGTTTTCTGCTTTTCTTCGCAAAGTTTGTTTCAAAGCCACTTGTTCTGTACCAGAAGGTCATGTTCTTCGTGACGATCGATTGTGACATCTGAGATAGCTTCTGGTCGTGCGCAGCTTCGCGTGCTGGTGACAAGGACACATCGGGATTGTGATTTTTGAAAACATCCGCGCAGCTATATTTGAAAATTCCTTTCAACTAAATTTAAGCGAAAACAAGCATTAGGCAACTGCCAGCGTTTGGCATTGACCGACACGTGTTTGCACTGGATTGTCACACCCTTCGACCAATTGATGTATGCCTGCACTCCGGTCAAGCGAGTTTGCCTTGTCGCGAGCACGGATCGCGAACGGTTGTTGCTTACGCTTTGATTGATTTGCGGCTGGCGAAGTACGATTGCGCTGCCGCTCTTTGCTCATGTTCGTCACAGGCCGCGTTCGCATTGGTAAACAAATGCATTGTTTCGACGAACTGGCTTCGCCTCGGCAGCGACTGCAACCACTCCCAAGCTTGCGTGTGCCATGGCGCAACTGTGCTGCAACCGCTGTTGTTGGGCAGCGCCGAGCAAGTGCATTTTTCGAATCGAGCTTTCGCTTTTGATGTGGCCTCGGCGCTGCGCTCATCATCGCGGTCTCTGCTTTTTTGCAGATCTCGTCAACCGCGAGCTGTTTTGGGTCGTGACCACGATGTGCAACGAGCCCAACGTCATCCAGCGCTCGAAAATAATCAAGCACTTCATTAAGATCGCGCACCACTGCAAGATTTTAAAAAACCTCAACTCGGCGTTCGCCATCGTCAGGTAATACAGATGAATGGGTGCGAGATGCTGCTGACGTCATGTTTGCGAAGCCACTGCCTGAACCAAGACGGTTGCGTGTTTGAAGTATGAAAAAGTATTGGCCCACTTTACCTAACCTGCCCACCCACATCGCTGTAATTGAAATGAAAATCAGACCCATATTTCCAAATTTCTACGGTGTCTGTGTGTCAGGGTATTTGAGTTTTTTGAGAAGTGGGCTTCTTCGAGTTGGATCTAGAAGCAAATCTGTCGCAACATTTTCAGAGGAAGCAAGAAAGAGTATACGTATTACATGCTCTGCTCACTTTTCTTGGGGTTTTAAGACTGAAGCAACCGTTGGATGACAGCTTCAACCATCTTAGTAACTGATTGGCCTATCCCAATGCCACAGAGATGGTTATAAACATGGCTGAAAAGAGAAATGGGTCTTACGGAGTTGTCAAACACGATGTTTACCTGTTTATTATGATCTCATGTTGTTGCGAAGCTCTGTAACTATTGCTGTAGGTTTATGCTTGAAAAGCACCTTTCCACCGTAAACAGAGCTGCGCTTAATATTCGTCTTGCTACTGTGGGGGGGTAAGCGCGCGCGGTTCAAGTGACGCCAGATGTCGACACGGCGTCGTCATAAACGACTGCAGCTGTTTCATATTTCCTTCGTCTATAAACAAAAGCGATTCTTGACGTTGTACGGTTTACTCCTCACCGTAATTGGAGCAGATNAAATTACCGCTTGAAACGACTTTCCTAGCGAACGCCTTTTTCGTTTCGGGCCTCACAATGACTGCTGTCTNCCTCCCCGTGCAGCGGCTTGGGTTATCGAGCTGTGAGCCGAATGAAGCAAACTTGGGAAAAGGTTCCGGCGAAAAGCGCCCGACAGTTCGAAGACCTGCAGGCCTTGATGGACCCGTCGCGAAACATGTCCAAGTATCGGACCCTGCTGAGCGAGTACACGTCCCAGCCACCGGTCTTGCCTTACATTCCCGTTGTCAAGAAGGACCTCACCTTCCTTCATCTGGGTAAGACGCTTTCCAGCTCTTGTTCTGTCGCGCACTGCGTTTTCTCCGCGTTTGCGTCGCGCAGTGATGACGATTTTTCGTGCGTTTACCAGGCAACGACACGAAGGTGGAGGGCCTGATAAACTTCGAGAAGATGCGAATGATCGGGAAGGAAGTGCGCAACATCTGTCGTTTGTGTGCGCCGGACAGCTCGCTGATAATACCCACCGCACAAGCGTAAGTCGCACACGTTTTTTGTCAGGACAGGAAAGCATTGTGCAATTTCCGCAGACAACACCACAGCACCGAGCGCGGTGTTCCTGCTTCGCGAGACTTGTGGGGCCAGCGCTCACATTAAGTGATTTTTCGAAATCGTGCTCCGATTAAGCCGTGTGCGTTGTTTGAAACAAACGACAATGTTTCCTATTAATGTCGCGTTGTTCGTTTGCAACCCAAGTTTGCTGAAGTAACCAATCCGCCTTGCTGGCTGCAATTAAAAGAGTCCTGTGTTTTTTTTCCGCCGATAGAACAACACGAAACACGTCAACTCTTCTTGCTCCAGGGTGAACATTTCTCGCGCTTACGTGTGCTTACCGGTCTTCTCTGTTGTGTGCAGCGCTCACCAGCGTGACACTGACCGCGGCGGGATATACACGACCCTGACGCGGCGGGGTCGAAGGTCATCGTTCAACAACGTGCGCCGCTTGTACGAAGACCAGGTGAACGTGAGACGCGTGAAGCAGTACATGCAGCAGATCGAGATCATCACGGACGAAGACAAGCTCGTCGAGATGTCCAAAGCCGTCGAGCCTCCAGGTAAAGTGGTCGATGCGTGTTGTTCTGGAGCTTCGCTGCTGACCGTACCGCCGTCGCGTTTAAGCCTTTTCAGTCGCGCCGCTTCGTTGTTTGAATGAATGCAGCAAGCAAACTTTTGACTCGGAAGCAAGACTTGTGATTGGTCGTTCATTTCCGTTTTGCACTTTGAACGCGTATCTGTTCGATGCGAGACCATTTTTTTGCAAGCTCTTTCAATTTCACACGGTTTCAGCCCAGGCGGGTTGTTGCTGTGCACCAGACCGTGCTCAAGACAAGAAAGTAAAACCCACACATGCGAACAGGCTAAGGTTGCGGAAAACCTTTCAGCCAGTCTTAGTCCGGCTTGTGCGAATCTTAGACGTTAGAAGCAAGATAAGACCTACACATTCGTCTACTAGATTGCCTCCGCCTAACAAGATTGCTAATCTGGCGAACTGTGGAGGAGCGCTTTGCGCACTCTAGGTTCACGCTCCGCTTGTTCTTAAACTGCAATCGGATATCCCTTTCCTTTCGATTGGCCACTTTCTCCCACACAACGGCATATTTTTAAACGAAATCGTTGTAAAGAAGCAGTAGCGCTGTCGGATACTTCGCGTGGCCGCTTTTGCGGAACTCAATCGTTTGTTTTCTTCGCTTTTTCGCTTGAGCCAGTTTGGCTTCGTTTCCAACCAGCGCCGAAAGTAATCTCTCCTCCGTCCACCTGCTCATGCCATTTAAGGTCAAGGGTGACCTTGAAGTGAGTTTGCGATGAGGTTTTATCTCTGGTCTTGATCGGAAACCTGTGCGTCGTTCGAATGAAGCGCGACCTGTGTCGTCTCGTCGATGCAGTAAACATGTTTGGATGTGATTTTTGGTCTGGTCCGATGTGGCAACATTTCCGATTCGACGTTTGATTGCACTGAATGCCATGTATGCGTTTGTATATGGGTCAAAAGTTGCCAAAATACTAACCAAAATAAATATTTTTTGCAAGTTTGGAACGTGATGAATAGGTGACCGGCGGTGTCAACCACGAAAAATATCGAAGCCAAGAATTTGCTAATACGAGTATATCGACTGTGCTTAATATCACAAGATCAAAAAATGCTACTGAAATACGCGACAAATTCATCCAATCATTCAAAATGAATGGTGCATTGTAAAACTATGGCACATGCGTTTGTTTGAAATGCAGTGAGGTGCAACTTGCTTCAGACAATCCAAACATAATTATGCACTCCAGTGATGTTTGCAGATCCATTACGAGCAAATCCAATACAGTTGCTGAGTAGGATCACATCATTTTTTAAGTTTTTATTACTTTGTATGAAGACTCTAAGGTAGTGTTTAGCACTGGTATCAATCCCAAATACTTCATATTTCATACTTGTCCACTTTATTGTACAAGTGCTTCTTGCAAGCTTCATCTACTCTCCCATCGCACATCAGGCAATATGGTTTGTCTTCCAAATCTTCTTTGAATTTCTTTTTCATGACAGGTGGTATGGCACGAGATATTAAGGCAGCGGGCGCACTTTCTTCTCGTTCTTGTGGCACTTGATCTTGAAGGCAGTATATTCTTTTTTATGATAGCCCAACTAAAATATCGGCCAGCGTTTTCTTTTTTTCACTGAAGCAATATTAATTAGGCTAAAACAGCTTAACTCAGATGCAGTCTTTCCAAATTAAAGTAGCAACGAAGTACAAGCTTTGTCTGTAGCACATGAGCAGTTAATTTATGAGTATGTTCTACCCTTTGTATGTCTACAGTAAAGGCCTGAGGGTGATGTGCTGTACCGGCTGTATTTCTTAACTTTCCTTGATCGTAGTGCTGGCACTTTGCATGTATTACGACAAGAGGCTAACATAACACTCGTTGCACTACTCTGGAGACTACCATGCTTGGAAATACACCCAAGCAAAACACATCTGTTGGGCCATTGAGTGGTCATACAGCGTGTAGACTATTACGATTATCGCTCCCCTAAGCCCAAAATCTGACAATCACCCAATGGCGGCATTACGTTAAGATAACTTATTCTGCTGCCCAACCAACCAGCTGTTCGCTAATTCTGAGAAATAACAATGCACATCAAAGGGATATGATTTGTTAGGTCGTTTGTAGTTTTTTTCAATAGTACAACAAAAATGGTCAAGAAACTGGCCAAAACTGACCCAATAGGTCCAAATGCTTCTCTTGAAGTCCAGGCATTGCAAAAAAGATCCAAAATTTGGACCTAAAAAGTCCATTCTGGTAACCCTCGATTTAAGGCACAATTAAGGATGAGCAGCGTTGTACAACGAGCATTATCTTTCGTTCGCTTCAAGGAATTGTGACAAGTCTGTCAGTTGGTTTGTTGTACGTTTCGAATTGTGTGGTGGTGGTGATGCGCTGCGCTAGAAAGGCAAATATTGTTCTGCGAAATAAACGTGAAGATGATGTAGTGTGTCAAGTACTTAACATACCTTCATGGGCTCCAACGCATCGTTGTGCCAAATTGTTCCGAAGGCATCCACACAGTGCTTTCAATTATGGACGCGTTTTAGCAAACGAGCCCCAGACTGTAGGTTGCGTGTTTCACGTCATCCTCTTAATTTAAAGCTTGAATATGCTTTTCTTGCTGCTAAAAATTGTGCTCATGAAAGAAGAGGGGCCGCCGGCTTAAACACCAGGGTCTGGAATGAGTTCATGATCATCGGTTAAGTGCCATCGAGATTTGTTGGCAAGCTCACCAGTCGTACTTTTTCTTACAGTCGCTAATACCAGCGACGTGAAGCGAACAAACAAGGTGTCCGATTCACCGTCACGATCGACGTCGCGAAGCAGTTCGGAACAGCAGCTCGTCCCTGTGCCTACAATTACTTTGCAAACCAGGAGAAAGGTCCCCGTATCGTCGCTGCCCAAGTTCGGTGAGTTTGAATGGTGCTTATATCATTTCCGTAGCGCTGCGTGTCCAACGCGCTTTTACTGGGAAACGTCGTTTTCGCTACGTTTGAAAACACGTCCAATTTTTATTCTGGAAACGATTCAATTCAATCAGTTATAGGTTGAGAGGATCAACCATTGCTACCTGTCGAATGGTAGGGTTTGCTGCTGCACCCCTCAGTAAATCAATACGTTGCCATCGGGACAAGCGTCAACTTTTTATCGAGCAGCAGCCAGATGAAGTTGTTAACTGCGCGATCGACCAACTCTCGTAGCAAAACAACTTCCTGGCTGGATTGAGTATCACGGCGGGCGCTTTCTGTTCTTTTCTTTCGCTTCTTACTCTCGCATGTGATTGGAAACTCGCACTAACCGCGCGTGCTCTCTTTTCTTTTTCTCTTCACTTTTTCTCCGCTCTTTCTCCTCCCCACTCCAGTAACCGTCCTCTCCGCGACTCGCGTCGACGGCCCGAACCTACTCGCTCCCTCCGACCTCAAACCGCCGACCCCGCCCCGACGTTCGAGAAACCGACGCCGCGACGGCGTTGTCATGGCAACAGCGCCCCATCCCGCCGAGCAGATCCCTGCGCAGTCGCGCTCNCGTACAACGACCGATTCGCCCCCGGCGCCCGATATCGTGGTGGAAGACTGGGATTCGAAACCCGCCTCGGAACGTCAATCGCGCGCGTCGTCCAGGTCGCTGCTGAAGGCGATACGCAGAAGGTCCAAGTCTCTGACCAAGTCCCTGCGCCCGCGACGCGGCAACAGGTCACGGGACAGTTCGCCGGAGACGCCGCCGACCGGCGAGGCGTCGCGCAGCAGCGAAACGAACGCCAAGCAGCGACGCAGACCGCATCGTGTTCCGAACAGACGAAACGACGAGAACGACGTTGAAGAGCACCCGAGCAGAAACAGCGCCAAGTCTTTTATCGGCCGCGTGCACAGTTGCCCTGACGACCGCGAGCTGTCGCGCGACAGCGGCTTTTACGGTTCGACGGCCAGCGACCTGTGCGCGCCTGCACCTGACCCGGTGCTGCTCAGGCCGCGCAGCGCCGACACAGACGCGAGCCGGAAGCACGCGCGGTCGTTGTCGCTTACCGACGAAGACCTCGCGTTTATTGACGACGACCCTGTGCGCGATTTCGCGCGACGCCGAACGCGCGTCAGCGACGTTTCGAACCCTGCTGAACGCGACGACGAACGTGTGTCGCCGCCCGAGCGACGGTTTAGAACGGTCCTGACGAGACACTGCGGCAGCGCGGAAAGTCTCGCGCCGCGGCGTTTCGTTTCTACCCGGGAGGCGCGGCGCTATTTCGTGTGCATGAACTACCAGCTCCCGGTTTCTTGCAACGACGTCCGGACAGCTGTGACTCTGCGCCCTCGCCCTGTGTGTTCAGCGGACACAACTCTTCCGGCAGCGGGCACGAGAGCTGCGAGGCCGCTTTCGCAATCGCAAATGCACGCTGCGCTTGGGTCGGAATGGCATGGTGGAGACGGTGAAACAGACGCTGTGTCGCGATGACATTCGCACCTCAACGAATTTCTCTTTTTTGTGATTCGAACGCGCCTCGCCATATTCTTTTTCATTTCGAGTTGCGTTTTTCTTTGTCTTTTTTGCTGGCTGTGTGCGGATCGTCAGTTCACCTGACCTTCTAAGACCCGTCTTCGGTTTTTATCGGCATCCTTCCTCAAAGGTGACGCCACACTCTCGCCCGGCATTGACCTGCCATTCGCTTCCGTCTCAAGCGCCTGAATTTAGTGCACGGGACCATCGCGCATTATCTGTTAACGGCTCTAAGCAGAAGCCGGCAATCTTGTGCTTGCCGCATCACGCAAAGCAGTAAACGCAACGTTTGAATTTCGTTTGGCGCGCCATGTCTTCAACTATATGTTTGCTTCGCTTGACGCTGATGTTTTTCAACGTAGCCATTCTTTGAGGTTATAACCAGTCGGTGTTGAGTCATTTCGACACAAATTAATCTTCTTCACCGTTTGAGCAGTTCTTTCAATTGATGATAAACGTTTAAAAGTTGTAAGGGAAACAAATGCCGCTTTGACCCGCATCTCCGGCAACAGTTAATGGTGGCTTCATCGCAGGTTTTCGAACACGAGACGTTTCAATCAACATAAACCATATTGCGCAGAGAGCAACTGTAGACTCAACATTCTTTGCATTAACGATTGTTTGTCTTTTTGTCTGGATATGCCACCAATGAAGCGCCGGCTTCTTAATACCCATCGAATTATGGTTTTGTTCGCGCCGTACACACACATATACATATTATATATATATGCCGTATCTGTAGCTTCTTCATGCTATTAATAGTAGATTGTTGACGTCGATTAATGTATGCAGAAGAAGCACTTCGTGTTTATCCTGGCCTTTGAACATGTTCCACGGAAAGGAAAAGCGTTTTAAACAACAGCTACTGAAAAACATAAGTGTTTTACTCAAACTAGCACAGGGTAGGCAACGGAACGGGAACAACTTTACAGGGTGTACAGGGTGAAAATTGTTTCTCTCACGCCCCACCCTCCCTGAAACTGGTTGATTTAAACTTGTCTTGAAAAGAACTTTTAACACAAGCGCAATTTTCACTCAAAATCAGACGTCACGATAGTTGCTTGGCTCTCAAACCACTCATGAAATACGTTCGATCAAGGTGTGAGATATATTGTCTATTATTATTGGAGTTCAAGTGGCAGACGCCAAGCTGACTAGAAAGCTTAGTGGAGCGTTTGTTCGAATGACGCAATTGAAAGTAAAACAAAAGTTGATTGTAATTGAAGGCCGTTCAAAGTTTCTCTTGTTTCCTTCCAAACCTCTAACACCGCTCAATTTCAAGTCACAAGAATGCAGCTAAACCACATTCGAGCCCTTCCGTCACCTGAAATAATCTGAAAATTTATTACACGGCTGTAAAATATTCGCTTGGCTGTCAGTGCTGAACTTTACCTGAATGTTTAACAAGTGCAATAAATAAATCACCCTGTTCTTGTACGAATTGTAAGTATGCGACTCGAAAACAATGTCAGTTTGCAAAGTTTGATCTGAAATTAGTGGGTAGCAAGGAATCGCGTGCTCATGCTCGATTTTCAACTGCTAAAAAATTAGAAGTTGGTTATTCTACGAAAAAGCTAAGCAAGGTTGTTCACCCCAACACGGCTGAACTGGAAGTGGTACACAAGGTGGAAACACATCACGCTCGACATCATTGTGACACGAAATAGAATGTCTGTATTCATTGAAGCGGATTGCTCGCGGGGCCAAGCGTTCTTTTTCAACTGTGGCCTTTTGAAAAATTGTCTCCCACTACCGCGAACTTGCATAGAACACACGACGGTGTTTAACTCTTCGTGTGCAGAGGGGTTTTCTCCCTTACACGAAAGCCAGATTTTCGTGCACATGTTCGCAAGGGGATCCACGGTCCTTGCTTCGACGAACTCGGAGGTGGAAGGTCAAACCAAGTGCGACGTATGAACTGAACCTGCTTTTCAGGCGCGCAATCCCCGCAAGCCTTGAAGAAAATGCTGGCTTTGTCCGAAGACGGAGGCGGCTCCGACCGGAGCGGATCGGACAGAAGCCGTGATGTCCGAAGGTCGGAATCGGCGAGTAGCCACGACCTCTCCCCTGCCCCCTCGCCGTACATGTCGCCGAAGCACGAGCGATTAAAGGTTTGTAGTTTTCCCTGCTGCACATACTCTTGCTTGCGACATGATACCAACCGAAGCCATTGCTTGTTGGGTCTTTCCACATTTTGATTTATTTCGATCAACTTTGTCAGTAATTTGTCTAAAAACAACTGCTTTTTGCTGGGATTTTATGCCATACCCCCACAGTACATCAATCGTTTGACAGTGCTGTCTCTCCAAGCATTTCATACAATTGTGCAGTGACACACGCAATTGCGTTCGATTTTGTATGTTATCCAATTTTTATGTTTTGTGGTGACAGAAAAATCAAAGCGGTCACTCGGTTGCCATGGAGAACGCGAACAAGAACAACAACCGCCTCAGTCTCCCTCCAGGTGAATGTATAGCAGAAATGTGTTTGTTCAAACTGCTCTCATCAGCTTCTTTGCTGATCTGCAACAAACATCCGTGGCTAAAACCATCTTCTTTGCAGCGTCGGCGTGCGAGCTCCCGTCACCCGGCATCCAAAGCGCGCCCGCCAGCGGCAAGCGCTTCTTCCCCGTCGTCCCCAGCAGTGGGAGCGCGCCATCCAGCTCCCGTTCGAGCATCGCCAGCACGTCCAGCCTCGGCACCTACTCCTCTTCAAACCCGGTGCACTCGTCCACCTCGTCCCTGTGCGGCAACAGCAGCCCGCGTTCCTCGCCTCTGCCCTGGGGCTCGCTTGGTTCCGTTCATTCGACCACTTCGGCTTCGCCGCGGCTTGTTCAGAATCAGCACAAAAACTCGAACAGTCCGGTTCGAACCAGTTCCAGCTCCTCGGCTGACACCGTTAAATCTTCCGGTACGTTGACGTCTGTGCTGCCGACCAGAGCCACCGCTTTGTTGACAGTTCCAGTTCCGCGTACACGTACCAAGCGTCCTCGCGTCCTTAACGTGCGCGCGGGTGGATGCCTGTTTCACAGCCTTCAATTCCACCGAATCTCAATGACGTTTCATGCCCGGGGGGGTCAGCCTCGTTCCCGATGGACGTTGTTAATAGCCACGTTCTGTTCCTGGTGACGCCAGCGCTTTCGCAGATGAGCTGTGCTTGAACGTGTTATTGATTGTTGCCAGGGCAACGCGGCTGCGGTCACGTTCCCCGTTGCGAAAGTAGTGACACTGCGCCTGGCGTTTGGAAAATCTCAAACCTTGGCCTTGGTCGCGAGACGGTCGTTTTACTACCTACGTTTATGTATTAACGTTGCAAGAAAAAATGTACCGATCGAACAAACGGTAGAAAAAAGCGATTTTACTGTGGCCTTGAACCGATTTTTGTGCAAAGAAAAACGCACGCAACGACGGTTATGCCTCGCTTTGCGACTTGACGCTAAGTTCGAAGCTGAGCTTTTGACGATGACTTACAATTCGCGTTGATTGGCAGGAAGCAAATACCACGAACGACCCGTCATCAAGCAATCGAGGAACGGGCGCAGTGGTTCGTTCGGTGGCGTGATGGTGATGGCCGGAAAGTCTGACCGGAGACTAACCCATATCTCCACGTCAGCTTCGACGCCTTCTCTTAGCGCGGGCGGCGTCAGTCAGGTGAGTTATCTGCCTACTTTTCCGGTGTGCGCGACAAAGCTTTAGCAGTTCCTTTCATTCAGTACACGCTGGACTCCAGTGGATGTGTTGGATACGAAAGAGATTTTTTTTCGAATGTGCGGATGAGGTTAGTGAGTGGAGCGTAGGCTACGTTCTACTTCCAGCATGGAACTGTAGCGGAGCTCGCGGAAGACTGACAAACCACGCGACCGTCATATTTGTATGTTTATGATCGTTTTTTATTTCTGCAGGCCAGCCTCATCCTCCCCAATCACCCCCAGATACCACGCACGCCGAGCAACGACAGCGGGATGATTAGCGCCGGGTCGCTGTCGGCGGACTCCGTCAGTTTCAACACAACGGACGACGCCGAAATATTTCGCCGCGCGCTCCATCAATCCCACCATCCTCACCCGGCCGCTTTCTCCGGACGCTATCAGGACAGTCAAGCACACCCCTCTGGCTCCGGAACCGCCGTCAGCAGGCACCACCACGAGTCTGGCGACCGAACCCGCCAGCGCCCTCCCTCGGCTAGTTTTACTCGCGGCGAGCAGCCGGAAGAGGGCGGCGACAAAGACAAAGTCGAGCAAACTTTTTTATCTGGATTTAGGGGTCAGGGGGATCCCCCGCGACCAGATAACAAAGATCCCTACATGGCGCACCCAACAACTGCGCCGCCATTCGTCGCCGACGATCCGCGCCTTGCGATGGATTACATGGCCCTGTACCCCGGCCACATACCGCCCGGGTTGAGCCAATACGCCCATCACCAGCGATACCACGCCCCTCACCCGAAGACTCTGGGTGGGGGGGCGTTCCGCGGCATCCACGAGTACCTGATCTGCGAGCGCCACGCCGCCATGCAGCGCCAACGGCGCGTGGTGATGGCGTCGTATGCACAGCAGGTCGTGCAGTTCTCAGCGCGATCCGGACGAATGAAAACGCCGGAGTCGATCCTGGAGGAACAGCTGCTCCTGGAGCTGCAGCAGCAGGGTCCGACCGTCCAGAAGCCGCGACGCAAAGCATCGCCTCCCCGTGGCGGTCCCGAGCGCGTCTCGTCGACGAACCTGGTCGATTTGCGTCGACTCAGTCTGAGCAAGTCCGACCCGTCCTTGCGCGACCAGCAGCCGCCATCTTCGTGGCCCGCCCAGGACCCAGGATACCCTTCTCCCGTGGACGTCGCCCGGCCCACCACTGTGCGCCTGCCTTACCACGCCAGGACCTCCTCGCCGAAACTCCTGCTTAAGCAGAACTCCCTAGAGAACAACCTGGCGCCATGTTCGCCCGTCGTCGAGACGGCCTTCGCTCCGTCCATCCCCGCGGACTATCGCCGTCTTTCGCACCCGTTCACTGTTCAGGCGAGTTACTCGCGTTCGAGTACTGTGGAGGACGGAGGCCCAGCCGGCGTTTATACGAACGAACAAGGCTACGAATGGCAATATCCGGACCGTTTGTCCCAGTCGGTGGTCAACCCGGCCACAGCCGCCCATGACGTGAGCGCGCGCCTCAACGCGACGGCGCCAACGCCGGCCCGGAACCGCCAGGGCGCCCTGCGCAACGAGAAACTCGCAACGAACTCGCCCGTGTTGTCGCGAAACTTAGATCTGCCCCTTCCGCCGCGGCAGGACTACACCCCTGAAACGAGTTCGGGTGGGGGGAACCGCACCCCTTTTCAGGGCCGCAAGAAGACGAATGACGAGTGGTCGGAAACGGATCTGGACAGCGAGAAGCTGCAGCAAACCATGAGAGGTAACTCGTTTCGTGCCGGACATATATTGAACTGGCAATACTGGTTGTTCTGCTCGACGACTGTGTCCACGTGATGCAGTCCAACACACTCTCAGCGTTTCTCAGAATTTTTTTATATCCTTTTCTTTTGATTTAAATTACTTTTTATCGCGAAGTTATCGTCCCTTTCTCTTAAATCGACAGAAAGCGGACCTTCTTGCCTCTGACAGAGTTTGAAGAAGCTTTCCTGAAGTCCAACTCCTAGGTCTCTAAAAGATCTTTGTAGTGCGTTAGATATAACCACCGCATCGTCAGGGGCCTCTTCCCGATGTGTGCCAGTGTCAGTGTTACCGGCGCATGCAAAATGGCATGTCGCCATGATAAAAAGTAATGCTGTTGACTACCTTGTGGTTTTGCTCAAAGCATTTCAATATAATGGCCGTTTTACTGAGTGAATGCGGTTGAACGAAGAAAGCATGTGATGTCTTTTCGCAGCGTGGGGCAGCAGCGCCAGCCTCCCAGCAACATCGTCCGTCGGACGGGTCGGCCCGGTTGAATTACCGTCCCCAGCAACTTGCAAGCCGCCGACTCCCGTCCTCCCTTGCTCCCCCTACGGCTTTCCCGGTCCGAGGCGCTCGAACAACAAGCTACCCCCACCTTTGCCACCGCAAAGGTCGTCGAGGTATGTGTGATGTCGATATTCCTCATAACGCTGCAATAATTTTGCTTTTCTCGTTGTTGTCAATATCTGACTTTTCATTGTTACCACCAGTCACGAAGTAGCAAGAAGTGGTTGCTAGACCAAGTTTGGTTTCAAACAGCGGAATTTCGCGTCACGGCTTGCTTGCAGCGAGACATTTATCTCAACCATTGAAGAGGATAAATCGGTTCAAATGACCCTGTGTCTCGCTTTAAATCTGTTGCTTGCAAAACGATTGTTCGGTGTCGTTTTTTGTTATGGTTGGTCGTGTCTTTTTGTCTGTGTTGTTTATAAGTGCAATGTTAATGCAAAACTTGCCAAACAGATGTTCACTTTCGTGTCAGGTACAGTTGTCATTGTTGCCGCAGCCGTAATTAAATACCCTTTGAAGCAAACCAAGCGTTATAAAAGTTAGGGCAACTAATTGTCAGTGGCGTTACTGGAGGTTTGGGCCATGGGAGGAACTTCAGCTGAAGGGGGTCCACTAGCCAATACTCAGAAAAAAAAGAAATGATAGCGAATACGGATGTGGATGGCTATAGTAAAACCCTAAATGACCGGAAAATACTCCGAAAAAACCGCAAAAACGACAACCTACTGAAAGCCAAAAGAATACTGAAACAGAGATTGACTNAGTGGTGCCCGGTTTTTGCATTTAGCTTTCCAGGGGGGAGAATCCCCCCTGCCTCCCGTCAGTTACGCCACTGCTGATTGTTAGCAATGCTCGCAGTCAACTTCTTTCACGTTCACCTGTACATTCAGTATTGGAAGAACGCGTCAACTTCGTCTCGGCAGCGGATCGAGCTCCCCCACCTCCCCCCCTCTCTCGCCTGCTGCTTCCAGCGACCTGAGCAAGCCTTTCGACGAATCAATACCTCCAGCGACGGGCAGGCTGTCCCTCCCTCTTACATCGCCAATGGCCAACGGCCATGTCGTTCAACACCGCTCGGTTTATGCGATAGGTAGGCTGTTGATTCGGTTTTCCAGCGGTTTTGTTTTGCAACTTTATCTTTTCTTATTCTATTAGTTCAAAAACACGTCGAACGTTAAAAAACTTTTTTCGTTTTGCAGTTGTGTTTATTCCTCGGCCATGACCGAAAGCTCGTTTCATGGCAGCAGAACGAGGAGCTTATTATTAAAATCTCAGCACTCGCATTCACCAACTTAAAAAAGCTTTCCGTACGTTTTTGCATAATAACAACTAATCAACTCGCTTTGCCACGCAGGTTCGCAGCCGCCAACCCCCAGCAACGAGCGGAAGTCCCTCCCCACTTACACTGAAGCGGTCAAGCAAATAAGTGCCAGGCAAAAAAACATGTTCCCGTCTCCGCTTCCGTCTAACTACCGACCCTTCATAGGTGAGCTGCTCTTGCTTGCTGGTCTTTTCTGAAGAACGCAAACTTCCTGCACCGACCTGTTTTGATGCTGCGCGTTTGATGCAGCCACGCGTTGAAAAAGACTTGGGGGTGTCCTGCTTGTTTAACTACCAATGAAGTAAGATGCAGAACTGGATTGGTCGGCAGTTTGTCTTTAAACTGCGCGTTACCATAGCAACAGCCAATCAAGCTTTCACATGCAATACATCGCATTGGAATTCGCGATGGACGATAAAGCTCAGTAATAATATTTTCTTTGTGTTTGCGCAGACCCTCACGACAACAAGGAGCAAGTGTCCCAAGTGTGACAGCAGCCAGTCCTCCCCAGTCGACGCCAATCCGCCCGGATAGTTCCAGTCCGACTCTTCCTCCTCCTACCTTGTTCCCCGCGCTTTTTCTTCGCAGCCGCGCCCTGCGCTTCTGTTTCTGTCCGAGCTGCTCTTTCGCAAAAATCATTTGACATTTTTTGATATCTGCGACTGTGGACTTTTAGCGCATCGCTTCAACTAGCGCCGCGCCACCATAAACTATGCTTGTTGTAGGTCCGGACGGTGTCCGTTCATTTCGTGTTGCTCTGGTGACTTAGACATGCCTTCGAATTTTTTGTTCGAACTGGACCTTGTGTCAATGATTTCCTTTTTTTATCGCCCTCCCCCCTTTTCTTGCGCGCATGCTCGTTTTATCGTCATCGTGAGGTTTTCGCTTTTTAGTCCATGACATTCGTCTCTGCCCACGGCGTTCCCGCCAACAAGGTGTGTTCTGTTCGCCGCGCCGTCGACGCCCGCTCCACGCTTTGCCGCACAACAAAATACGATCGTTGCCATGTTACGCGGATCTCGTCCGAATATCAGTCGGAATGTGACATAGTTCGCGCAGGCGGTGCTTTGAACTTGGTAGTTCGCCGGATCGCGCCGTCGCCCGGCGAAAAATCGCGTCGTAACGCGCGGGTCTCGCGTCGTTGTAAATTTCACTCGAAGCGCCACGGGGACACCCTCCTCCGTCTATTTATTTGCCCGGGTCGAAAAGGCGACCTTCACTGCCTGTGCTCGCGACAGTGTTAAGAGACGCCCTGTCCAGCGCCGGTCAGGGGACACCTCCCCTCCCCAATGACGCGTCGCACACACCCTCGAGTCCTGCGACGTCGATCGTTTTTATTGCGTTTTTGTTCTTGGTCTCCATCGACAACGAATATCTCGTAATTGTTTTTTCTCGTGCGAATTGAGCGTAGTCCTGGATTAATAAATAAAGTTTTATTGCTATTCAACGAAACAATCGCCCTTTTTTGGCCCGTTGTTGGTTGTAGATTTTTACTTGAAGTAACATGGGCCATGGGCGCATAAGAAACCGTCTTACCGGAGAAGGGCACGCCAAGATTGAGTTTCTAAACTTTTGTGGTTAGTGATTTCACTTCCGCCGGTCGAGTTTAAGTTATCGTTAATTGAGGACGATGTCCGGCCCTTATAAATATCCTCGTTTTCAGCACAGGGCTGGTCAACGATTAGGTCGACATTTGGCCACGTTCTATCGCCTGGTAAGCAGAAATCGGCTAATTTGACCCAGTTTTCTGTCAAAATGTACTGGGTCAAAGTTTCTGCGAATTTTCTGGCCTGGAAGCAAATTGCCCAAGCCCTTGAGTTTGATACTGAACAGTTATTTTGGGGCTACCTCACACGGATAATCTATGGTGTAAGCCACGATGAAAACATAGGATGACCATAATTTTGGATTTACTAACCGACACACTTCGCAAGCTAGGTTGGGAAAGTTTCAGATAGCGGCGAAAGAGGATTTAACCCATCTACCTCAAAATAGAACAGTGCATGAAATCCTCTCGTATTCTGTGAAATTTTCGCTAAAAATGAAAGGAAGAACAACAAAAGGCGTTTTTCCCGATGTAAAGAAACGCGCGCAGTTTCATTTGCATCGTATCTTACCGCAACCCTGACTTTTCTCCAGTTACCTGCAGCCGGTCTGTTTCTTGGGACAAGCAAACATCTGAAGTGTTTTCTTTACCTAATGCCATGCAGCTGGTTTAAGTGAAAAGTACGTGCATCTGTGCTGTGTTACAGCTTAAAACCAAGGTGTTTTAACAATGGTGGCAACAAATGATGAAATGCAGGATAAGATGCATTGGTTGCTGAGCAACAGGCCTGCAATTACAGTTAGAGCATCCATGGGCGTCGGAAGGATTTTTTCCAGGGGGGGCCAAAAGTGGTGAAATTTGTTTTTTACCCCTCGAAATTGAAAAATCAACCTTTTTTGCTAATGACTTCAAAATCCAGAGGGGCAAAGGTCCCCCTTCCGACGTCCATGAGAGCATCAGCAATATCATTATTGTTTTTGCTAGCAAGGACAGCAACAGGCAGCATTCATGCATTCTTTCGGATTTTCATAAAATTAGGGGTTCACAAAAAAGGACAACTAGAAATTAGTTGCAAATTTTGTCAAACAGCTGTGGTTGCTTTGCATTATCTGATGTCTGGACTATACCTTCTAAGGAATTGGTCTACAGATCACTCCTGGTGTTTTCCACTGATCTTCAAAGCGCACTAATTTGTATATAATTTTCAAATTCATGCTTTTTGTCACTTCATTTTTTCTCTTCACTTGAAGCGTCTTCAATCTGGTATTGAATTATGTCAACCATAGGACTGGGCAGGCGCCTAGCTAGAAATTTTAATAGGGGACAAACAATAACTTAGTCTAAACATTTAAATCTTTAATTTCCCTTGTTTTTAAAAGCGTCATCCATAAGACGTGCATACGTCTGGCATTTTTTTCTAGGACATTTGTGCTCAGATTTAAGCCGGCAAGTAAAAAGTCTGTTTTCATTGAATTGACAAGCTGTAAAAGCTTGTTTTTAGGGAAGTTCCCAGCTTTAACTTTATGTCAAAGCCACCATGTGCTCGTAAAACTTCCCTGCAAAACCGCTTATGAAAATCTCGATGATATGATGTGCGCAATATGCAGTATGCTTTTACAGCCAATAATGCAGTTGAGCAAAAAGTCATTGTGGCCACCGTAACGATTGTTTCGTATGTTTACACGCTTCTCATGTACACCAACACACATTCCATCGAAGCTGAGTAGCGACTGCTCTGAAGGCACCGACGTCCGAGGTAAACCTTTATAAAACTTGTGCGCATATAAGGAGTTGATCCTGTTGTCCAAATCTGGAGTGGGAATTTGACGTGTGCTGCTGATAAACGTAGCTGCTGGCTAAAGTCTCTCACTGTCCAAACATGTGAAAAAGTACATGATTGAAAATCCATTGAAACTCTTGATTGAAATTTTTGCTTTGTTAGTGGCGTTAAGAATTTTCAAGTAATGTGTAGTTAGGTCAAGTGGGAGCCCTCAATCCACCATTCGATTATGAGATTCTTTATAGCCATCAGAGCTACCTAAAATGAGAGTAATTTGATAGCAAGTCTCTTTCATCAATTTTTTTGTTTATGAATTTTCGCTTCAGCAATTAATGTGCTTTCGATGTAGCCTATGTCACTGCACAAAGTTTGTCTGGAAACGTGATTGTCATTTAGCTATTTATTGTGCTATCTTGGGACTTGAGTTGTCACTTGTCATTGTAAGAAGAATTGTTCTACTTCTAAGCAGGTCGGGAATACGCATCAGATATTGTTTTTTCGGATCTCACTGCGGATAGCTGAAACAGTGTCAAACGCTAGAGCGCAGCGTGCTTAGGGGTAGGTCGCAACCAGCTGATATTTTAGTGGGGGGGGGGCAAAATGATTGTAACATATTGTGTACCCAACAACTAAATACTATTTTGAAAATTTCGGGGGAAATTGCCTGGTTGCCCACCTCCTGGTTGCGGGCCTGCTTAGGGGTGTATTTCTTAAACAAGTGAACACTATTTTTGCGCCACTTTATTTGACTGTTCCCCAAACGCCTGGTCTGGTTCCGCCATTGTCCAGATCCTACACCAGTTAGTCAGTTGCCGCCTTGCGCGCAGCACTGTCCCTGCATATGAAGAAATTTTGCGCAAGTTGTGCACTGTGTGGCGGCCTGAAGATGGCGCCACATGTAAATAAATGGTCACTGCTAGATGGTGCATATGAGTAACAGGTCACTGTGATGGTCACCACAAGCGAATTATCGTAAATTCACTTCTCACTATATAAAAATAGTGCAACCTAGTATCAGTGGAGTGAACTCGTCGAGCGAGATCTATTGCTGCTGGTTGCTTTCCTGTTACTTCATGCCCCGAATTGCCATCTTTCACTTGTGCTTGCCTCAGTAGTTCAAGGCAATCCAGTCAACTACGACAACTGTTTTATGATCATACCTTTATCAAAGCAACGAAAGAGCGAGCGAGCGAGCAAGCGAACCGGGTGAGACGCCGCGGCACATAACAGCTGAATAATTCCAGAGTTCGAACATTTGTCTACAAACTCGGTGGCAGGTTTAAGATTGAATGTCACTTACCTGGTTTGCTCTCACCTAATCGTTTCATTCTCTTGTTTTACGACTTGATTCGTGGGTGGACATCGCAAACATTTGTGTATTCATCATGACATTATCTTTCGAGTGCTCGTTTACCGCGTTATATCGTATATATGCTGGCGTTGTGAGCGCCTTTTTTGATGTCGCAGATATTTAGGACTTTTTGCTAAAGGTTTGCATCATGTTTTATTGTACTCTGATATGCACGACTTCCCCACTCATTGTGAGCTTCTACTTAAAGCATTTATTACACATAACGTCCTCTGAACGTCATTGTTCGATGCATCGTCGCATGCTTGTCTTTTAGGCCTGTTACAAAATGCCTTTCTTTTTGCATTTCTTATAATCCCTTGCACGTACCAAAGCACTGACTGCATTTTAGATTGTCTTATGCTCTCGCTTCTTCTATGCTTGCATATATGAATGCTGAATATTTTTTTACATTATGATTTCGCTGAGACGCCCCCTTGTGCGAGCGACCTCCTCGCCCATTGTTTGCTCCCGCAATGATGAATGTGCATGTCCCTGCTTGCAGCCTATGACTCACAGCCGGGTGCCCTTTTCCTGAGCCTGGGAAAAAGCATCGTTCTTTGCACATCTCTTATATCGTCCACATTCGGCCCACCTGTCACAACATGCTTCGCGAGCTGTCCCGTATTAAACAGCTTCGACTGATAACTGGATACTTGATAAGTGAATTCGGTGCTTTTGAAAAAACCTTGCACGGGGCAGTCAATTTTTTATCTCAAAACTTAAAACTTAACTTTTTAATGTTCAACTTTTCGCTTTATTTTGACCTAAATTTCTGTATACTTAATAGCTTGAGCATTTACAAAATATTGTAAGACTATGTTTCTTGCCTTACCACACCTCGCCTACGCAATATTCAATCGTCCATGGGCAAAACACCATAATCGCGTCAGAAATCTCAGATCCATTATAATGTGAGAATTGCGATTAAACCTGAAAAATCATATCAATATCTGTTTTAGTGATCGATGAAGAGAAAAAACTGTATTACATGATTTTAACCCAGCGATAAATTTTGTCTTTTTTGACTTAATAACTTTGGAGTCGCTGATGGTATCAGCGTGAAAATTGGTTTGTGATTATTTATTTAACTTAAAAAAAAGGCAAAAGTTTGGCATTATTGACTTTTGGTTTCCTAATTGATTAATATTGGCGCAAAGTTTTTGTTGTGACTGTGCCTCCTAGTGGTGTTATGCTAGTTTTTTAGGAATAAGGTTTCCACCTAACACTCAGCTTGAACTGAGACTGCTTTTCACTGAAGGATCAGGAGTGCACAATACATTGGATACATTATCATGGTTTAGTGTAGTATTTACATATCTTGATCGTGGCAGTCGGCCTCACACTGTACTTTCAAACAACGTTTTCAGCTGTGAACGTTTTGGTTTTCAGAAACATAAAACCACACAGGTAAAATGTTTAATTTTATTTAAAGCGACAGTGACTCGAGCTTGCAAACCAATAACTCGACTGTTTTTGTGACTCGACTCGACCAAGTCAGGACTCTGACTCGAAAAAATTTCAAATAACTGACTCTAAGCGGTTGTGACTTGACTCGATCAAAGTGCTTGTGGTTCAACCCAACATGAGCTATCTGAAAAGTGTTCGAGTGAGAGTCAAATTATACAAGAACACAGAAGTATAGTCAGAACACATCACAAAGTAGTTGTAAGCTGGTATAAAAAGGCAATATTGAAAACCAGAACTGTCGCCAGAAAGTTTACACGTTTAATTGTTCAAGGGGGTTTGACATTATGAAAATTAATGAAAACTCCACCGATTGATAGTGCTTCATAATTCAATTTGGGGCGTGGGAGCTTTGTTTGGGGTGGTAAGTCCCCAAAAGCCTCCCCGTGGCGACGGACTACTGAAAAACCCCTGATCCTAAAANATTTGGATAAAACCAGGAGACACATGTCACAACAGAAATTNGCGTCAATATTAATCATGCGTCACTGAAATATAAAAATTTCATTTCTTTGTGTGCAAACTAGCTGCGCTAGTGGAAAAGACGTTTGGAGATATTGTAAAAATGATTTTGACTCGAGCCTCGAGTCATTCATGATTTTGTCTCGAGGCATTCATTGTGACTCGAGCAGTTCCGCCGCCACGAGGGGGCTTTGGTGGGCTACCCCCCGAAACAATGCTCCAAATCTTCCCAAATGGAAATATGAAACAGTATAAATCAGTCGAGTTTTGTCAATTTTACAATGTCAAGCCCCCTGCACAAACGTAAAGCCACCCTGTTGACTTTCTGGCGACGGTTCTGGACTCGAGTCGAGTCAATCGGTAAAAAAATGACTAGAGACGATTCATCGTAACATCGTTCTTAACGTGACTCGAGTCACGCTAAATGCTCTGCAGTATCAGTGCTGGACCAGAAATATTTTTGTTTTTGTCCTAATATCTCAAAATTTCAGACAAATACTGTTCGGGACCTTCCTGAATTGCCTGACAACCTTGGTTAGCAACTTTATTGATTCATTTTAATACTCGTTTTTCCGGTGGGGAGGATGGTGGAAATAATAGCCCTTGGAGGACTCGAATTACCTCACGAATTTCAGGTAGTTTTGTTGGCTCCACACCAAGACGTGTCCAAGCAAGCTCCGAGATGTGGTCACCCCACCTGGTCGTTGGTCGACATCTGGGCAGTCAACTGCGCTTGCCTCGCCAATCTTTCCTGGGACATTTGGATGGCCGAACCTACGATAGCAGGGATCTCTCGATATAGGGGTTAAGTGGTTCGACATTCAGGGTTTTACGAATGTCACAGCTGCGCACTTTGCCGTTAAGTGTCACGTCGTGGACTCTTCTCATAAATCCAATCTATGCCGCTTGCGCCTGACGTAACACTCTCAGCCATAACCGAATATTTACGAGCATGACCATAGGTGAGGATCGGAACAAAGACCGATTGAAAATTTGACAGCTCCCGGATTGTGACCATAGAGCGATGCAGAACTCCGCTTATTTTACTAATCCGTGTCTCAATACCGCCTTCCGTCACTCGTGAACACCACCCTAAGGTATTTTAACTTCTCGACCTGCTGCAATGTATTGCCGCTCACTTGCAGCGTGCAAGGCTTGGGTTTCTGGAGAGACACTATATCACCTCGGCCTTCAGTGCTTTCGTTCCGCCTGAGTCACACGCAGCAGAAAACCCATCAAGTTCGTGTTGAAGACCTGTTCAGAGGATGCAACATGCAAGCAGTACAAATCGTCCGCAAAGAGCAAATGGTAATTTTGTCTGGCGCAATAAGGGTTGACAAAAGCAAACCAGTTTGTGCAGAAAAAATACAAATTTAAGACCACAAAATGCACATGTTCGTTATATACGAAAATGCGATGCTGTATGCAGCCACTATAGAAGTAATATGGTGTTTTCTTAGTATTTACTACAAGAGTCATTTTCAGTCCATCCAAACGTCAGCAACAGGGGCGGCTCGTCTAGACGGGGTGCAGCCCTTCCTGAAAAATGTAAGGCAAAAGATTCCGCCAAACGACCAAACTCGCCTTAAGTTTGGATTTAGTTACGAAAATTTCACAACACAATCATTTTCGGTACTTC
>JGI24158J21664_10001667_pt1 | contig 25525 bp, 19 predicted proteins | sample Ectturendosymbi3_FD_21664 | JGI IMG/M metagenome (IMG submission 21664) | reverse complement strand
CTTTGAAGATTCGTTGCCATGTTATTGTTACCCAACAAAGAGCAACAGTAGAACAATGCGCTCGCAAGTTTCGTAACGTTTGAGTCTGCAGACGAAGAAGTGGACCTGAGTGAACTGCAAGCTCATCACTGCATCATACCAGAACAGTGAACCTGGCTCTTGTGCAGTGTGAGTGCCGTACCAGTAAATAAAATGTTATTGCAAGAATTAAGTCAATTAATCGGAATCAAGATGCTGACTTCAGATTTTCTAGAAATATTTGATTTTTAGTCCAATTTCCGGGGGGGCAAACTCTCGTTTAGACCCTCCTGCGGACTCCCATGAAAGTATGAAAGTAGCCCACCGCATCTCTTTGAAAAACGAAATGTTCTTGAAAAAATTTCAAGTGATCTAGCAACCCTACCTCCTCTGCCGTCTGTGAGTGTGGCGCAGAAGAACAAACCGTCGACCATGTTGTCCTTCAATGTCAAATCCATCGACCTCCCCATGGACTGCACGGCCTGACGGTTCTGAACGATGAGACAATCGATTGGCTGCTCAGTATCTTCTCCGAGATCTAGTGCGGCCAAGCAGTGGTTTGAACAACTCGCTCAAAAGAAGAAGTCATGTAGCGGACAAAACAGCCTTACTGCGTCAGAAGTCGCAACAAATTAATTATTATTTCAGTATTGCAACTAAACATGCAAAAGAATATCAATATCAGTTGTTGCAGCTTCAATAAATATTGATAAGAAAAAAAGCTGTGCTGCAAGAAAAGTTAGGCCTAACGATAAATTTTGACATTTTTTTGACCTAATAACTTTGGANTCACTCATGGTAGCAGCGTGACATTTGGTTTGTGGACGTTTAAAACCTTTTTTAATTTGACTTTATTGACTTTTGGTTGCCCTAATTACAAATGTGCAGGTTTTTTGTTGAGTCTAATGTCTAAAATAAAAGAGTAGAGAAACTGTTGCACCGAGTAATTTGTAAGATTGGTTAACCCAATCTTTGCATGATCAACGTCACTAAAAGACATCAAGTAACAACATTTGCAGCCTGTGTACGTCAGCACACGGGGTTTTGGTCGTTTCTCGTATAGTATGCATTAGTTTTATCATACTGATATTGGTCGAAAGCACCCAACTTTGATATAGCCATCAGAAAATACCCAATTGGTGAAACTCCATTTTTTCAAGAGGAAGATTTTAGCTTCTTTGAAGGTGGTAAAAATGGCCCAACAATCATCACACTGCTACCACTAAACCATCGCATTGACTTTCGCGGCGATAACGAATATTAATTGCACGTTGCAGTCAAGTTTGGCCCATTTAATTTTGGTTGTAATCTCTCACAAATCCCTCCAAACATATGTGTTATTGTTACCAAAATTGCTTTGAAACAAGTCTTCGTGGCCTTTGGCAGATCATTGTCACACCACTGTTTCGTAGGCAAAACACGTCATCGTACGTTATCATGTGTATTATAATGTTTGGTTAGTACCTTGAGTGAAACAATGTAGGCCTATTGAAATTGAAATGTGTTCTGTTGTAAAAATACTGAAAATATGACTGTTGCGAAACAATTTACCTAGCAATTAACGGCGTCGTCTAGTAAAAACATTAACAGCCAGCCACAAGTTGCAAAACACGCTTATCGTGTTTTTCACTCAGTTCGAGTGTTTTGGTGTTCTGTGGATATAGCTGTACTGCGTTCATCTGACTTATAACAGTGTGTAATAGAACAGTAGGTTAGGAAAGTACAGTAGTAACTTAGACCAGCGAGTAAGACCAAACACCCAATCTTGGTTAAACTAAGGAGTCCAAAAAATCCTTTTCGCTACCTGTTGTTTGAGGCTTGCTATGAAGTCATTCTGTTGTGGCGATCACGCCGAAAGTTACATTCCCAACAAAGTTACTGGATGAAATATCTTTTTGCCAGCTTGCTAGTATAAGTGAATGCGATTCCACCATCCAGGAACGTCTCATCGACATCCAAAGCGACGATGAAGTCCGTGCTATATTTCATGCACACGTATTTGGATCAAGTGCAGTGAGCATTTTCCAGAACTTTGAGGAGATGTGAAGCTATTATTACTGGCGTTTGCCACGACGTATTTTCCTGAGCAAGGTTTCTGCCAAGCACTTGCTTAATAAAAACCGCAATCGTCTTGACATGAACAAGATCGGAGAAACGCCATACGACTTAAGCCAGCCCTGTCCAACCCCGGCCCGCATGCGGCACAGGCGAAGGTTTTGTGCGGCCCAGTTTAGGTTTTTGCTGTAGTAAGAATATTCTACATACTAACAATTTGTCCTTATTTTGATAGCCTTGAATTTGTACGTTTTGTTGCAGGTGGTCCTCAGTGCCACTTTATCACGTCTGTTGCCGCTGCAATTAGGATTTGAACGCTTTCAGGACATTAGCTTTACCTAATTTTAGTTTGCTAAGATCGAAGTAAGCAATTGAATGTGCGACCCTCATCAATATGTTATTCAGTGTGCGGCCCTGGTTAAGATAGTGACATAATTGTTGGCTCAGTAAGCCACTTGGTTGGACATAGCTGACTTAAACCGACTAACTTGCAATCCGCCTTGAAAAAGCTTGCAGATAATACCATCGGAAGGTTCGCATTAATTGGAATCAGCTGTTTTTTGGATATGAATGACATTTATTCTACAAATGCATTTGCATTCGTTTTGTTTTGTGCTAACTAGATTGCCTATTTATATTTAATTAGCACTGAATTATTTTCAAAACAAAATAATATTTTCAGACAACACAAAAATTATAGGAAGGGGGGCGATTTTCAAGGAAAGTTCCTGTAGGGGGCAATTGTACAAAAAAGATTGAAGACCACTGATCTAAAGTGTCTGTGTAGATGTGATTAAGTAGAAATGGTTGGCAGGTAGAGAAAAATCTGGTTGGTTTATTTATAAGAGATATTTAGTCGCAACTCAAAATATTGTCGACATAATCAGTAGCACCGTTGTCAAGATGACATTTCAATAGATTTGTATTTATGTCGCTACCAATATTGCAATTGCTCCTTTCACAGTGAATATTTTCAAGTAAAGTAATGAATACAAGCTGAAAATTTTAAACGTTTTGAGAAGCGTATCTGTAAATCAATCCAGCAATACGTTTTTCGTCACTAGCATAATTGGACTCAATTTCAATGATTGAACTTTTAGATCCACCTACAGGTAATTTTAAATCTTTACTTATAAAAATTGGAGTTTTTTGTTTACATGTCAAATCAAATTCTGCAGAGGCATCCTATTCTTGCGGGAAAGTTGGTCAAATCCATAACGTTTCGAAACACGGAGAGGTTTGTAGTTTTATCTAAAATCATACTTTTAACTTCTTTGAGCGTAGCATGCTTTAATCGTGAAACTTGATTTTTTTAATCCACAAAGATCTTGGGTGAAGTAAAAATCAGGTTACTTCGGCCCTGACGAGCCAGCTCTGATTCTGTATTTGACTGGACGTTCAGCACTAGGATGCGCTATTCACTTTGAAACAATAGGTCGACCGGCAGAGGTCAAACAAAGGGATTCGCTACTCGACTGACGGACAGTTGATCCAAACAGCCGTTCCGCGCAAGTGGCAATGTTAGCCGCATAATCAGAGATCTTCAGCAGAATGAGGCATTAATTCTTTGGCAAACGTAATGCTATTCAAGCGAAAGAAAGGCAGCAATGTACCTTCCACGATTAATTTCCAATCATCTTCCAAAGAGAAAACACTCCATTCAAAGCTGACCTCTGTTAAGGGCCATACTGCGCCAGACACAGTTTCTTTGGGAATCACAGGTGCTACAGTGATTGCACCTGTTGAGCCTGCAGGAACCTCTGCACTTTTAATACCTGGAGACCAAGGCACTGAAAACCCAGCTGTTCAGGAAGAAAACTCTGACCAGAGGGCGACTGAGAAGCAAAAACAAAGAACAGTTCTTTCTGCTGCAACTGATAGTATTGATGGTTTTGTTGTGAAGCAACTTGCAACACCAGACAATTCAGCAGAGAAAGCGTTTAAACAAAAAAATCAGGATTATCAAAAGCAACGGGAATTTGGCCCAACAGAAAGAGCAGTAAGTACTTTTCACACTGCAGCTGCTAATTTTGCCTTGCCCAGCGCGCCTAGAAGCACTCCAGTTACAGGCGGGATTGTTCTAGAGGAGATTTCCACCGGTTATGTTCAAAGGTATGATTGTTATAATACTGTATAATGCATACTCGTAACAAATCCAAAGTTCACGGCGACCCAACAGTTTTTGCGTGACAAAATATATCTTTGTCCTAGAAAGAAATTTTACTCAGCAACCAGCAACTTTCTCTCAAAAATTAAAGTTATTTTGTCAAAAATACTGGTCTTTCTCCGATAAATGTTTGAACGACTAATAAAAGTAAACGTCATCCACATATCGCTTGAGAAATTTCTGTCCAATGCCAATTTTTATTCAGCGAATTTGTTCACACTTCGCGACATTTTCCCAACAAATCTCGATTTTTGCAGCAAATAACTTGTTTCAAATGGTGTGTAAGGGCGGTTACCTCAGCCGTCCACTGGTCTGGTACGCTCATGTGACACTGTCACTGTGGTAAGTGCTTGAAAAAAGTTTAAAACGAGGTTTTTAAATTCAGGTCAATAACACACATTAAATCAGTGGCTGATAAAATTAGCACCAAAGTGCGCAAGACATGCATCACCATTCATTAGCACTAATTTAATTTGAAGATGGGCAGCATCTGCATAGTTACAGGTATCAATTTATTTCAATTTCCATAAGAGGTTTTTCCATGTGATTGNTTCCGTTTCTACTGCAGAAAGTTTAAAGTAAAATTGGGAACGTTGGTTTTATGGAAGCAGTGCAGATGCCCTTTACTTCAATTCAATATTAAATCTTTGTTTTGTCCCTTAGCAATAACCACCTTTGCTCAGAAAAAAGGACGACATTACCTTAAACAAGACATTGACTGTTTCACAGAAGTTTGGTGTAACAGTCGGCAATCTTTAAAGAAAACCATCATTGGTTCGTTCAACAATTGCGGCTTTTAAACGAGAATCATGTTTGATTTTTTGTAGTCCAACTGAATTTTGAGCACGTAATGCAGCTTTTGCAGTTCAAAGTTCTTTGGAAACGTGGATATAAAGTGGGGCGTAAACTGCAAACAAATCTGTCAAAACTTCATTACTTTGACTTTTACTCTTTGCAGTAACGTAAATGGAGAAATGACGAGCGTCGTGAAGGACTCGAGAGACCTCTCGCTTCCACGCCTTAATCGCCCGACTACACGAGGCTACGATGTCTATCAGAGACCAACTACTACTGCTTTTTCTTCAAGATTTCCTGGAATAAGTACCGGTACAAATTTATTAACATCTTTACAGAACTCAAGAGTCGTTTTTACGGCGTGACAAATGTTAAGAAAATTTACTAAATACAGCTATTGAAGTGAAAAGAGCAACGCTCGTTTTATGTTAACTTATTAACAAATCGATCTTGATGTCAATCGAAGACGCCAGTGGAAATCGATTATTATTTGTTAATCGAGGCTTGCTTGTGCTGTTTTCAAAATCTCCAAGGCTTTCCAGTAAAAACGTAAGCAATGGACTCCTAGACTTTCTTGGAAATGTTGCTTTTGACGTGTAATGATGAAGCTAGTTTTTATTAGGCAAAGTGCACCATAGCAGCGCTTTCCAACCAGCGGGACGCCAAGTTTTTCAGGATGACCGTGAAACATTTCAAAATGTTACAATTTTCCGGTATTTACCTAAAACTTTTCTTGAAATTTAGCCGATTTTCTATTGACTTGATCTTATTATATCTAATCAACAAGCTCAAATTTGCCAGAAACAGCAAATTGCCTGTGTTGTAAATTTTGTTTCTCTCACATATCTCGATTATTTCGCTTTTTTGCAGTAATGTTTGATAGTGGGCCCAACAAAAATTAACAGTAAAAGTGAGTTGCAAACTGAAAACATTGAGAAGCGCTGCGATAGAAGTTAGTTACAGCAAGTTCATCTCGTGATATGGGTGAAGCAAAAACGTAAACACTGCTACAATTTTTCAGCAACCTATTTTTGCAATGGATTATTTAGTAAATCGCACTCTATCCGGCCTTCCAGTGGCCAGGCAGTCGCGAATTCGGCCCTCGTGTCAAAACGTTTGGCTTACACTGCTACTTAGTGTAGGCGCAAGGGGACACGGGGCCATTTAGTACACAAGAAAAAAGCAGAAAATCATTTGCAGTAATGCATAGCAAGCACTTGAGACCGATCACAAAAAGCAAGAAATCGAAAATAAGTTTTAAAGCTTTTTTGAAAAATGTTTTCCATTCGCAGTTGTTCCAGACATACTTATCTGTATTGAAATTAGCATGCATTTTGGTTGAATCTCTAACAGAATGCGAGGTTTGAAGAAGACATAAAAACGAATTGTAGTTAAAATTTGGTTCAAACACTTTAACAAACTCTGTTTTAGCAAAATGATTCATTGGCTAGTGTCATTCTACTCTAGGTACCGCTGGAAGCCAACAAGTCGCAGCGTTTCGANCCGAATCAGAGCTGGGTCACGCAGGCCTCCCTCCATACTTCGTGCGAAGTACATTGGAAGACATCGAAAGGCTTCCCGCTATTCATCCTTCTGTGTGGGTGAGAAAGTTTGATGGAAGCGGGGAGTTGTTTCGCCTGAAGTTTATTTGACCTACGACGGTGTTTGTTTGTCATTGTGACGATACAGGCAGACAGCCGATGACGATGTAACGAAAGGGATTACATGCTGTTAACAATCCAGTCACTGTAAACAGATACTCTTGATTTTGGGCACAATTGAAAGCGATCAGATGAAACCAGTGAACATCAGTAAAACTCTAGTTCGTTGCAAACTAGCATTTAAAAAATAGTAGCAACGTTTCTTGCTAAACTAGACAATTATTTTTAAAAATTCGGTTTTATTTCCAAATATGTATGGCCAAAATCCTAATACCTTTTATCACCTTAGAAATTTGATTTGAGTTGTATAAATTACTGCAGCACCTCACCCCACAACCTTAAACTAACTACATCGCTTTGTTCGGAAGTAAAACCAGCTTTTCAGCGCCTAAAACTAGTGAAGGCAACCGGTGGACCACATTAGAGTTTGCTCTTCTTCCCGCGCTTTGCATTTTAACAACAGGTTACAGTATGAATGCACCCGAAATAAATTTAAAGTCGATTATTGTCTCATAATGCGCCTGAAAAATTAATAGTAGGCGGCAGAGAGTGTATGGCAAACAACTTCATTTTTGTCAGTCCGGTTGTTATGTCAATACTGCCGTCATAACCATCCCCGGAGGAGAACACTCTGTGTGGTGCATAAACATGATACCTCTATTGTTTGCACTTCTCAGAACAAAAGGATATTTTTATTTCCGAGACCCAGCGGTTAGGCCTTCGTGTCGCTGAAAAGTATCGAATTACTCGCACATCCAAGGCATAGGTTAGTGAATTCCATGGGAAAGGTGCTGACCAATTACATTGGGCCGTACAACATTATAATGCCACCTACTCTTAGAAAGGATGGACTACAAATAAAAAAGTTTACGCTTCTTTCACGAAGTTATTACATAGTCGTTTCGTGTAAATAGATTGTGAAATGAATAGCAAAGCATCATCCACGAGCTTGTGTAAGACATAATTTCTTTTTGTACCAGACAGTCAACCAACACCAAGTGTTTAATGCAAAGTTATCCGGCAACACAGACAAAACTTTTATTTTCAGAAAGTAATAAAATGTCTTTTCCTGATTCCGACTGTATTAAACAACGTGTAATGTTTCTCAAAGAGGCAAAGTAAATGCAATCCAAAATTGGATCGATGTTTCTTTTCTTTTTGTTCAGTTTTTTATTTTCCTTCATCGTCAAGGAAGAATATGTTCAACGCGAAAAACGCAAAAGTGCAATTCTTGTTATGGTCTCTTGCAACTGGTTACGACCAGTTGTGTCAACACGGGGTGAGGCTGCCCTCTTTTTAAGGCATCGGCTTTTTCTTACAGTTATATTGTGGTACAAAAATAATGGGTTTAGTGCCACATGTTGCAAAATTTTTAGCATAAAAACATTTCATCTACTGCAACGCGCATTGCATGTCTTTTTTCCCATGAAGCGACCCTGCCATTGTTTTTGTTGCTACACCGCTAGTTAAGAACAAAACTATGAGAATTTTAGCTTTTTTGCCACTTTCTCCTAAGCAGCTGCTTTCAAGTGAGAGCATTTATATTTTTCAAAAAATGTAATTTGAATTGTTGCTGTTTTCATGTTCATCAGCATACGGACAACTGATTCAATTTGGTTTTGACCGTTTGCTGACCTTTACGAGCTTTACAGCTTAACCACTGTTCCTAATGCTTCCAGGCGTCACGTGGAGAGAAACCAGTGGAATATCGTGGTTTTGTTTCGGCCCCACCTTTGTCGACCACACCTCCCTGTACTGCAGCTGCACGGAGAAGTCCGACTAAGCTAAATGCGAAAGCCTTGAGACGGCCTTCAGCAGTGAAAAAAGTTGAAACAAAATCTTTTGAATGCTGGAAGTGTGCACTGAGGCTTGAGCATTCGAAATGCGAAAGTACAAAGTACATACGGTAGGTGACCTATTTTATCAGGAAATGCTTTTCGGTTACAAATATTTTGGTATTTTTGCTCTACATGAAATAACGTTCCACCCTAACATTCACTTTGTTATCATAAACGTTTGCTAAAAATATCCTGGTCAATTTATACACGTTGCCACAAGCGTAAAAGGTTTACAGCTTGGTATCCGACTTCATTCTTGACGCTATTTTGGTTTTGTGTTGCTAGTTTTCTTTATTTTTCTTTTTTAACAATTTTCTGCTACATTCTGGACCAGAAAAAATATTATGCTCAATGTTTAACCTCACTTTACCATAATTTCGAAACGTGAGCGTTTAAAGTACTATAATTATCATTAGCCTGTTGCAACAAAACTTAGTGTCTGATAAAACAAACAAATCTTTTAAAATCATCGTTTATCTTCTCTAACGGTACATTATTTTTAATTTTAATGAATTGCTTTTATTGGCATGAACGAACAAACTGTACTTAAGAATTGGGGGAGGTTACCGGCACAGCTACTGGTTTGTCCGCCAACTCATTGAAAAAGCGAAAGACGAAGAAGAAAAGCAACTCTCCCTCATCCGGAAACAGCAACAAGAGATCTTTTCAGAAAAGTTGGCTTGGAGGATAGGAAAGGATGGAACAAGTACGTAAAATGAACGTTTGACAAAAATGCGCTCTAATGTGCAGATTAGCAAAAGGATTGTTGTCAATTATTCCCGTTGATAAGAACAAGAGACTGAAGCAGAATGCACGAACAAATTAGTTTTCACCCTGCTAAGCAAGACGTTTAGGTTAGATCACAAAAAAATATGACGATTTCCTATTTACATCACTCGTTAAAAATACACGCTTTGTTATAAATTTAAATTTTCTTAAGATGATGAATTTTCACAGTGACATTTGGAATAGCAGTATCCTGTTCATCAATAAAACCTCTGGACTGACCAAAGTTAGGAGCGGAGTAAGGTCTGGAAGCCTTGTGAAGTTGCATTGGTAACAATGCAAAAATTTGACTCACCCGTTTCGTTTTCTATATGCCGCACGTGAAGGTCTTGTAATTTGTATAATTTGTGCTTCAGCGTTTTACGTTCCAAATGTTGAATCTGATAACGATGAAATGTGTTGTTTGCCAAACCTTTGAATGTTTAAATTCTTTATTTCGTGCACTGTTTTGTCTAACCTTGAACTTTCTTCAAACCTGTTGCTGGTCAACAAACCAGTAATCAAAGTCATCAGCTCTAATCAGTGCTGTTTGTTCGAAAAGATAAAACAGTGCTGCGGTTTTTCAGGGCAGAGACGCATCAAGACTATTGTTCGAACAAAGAGCGGAAGAAAGATTGAGAAGTACCAGTATGTTTCAGAAGATATTTACAATGAGATGATGGAACTTAACAAGGCCGGGTCGAGAGCTTCAGAATCAGCCAAGAGAAGACTGAAGCAAAAGCTTGCCATGTCTATGGGACTTAAGGTGAGCATTGAAAATGTAAAAGAGTTCGTCGTTTTATGCAAGGTAGGGAAACATTTTAATAAACGTATTCTGTGTAAATTAGTCAATGAAGCATCTCGTTGTAGCTGAAAGAGCTTACTTCGAGTTGATTAATCGCTTTGTACGAAATAACAACAAGCGAGTTTAACTCACTCGAGCGTCTCAACATAAGCTAACCGTCAGTCAACTGTGATTCCCCCGCAGAAATGTTTCAGCAAATATTAGCTCCCGGGAAAGAGGGTAATTCCAAATAATGACAGGACTCTCTGGTTTCGTACATTTGACACTTGTAGGGTTGATGGTGCTATATGCGTATATGATAAATCATCAGAAAGCCTTTGTGCAAAGCAATACGAACACCACGTTGTATTTGCAGACGTGAGTGAGTACAATCACATCTTCATCAGCTTTGTAGACTAGGTCGGTCAAACAGAAGGTTGATGTGTAGATCAAAAACTAATGTTTTGAAATGTTGTGACGTCATTCGCAGGAGGAAGACGCCGACATGCTCGACAACTGGGATGCGCAGTCTGTTGGAGCTGACAACGTCGCTGTTGATGAAGAAGGAAACGTTCTTTTGGATGAATTCGGAGAACCAATAGAAGCTGATGACATAGAGCAGATTAGTGTAAGTCATCACAGCTTGCTTAGATTTAATGCAAGAATCAGTCTTTGCTTTGATGCTTTAATGTGTTGTTCCAGAGAGCATACGAAAGGCGTCGGAGAAAGAAGGGAGAAAATGCAGATGTCTCGGATGACGAAAGCGAGAGAGCTGACAGTGGCCTTGCTTTCAGTGATACGGAAGCGCAAGAACGACGACGGAGACGACGCGGCGGTGGAGGCTTTGACAGCGATGGTAGGGAGAGTGACGAGTATAGCGTATCCGGGAGAAGACGCAGAGGAGGCGGCAAAGGTAGCGGTGCCGGTAGCGATGACGGCAGTCAGTATGATGGTAAGCGCGGCGTAAAAGGACGACAGCGTCGTCGTGGTTCTGACTCTGGTGGGTCTGTTTATGGGAGCGATGAGAACATTGCTCACAAGGGTAAGCGTGGGAAAGGAGCGCGCAAAGGTGACGACGGGGGCAGCGATTACTCTGATGACGTTGGGCAAGATGGAAAGCGTCGAAAAGGCAAAGGTAGAAAAGGTCGTTCGAGAAGTGGAAGTCTCGATTCGGGTGTGAGCGGCGACACAAAGAGGAAAGGAAAGGGAAAGGGGAAGAAAAAAGATCGAGATGGTGATGATGAGAGTGATTACGACAGCCAGCATCGTCGTGGAAAAGGAAGAAGGAAAGGCAGAAGAGGGTCACGAGATGGAAGCGGAGATGGGAGTGATGACAGTCAAGATCGGCCTGGACGGAGAAGAAAAGACAAAGCCAAAAAGAAGGGAGGGCGTCGCGATGATGCCAGCGAGAGTGGATCTGATGATGGAGGAAAGCGGAAGTCAAAGAAAAAAGGGAAGAAGGGTCAGAGAGGCCATGGATCGGACGATGGTGGAAGTGATTATAGCGACTCGCCCGATGGTCGACGCAAAAGTAAACGGCATCGTAATAAAAACAAAGGAGGTGACGGAGATGGGGGTTCGCAAAGTGATGGCAGCGGAAGCAGAGTAGGTGGGAGGAGTAAAAAGAAGGATCGAAGAGGAAGGAAACATTCAGATGATGATGACTACAGCGATGAAGATTATGGGGAGGGAAGAGGTAAAAGTAAAAAGCATCGCGGGAAGCATCGCAAAGGAGGCCACTCCGACGATGACGATGACAACTATGCCTCAGATGAAGGGGGGAGACGTGGTGGTCGTGGAAAGAAGGGTAGGGGGAGGCACAAAGGTGATGGCCGGTATTCAGATGAAGACAGTTATAGCGATGAAGACAGAGGACACCGGCGCCACAGACGAAGGAAAGACAGACACAGAGATGGCGACGACCTCAGCGACCGCAGTGACGCAAGTTACGCGTCTGACGCATCAAGGCACCGTCGGCGTCGCAAACATCGACGTGGCAGAGGCGACAGGGAAGGCGATTCCGACTACAGCGGTGGAAGTTCTGGAGACGAAAGCGGTAGAGGCCATCGGCGGCACCGACATCGCAAAGACGGAAGACGCAGGAGGGGACGACGAGGTTCGTCGTACAGTGACGAGGATGGGAGCGATTCCGGTTCGCGCGATGGGGAAGGACGGAAGAAGCGTCGGCGGAGACGCCATGGTTCACGAAGCAGACGACGGCGGCGACGAAGCGGCGACGGCGATTATTCCGACGAGTCTGGGTCGCGTTACTCGGATATGTCAGAATATTCCGACGACAGCCGAAGGCGTCGTCGGAGAAAAAAGAAAAGAGACAAGCATCGTCGACGAAGACGACATTCCTCGGGCGACTACAGCGACGATTATAGCGACGAGGAAGGCAGCAGGAGGAGTGAGTCACGTAATCAAGGGTAACATTGAACAAAGCAATGTTGCCTGAAGTAGAGTTTTCATGCCGACAGTGCAACATTCAAGGAATGTTGTGCTGAAATCCCACTGAACCCCCACCATGCCTGCGTCTTCTCCCGTGCATGCGCTATGTTGTTTGATCGCCTAGCACCTAAAGTCTGCGGCGTCTTGAAAGCAAATTCGGCCAAACACAACTGTGCGAAATCACGGAGAAGTCGCAGGCTTTAGGTGCTTCTTTGCATTTTATAAGCTGTTGTAACTTGTTTTCGTTATAGTCAATTTCGCTTGCTTCGTGTTGCATCAAACTTTGCTGCGGTGTTTATCTCTAATAAGCAATAGGTTTAAATTACCAATGGATGAAAGCAAACATTGTGTGGACCTGAGAAACTTGTGAAACCATACAAATTTGAAAACAAGTAAGCAAGCCACACACGCCACTTGGTCTATAAAAACCTGAAATACACGTGACGATATTAACAGCAATATAAGTGATGTCCATCGCGTATGAGGCAATAATAATATCGTAAAATGCTGTCCAAACGTTTGAAAATGACTTGCAGTTATTTCTCAGCTTTTCCAAATTCTAAACCAGGAGCTATTCAACCAGAACGTTGATTTAGCAGATATTGGTTTTTCCCATTTTGACAGGAAGGGGCAGACGTCATCGACGACGTAGTTACTCCTACAGCGACGAAAGCGGTTCAATGGACAGCGGCGCCGACGCTGAATCACGTCGGGGGAGGAGGCGACGTCATAGGCGCCATCGCAGGAGGTTGAAACGTTGTGAAGTTTTGTTATTTACAGAACAAGTACATTGAAAGTCTTACTCAGAGATTCCAATGCACATTCTAACTATGCTGATTTTGCTTCTTACACCATGATAAACAATAGCAGTAAAGTACCATGGAAAACAACGTTATAGAACTGCTAAGGTGCCATTTACGTCCAATATTCAACCATGTGAATTTTACCCTGACTACGCTTTATTTCTGAGCATTTTTCGTTTCTACTTTTCATCTGCATCTCTAACTTTCAAGCTCTTTTGAGGAAAGACGCTTTGCTTCCACAACAAATCTTGAAAATTTAAAATCAGATCCTGTGTAACAAAAATTGTTTGTTCTTTGTTCATATATATTGCTTTTTATTGGAATTCCTGTCAAGGTTGCTGAAGATTCGTCCTAGCAGACACCATCTTAAAAACAGACACTAGAAATGCCCCCTCAACTATAATTTTGCAACTCCGCAAATTAAATAGCATTATCAGCCACTTTTGTTTTCAACTCGACCTTTTTTCCTTAGAAGCTCTGGAGGATCTTCTCGCAGCGAATACTCGGACGACAGTCGATCACGTGACAGGCGACATCGCCGTCGACGTCACCGCCGTCGTGATGGCTCAGATTACTCGACTGATGAAGGATCGAGTGTATGCTATTTTTTAAGATCAAAAATTAAATTTATACGTAAAACTCAAGCATTACTTCCAGTTAAAATTTGCGAGTACATCTAATTAAAACGCCGCAACTTTGCAACTTTTTAATGACGCACACAAGTATTTGTTTTTCTTGTTGAATACCGCGTAATTTCGCATGGAAAAAAGCTACTTGTGAACGCCTGTAACTACAAACTATGTGAGGCGTACTCACCGTAGATTGTTCTAGCTATTATTCGAAAGAGTCAATAGAATCAGAAAAAAAAGAATTAATATAAAATTTTTTTAAATTAACTTGTTTTGTCTTCACCTAAGCTGGCGTGATTCGTAAATCATAACGATACTCAGCCTTTTGATTCTTTCGCTGATTTGTTCATTTTGTTGCAACAGAGGAGCCATTCGAGAAGTAGACGCCGAAGACACAGACGTAGGCGCCACAGGTCAGGCAGCTCAGGGTCCGAGTCTGGTTCTTCTCGCAGTCGAAGCGGAAGCAGACGTCGAAGGCATCGCAGGAGAAGAAGACATTACTCTGACTCGGATGAATCAAGCGACAGGTGGGAAGAAACACATTTGCTGGGTTTTCTTTCTACGCAGGAGTGAGAACCGATCACATCTGCCAAATCAACAAGGGTTTCCGGACAAACCGCCAACGCTGAAATAATTACATTGAGCCAATGAAAAGTTTAACAAAAACTAGGAACTAACAAATTTTGCATTGTTTTGGAAATCTCTGAATTCATTTCTTTCCTCAGATCGCGACGTCATAGACGAAAAGGAAGACGTCACAGACGGCGTCACAGTTACAGCACGTCATCTAGTGATTACACAACATCAAGCGACGATACGAGATCTCGACGTCGGAGACGTCATCGTCGACGACGTAACTCACCATGTTTTCATGACGTTTGCTGCAGTTTCTGCTCCTGATACAATATTTAAAGCGTGCAGCATTTGTTGCTTTTATATTAATTGAAAACAAAACATATCCAAGGACTAAAGCACAATAAAAACTATAGCAGTTTTTCCTATACATTCACTCCAATGATAGATTAGTGTGAAGTATGTTTATTAAGCTCCTACTTTTTCAAGCAACGTTTGTTTCTGTTTCGTAAAATTCTGCTTGATTTTTTGTTTCAAACAAAAAGCAGCAGTAGATCAACAAGCCTTGCTAAAATATGCATCAATGAACATATGTTTAGTGTTTGCTATGTAAAGGTGTAAAAAATGTTTGTTATAAAAAAAATGATTTGAAAACAAGTTTGCGCATGTTTCAGATTCAGACTCGGAAACAGACTCAAGCGGTTCTGACGATTACGACAGAAGACGAGGAAGACGGAAAGACAAGCACAGGAAAGGTAAATATATGGAACAGTTAGTGATCAGAAGCTTCAGAAGTCTGGCTAGTTTTTAGAGTACATTTCGCAGGTATTTGCATATTTTAAGAAAATGCAAGATTTGTTCCCTTCCACGACAATAAGTTCATTTTATGCAGGTCGTAGGCACAGACGATATTCCACGAGCACAGAGGAAAGTTCTGCCGGCGACGAGAAGCCATCGAAGCGAAGAGATCGTCACAGGCGGAGAAAAGACAAGTGCGTGTCATCTTTTAGAACGTGTACTAAATATGTGACGTCTTCGAGACTGTTTGATGCACCATAATTTCAGGTTTGCAACTGAAAATTCTTCAAAAGTCAATCTTGTTATTTTAGCTTCAGTTATTACTATCTCACAACTATTGGCATCTTGGTTCAATGTTGCTGTGGCTATTGGCGCTAAAACAAGACGAGATTCGCAGTCCATCGCATAGATCTTTGTTCAGAACAGTGGAAACCTTTGCTGTTGACTGCTTTCGGGCGAGAAGTCATTGTGGTTTTGGTTTGCGTTATTAGATACTACAGCAGCGATTCAGGCAGCAGTGGTTCCAGTTATGATTCTCGGTATCGTCGCCGGAGGGATAAGAAGAAACGACGTCCGCCACGACCTCCCAGCTCCGACTCCAGTTCTCTCAGCTCTGAGGCCTCTTCTGGAAAACTCGCCAAAATGAGCAAAAAGGAAAGAAGGGATTACGAGAGAAGGCGAGAAGAGAAAACCAAGAGGAAGGAAAAAAGAGAGCGACAAAGAGAGGAATACGAACGTTACGTGGCTTACAAAGAAAGAAAGAAGGAGAGGTAAGTTTTTTCATAAAGTACATCATCACTGAAATCCAAGCAATTCGGGATATCTGAATATGTGAAATGCCATCAAAATATGTGCGTCAAAAGAAAATTCCAAACGAATTTTGATTTATGTTCTGGATTTTAAAGATTTTTCATCGGCAAGCATTATTTTTTGTGATGTCTATAGAAAACGCATTGTAGTACACCAAATTGGAAAAAATACCTAACTCGACCTTATCAATATCCCAAATACCTGTTTGAGAGGTGTGTAGCCGAGCATAATGTTGATGAACTAAAAGAATTTTATTTTTCTGTTGCCTACATGTGTAATTGAGCAGTTTCCAAAAACTCTGGTGATATCATGATCATCAATATCGCCACAATGTGTGATGTTGCAAAGAGAATCAATTTCTCCCCAAGAAAAGCATGACATTAAATATCTCCGCATATTTTAAATAATTCTATAAATGCGTTGATTGCTGCTTGCAGCGTCTGATGCTTTTTTTTAATCTGCAAAAGCCATCTCGCTTAGGAACAGTTAGTCATAAACGTTTCTTTTTTTTTTAAATAGTTATTAACCCAGTGGGTTTCACAGACTGCTGTCACTCTGCTCTGCGGAACAATTTATTTTCAGCGCGCTCGTGGTTCCACGTAATCCTCATTGACGTCACGGTTTGTTGCAGGAGGAAGAACAGGGAAGGACGAGGATCTGTTTCATCATCATCTGATGACGACAGTTATTGGGGTGACGGTCGTACCGCTGTCAAATATGATCGAGGTTCTAGGAGGAAACTGATGGACAAGTCGAGAAAAACTGACGATAGAGACATTGGCTACGATGACCCGTAAGAAATTCACATAAAACCAGTTCCGCTGAAACACTGCTGTGATATTGCTGTTTTGTAGTAATGACCCATGGACAAAGAAGTCTCACCGAAAAGATCGTAAGAAGAAAGATCGAGCCAGAAGAGGAGAGGGAGGTTCAGACTCAGAACCCTATTCATCTTCGTCAACTGGTGATGATCTCGAGCCTGGAAGTAAAAAGAAAAAAGATAAAAAGAAGAAAAAAGGCAAAGGTGGTGTGCAAGATTAAATGTCCCACCTAACGTGTTGGTTTTCGTTGCAGGAAGTGGCATGGCATTGGCGCTAGCAGAATGCTAAGTTTCCAAAAACGCTAATGCCATTCTTGAAATGCTAATGCAACGCCAATGTATACATCAAAGTACCATTCGGACAAAAATCTACAAAACTGCTTTCGTTGTGGTGAAATATTACAACATTGGACGCATCGTTTTCGTATTGAATTCCAGTGCTTCTTATTTATGTTTTCATAACTGACGGTGCCAATTCATGTGACACTAACTTCAAAAAAGCAGAGGAGAAAAGTGATGAAAATTTGAAAATATTTGAACTGGTATCGGAGCACCTTTCAATGTTGTTCCATGTTTGCAGCAGACGGCGCAGGTTCATCCTCAGACGAAAGTGACGCTCAATCTATTTATGAAGATATCTTTGGTGAAGACGGTATGTCTTACGTGAGAACAGCACCTTGGCATTTTTTATCTGCCACTGAGACGTACAAACTGTTATGACTGGGTTCTTATAACTTTTGAGCGTAGAGACACATAGTAAAATTTGTTTCATGTTATGCTCAGGCTGTAACTTAAGTATGACGCAGACCTGTTTCTTTGCATCATTGCGCAACCAAAAATGTTTCTTGCGTAACATTTGTTTGAACTCTCTAATCTAAAGCTACTTTCTACTCAATCAACAGGAACGGTGCAAAGAAGAAAAGTAAAAGTATCAAAGAGAAAAGACAAAACGGGAAAAACAAAGATTTACGATGATGACGAACTCGATGCTGAATCAGAATACGACTCAGTCGGAAGCGCGGATTTGGACAAAATGATTGCCCGACAAATATGTGAGTGGCTGTGCCCGCCATACATGTCACGCCGCAGGAACGCTGGGACGAATTTAACATTCCTAGACTTGACAATGCCTTGAAACAAATCTGTCAATTGATTCAAATACTTCCATCGAAGCGTAAAAAGACTTGAAAAGATTGGAAAGGACGAAGATATTTTGCACCACAAAAATTATTTAAATACTTGGTTAACCCTGTGTTCACAAGGATGTAAAGAGCCAAAGGATTTTTTTATTGCAAGTACTTAGAAAAAAGTCAGAAATCTGTTTTTTACGACTTTTCCAGAATTTCGAACAGGCACTAACACGTTTGTCACATACCAACACAGTTTTTTTAATGCGTTTTAGGGACCCGATTCGGGTCCCCAGAGGTGAAAATCGGGTCCCTAGAATCAGAGAAATCGAGTCCATACAGGTCCATACTGGGTACCTAACATTTTCCTTAAAAAAAATGTACTAACAGAAAAACCAGAAATCTGATCTTTTATGACTTTTCCAGACGATTTTCGGACGATCTACAAATGATTACGATTTTCGGAGACATGTTGAATGATATATGAGTTTTTTTCAAAATGCCCATGTAAGCCCATAATACAGGGGTGGGCAAACATTTTCCACAGGGCGTGCCACATTGAAAACTTTATTGCTACCGGGGTCGCATATATTACATCATATTTTACCGGCGAGGGGCGCATATATTACACAACAGTCACTTCCGGTTGAGTGAAATTGCGGTTTCGAATTGAAACGCGTGGAATAAAATTTGGAGAATTCTACCCTAATCGACAAGCTTACTTTAAAACATAGACTTGAAATATGTACTATCTATGTGCGTGTGGCTGCCTCGCGGGCAGCAAAAAATGCCCTCGCGTGCCGTAGTTTTCCCAAACCTTCCGTAATAGAAGTTTCGGATCTTGTAGGAACTCATGTATACCTGATATGTTACTCGGCCATGGCACGTTTCAACATATATTTTCCAGATGTGTTTCTCTGCTTGTGGTATTTGTAGATCCCAGGTTACCTCATGTGGTACTTGCTTTTAACCCGGGTGCGGGCATATACTGTGTGGGCGTGTGTGGACATACACTGATTTCCAATTTTTAGACTCCTGATTGCACTTCAGGTAATTTGTGCCTAAAAAGAAACTCTGGGGTGAAGTATTTCCTGTACATTTAATATAAAATATGTGTTGCCCTGCACACAAATGATTTTTTGTGAAAATGAGTAAAAATGATGCAAAAAATGTCAAACATAGTTCGTCCAGACCTTACGGAAGTCACGTATCCAAGAAAACATAATTTAATTTAATGTTCATTCAGACCCAAGGTATAACCTCACGATTTGCACAAACACAGCGTTACCTGAGTTTGGTCACGTACTGTATATGTCCAAAACGTGCCTCGGACGGAAAAACTTCCAAACCTTGAAGGTTTTTGTAATGTCATATTCTATCCAGTTGGTCTGAGCTATAGAAGATTTGCAAATGATTATTATGTTTCTATGTATAAACAGATGACGAAGATGGTGAAGTCATCAGATTGACCAAAGACGGGCGCAGGATCAAAGACGGAAAAATCAGTAAAGAGGTTTTCGACTTAGACAAACACAAACAAAAAAAGAAAAAGCGAGAGAAAGATAAAAATATGATGGAAAAAAGTTATGAGGAAGAATACGTGGAGGAGTTTATTGACGAAGAAGGAAATGTTGTAAGAGTGGTGAAGAAAGTGAGTTTCGTTGTACTGATTCTGAAACGGTTAAAACATACGTTTGGAATATTTTTGATAATCAAACCATTTATCTATTCATGTAGAGACTGAAAGAAAAGGAAACAGCCCCCGGCAAACGTCCAGCCACTCCCCTTACTGGACCTCGAAGGGTACAGGTGCTGTTTTTGAAGGGTGGAAAAGCAATGCAGGTGAGAAAATCACCATCAAATACCAGTTCCTAGCGTGTTTTTTTATTGTTCTCTACCGCATTTTTTGCGCAACAGAGTCGTCTGGAGAAACTGCTGGCAGAATGTCCACTCAATGATGAAGACCCGAGAAAACTTGTTCCAGTAGACGGTGATGGAGCTGTGGACCTGGACGAGAGAGGTTGGTTCTAGGTCGAGCTTTACTTAATTGCTGCAACGACCTCAACTGAACTATATATGATACGATTTAGGTAAAGTAGTTAAAACTTCGGACATTCTTCGGAAACTTTTTTTTCAGTATTTTCTCCCCGAAACTGACTCTCCATTGTACGTTCAGTGTTTTGTTCTGACTTTCGCGCAATGTCATCCATGGCTGGGAAAAACTTGAGGTTACTTGAGGTTATTTCGTTAACTATTCAGAAGGCATGATCGACTATCTGACGCATTACCGCCTGGTCGACCCTGCAAACCTTGAATCGTATGGCAAAGCTTTTCTCGTTGAAGACGATGATGAGAACAACATCATTACCATGGACCAAACGAGGGTGGCCCTGGATGGAATATCGAGCATACAGGTACTGCGACGTAGAGTTAAATATGCTCAAGCTTAACGATGAGCTTTGTCTCTCCACAGTTTCAGCAGTTTCGTCCTTCAATCAAGCACTTTTGTCGAAATTAACCAAATGCAACGGTCGCAAAAGAATTCAACTGTTTTCACGAAAACAGAGAAAGTTGCTTGTTTATTTGTTCTGACAAAGTTTACAAAAGCTGCATAAAATTTTTATAGTCTTACGTGATTTAAAATGAACGTGTTTGAAGCGGACATGTGACACTGTTCAATGTCTTCTAACTTTTGCTGTGATTCAGGGAATAAATGACAAACAGATCAACTACATCCTGAAAGTGCTCGGGATCGATGAAACAACGATGGTCACTTTCAAAATGTTCGCTGTGGTTGCTGCGCTTTGTGAAAGGTTGCTTGCTGTGATGGAGTAAGTACTTTATGTGAAAGGGCGTGTGTCTATTAGCAACGTTCTATTACACTTTTAAGCATCTATTATTTGTCTGGCACATCATAAATGAGCAGGTAATTGCAATTTTGTGGGTAAAAAAAAGCTCAAAACGACATATGCATGATAGAATTCATTGAGAAGAATACAAATTCGAAACTAAAAGGAGCACTAATTTATTTTGTGGCTTCACGCCCACATACAACGAAACACAACAAATTCGAGCAAAGGCGCTACCAAGCTGGTCTTGATGCTTANAATCACTGTACGTTGCTGCGATCAGTCCGGATAGACAATTTGTAGCGTTTGTAGATGGGAGGCTACAAAGGACCAGGGCTTATTGGGCAGCAGTCCTCCCTTCAGATCCAAACAACTTGAAATGTTTTCAGGTAGCTTGATATTGCAATGCCCTCTTTGTAACCTCTTCAGATTAGCTAAGCCTACAACACTTTTTTATTCAAATATTCTGATACTTTTTCTTTTCCTAGTCCTTTCAGACGTTAGCGAAACAACATTGAGAAACAGATAACTGGCTGTGGTAGTGTACGCCTAATCTTTAAAATGTTTTACAGACACAACAGCAGCAGTTCTTGCAAAGCAAGATTTCTCTGCATTAAACAAGCCATGCCCTTCAATGTTTACGTTTAAGAAAATGTGATGAATTAAAATTTGAGCAAAGCAAATTAACGTTATCGTACATCGTCTTGTCATAGAAGATGTACCTTAAACCCCACGATCCCCCGTGTGATTCGTTCCACGCTAAAATCCATCGCTGCTAAACAATCCACTTGAAAACTTTCCGCAGATCTCGTCACGCACTCAGCAAAGTTATATACACGTTTTCGCGACTCCAATTTTTTATCTTCGTAAGTACCTTTAGCAACAGCCTCGGCTGAAGCACAATACATCTCCTGCAGAACCGTCCCCCGTAGGTCCAGGTTTTATACCATCGTGGCACCCGGGGTCTCGGGTAACATGTTTGTGGTTCACCTCGTATTGCGTTTAGTAAGATTTGGTTGGAATTTATTTCTTGGTTCGCTTATTCTTTTTTCTTTAGGATTTCTTCGTTCGTTTTACTCGTTTCTTTACATTTCTATCAGTCTTGCATGACAATGATTTGGTAGCATTATCAGGATGCTTTTTGGACCATTATCAGGATGCTTTTTGGACCATTATCAATATAATTTGAAAAAAAGGGCAAATTTTTATTGACATTCCATTGCAAACATATATTCGAAAATCTTAAGTTCATTCTGCAAACGTTTCTGTGCTGATGAAAGCGTTGTTGATAACGTCGTCTGCGATATTTTGCTGAACAGCGACCAAACTAAGCAGTGGATGGAAATAAACGACCTGGCTGATATGGAGAGAAAGATTGGTTTGTACCGAGCCATGTTTTACTGGAACACTACATCTGATCGAAGCTCGAACTACATCAAAGCAACCTCGCTACGGATTGAACTCATTGCAGGAGGATTGAGTAGAAGTCAAGAGGATTATGTTTTAGAAAAGATGGAGCCTAACATGTACAGAGAGGCATGTACAATGATTTACTCCTAGTTTATACAACGACCGACGTGTGCACCTTTACAGTATTTTTTCATAAAAAAGTGACAGATCTACCTAGTTCTGTATTAGCAAAGATCATTACTGTAAACCAGTGGTCTCCAAACGTTTTGTCAAAGGGCCACATAAGCTATTATACAACAATTCGAGGTCCGGAATTCTCATGTAATGTGATTGTTTCGGGATATGTCACATTCTAACAAATCAGATAATTTTTCGTAAATATGTTATTTTTTCATTATTGACAAAATGACTTTGTGGGCCGGATGAAATGACTTCGCGGGCCACAGTTTGGCGACCCCTGCTGTAGACTTACCACAGCGTGGTTCAAAGTTCAAACAAATCAGCCCAATTTTGCAAGCAACATGACCCCTTCAAGGTTACATAACAGGGTATCAGTTGCATAGAAGCCATTACATGGTACTGCCTTCCTATAGTTCCAAACCCAAATAGATCGAAATAAATAAATAAAAACTGTTGTTGTTCAAATGGAAAACTGAGAAACCGGTGTTGTTCAAATCAGCTTCTGTGCACCCAAACGAAGATCATGTCAATTTTGTGACAAAATTATAAATCTGTTCACAGCTTTGGTAATCAAAGATCCGCCCACAATCTTTCCACATTTACAAGTGTTGAATTGAAACTGTGAATCGAGAAATGGTTCAACAAATGCAATAGTCTTTGAAAATGAAAAACTTTAGCATACAAACTCACAACACTGAGGCCAACTCGGTGGCTAGATCAACGATGTCCATTATTGAAAACGTGACTTCAGACAAAACATACTGTAGTTTCGCACCATTTTATTCTGCTAATATCTTAAGTAAGAGTTCCCAGTCCTGAGGCTGTCCCTTCATAGGAATTGGTTATTTGTAACAGTTGGTGTGAGCCTTAAAGATTTTCGGTGGGGACAACGTCTGGTGTAACTGCTGTTTTCTACATATTTTTGCCAACAAACCAGTGCATCCAGTAATCACCTATTTTCTCGCATTTATGAAACTTATTGGTTCCGCACATTGCTTTAGAGCATATACCATGCCTACGGTAAATCATTTCGTAGATAGGCACCCATTTCCGCCGCAATCTAAAAACTAAAACATTTTGAAAATCTCAATTTTTTTCCAAACCTCTTTACAAGCATCACTGTGCAAAGCCATGCTTCAGTAATGCAGAGCTGCTCTAAACGGTTGGGAAGGTTCATTTTCAACAATGTGTAGCGTTTTTATCCTCAAAGACGTGCTTCAACATCTTCATTACAAGAGCAATCTCGGAAAATACATCCCCAAAAATTTGCAAAAATTACTTTATTTCAGTTCTAACAATTTCAGCTGAAAAACATCGGTGGCGTTTGCACAAAGGTGTGATTATTTTCACGCAACNNGTTTAATGAATCATACGATGTTTCTAAAGGTGCACAGATTGCGCTACACCAAAAGTATATTCTTTGTCTTTGTTAGGCAAGAGATAAAGAAAAGCACAAACTCGTATGGCTGTGACAGCGATGAAAACATTTGTGTACACTACCGCTGAGTTAATTTAAATCGTTTAACAAAATTCTAAAAACCGCCCATTCACACAAATCATCTTCGCCTTTGGCACAAGATTTAAAAAAACTCATTTGAGACAACGAAACTGCTCATCTATAAAATAAGTTGTGAAACAACTCAAACACGAGCAGTGGTGTAGGAGGTGGGGGTGCAGGGGGTGCAAGCTCACCCCCAAAAGTTTGGATTAGTCGAAAACACGGGCAAAATCTCTTAAAATCTGGGCAAAATCCGTGAAAATCGGGGCAAAATCCCAGAAAATGGTTGCAAAATCTGGGCAAAATCTCTGAAAATTCGGGAAAAATTGGTGCTCAACTTTGTTTGATTTGAAAAAGTGGCGCCCAACGTTTGCAGAAACACATGAAGATCTTTTTTTATTTTTTTGGAGTTCATCCCAAAAAAAGTTTTCATAATCTTTGCGGGAGAAAATAGTCGCACAAAAACTGTTCGGGCAAGTTTGGTGTAATTTGGGCAAAAATCCTTCGCAACCCCAAAAATTTGCCTGATCCTACACCTACGAACACGAGTTCTGTCACAATTGAACGAATGTCCATTCAAGAACGAAGTCATTTGAAAACTTCTCGACGGACATGATTTTATGTAAAATGCAACATACAGGAAGCTATTCATGCAACAATAAACTTATGAAGAATTGCATTGCAACGGGAAGCCTAACACCGAAACCAAATATGAGATCACTGCACAAATTGGAGCCAAATAAAATTGGAAGAAAATAAATGCAATGCTATGCAAAGATTATTTAGTAACGTGATTTTTCTTTGCATTTGGGGCAGGTTTCTTTCATCGATTACATGGCTTTTATTCCCCTTTTCCTGACCGCACATGAAAGCATCATCGACAATCCTTTAGACATGTCAAGAAACAAGTTCAATGATGCCGAGCTCGTGGAACCGCAAAGAGACTTGGTGAGAAAAACAAATGAAAATTAATTTATGCTCGAAGCTGATGAGTTACCATATGCTTGCTCCGATATTTGAAAATAAACTTTGTATGTTCCAATCACCTTTGATGCGTCATTAGTGAATCAACTTCAATCAGCAGATGCTGAGCTTCGAGCTGGTGGAAAGTTGTTTAAGTAACATTTGAACCTTTGTTTCAGGTTCCGCTTGGTCGACCGATGACGCAAACAGGAGCGACGACAATGAAGTCGATTCCCATTCCATACGAATTTGAAAAACGACCCGGGTATCAAACCATAGTTTCTTTTTCTAATTTCATGTATATTTTAAACACTACACCACGCTTTCTATAAATTCGCTAAAAGTGTAAAAAAGTGTTGCCAACGAGATATCGTACGGTCTAGTACAGGGGCTCCCAACCTTTCTCTGACCATGTACCCCTTCAGCATTCCGACAGATGAACATGTACCCCTAAAATTTCTTATGACAAAATATTTCATCATGGTTATTCATATATATATTCAACAATAAGCATACAATGACTTTTGAAAA
>JGI24158J21664_10001666_pt1 | contig 25525 bp, 17 predicted proteins | sample Ectturendosymbi3_FD_21664 | JGI IMG/M metagenome (IMG submission 21664) | reverse complement strand
AAATATTTGATCCAATCCGGTTCATATCCGAAAAAACTCTGATTAAGCATTTTACTGCAGTGATCAATGCAGTTCGGATATCCATATCTGATCCTGTTGAGCTTTTTTCAAAATCCAGTCCGATCCGGATGCAGTTTTGAAGTGCAAAATCCGGTTGGATCGCGATCCGGAGACCGGACCATGTTCAACACTAACCTATAGCCACTGGAGATCTACTGGTGGACCTATAGCCACTGAAGGTCCACTGGCGGACCTACAGTCACTGAAGGTCCACTGGTGGAGCTATAGTCAAAATATATATTTGAAAAGTTTGAAATTTGTATGACTCGACATTGACTCGGGCTTGTAAACCAATGACTCGAAGTGACTCGACCATTCTTGTGACTCGACTCTGACTCGACCAAGTCATAACTCGACTTTGACTTGACTCGACAAAATTTTAGATGACTCTGACTCGACTCGAAGGGCTCGTGACTCTGACTCGACTCTGACTCGACAAAAATGACTCGGGAACATCACTGCCGTCTGCATCCAGAAATCATCTGACCACTTTTTGCAGACCTTTCGCCCACTACGCATGTTTAAGATTGTGTTCCGCGATAGTTCACTTTATCGGAAGCAATAATCGTCTTTGTTTTTTCTGCTATGGCTGAGCAGCACGAGCTCAAAAACAGCAGTTGTTGCAATAGAACCATTCAGCCATTTGATATCGTCTCAGCAGGGAAAAAGGAAAACTAAAGATTTGCTGAACTTCTACATAACAAAAAATTGAAAGTTTGCTTGCGTACTTCATGCAGTGGAGGTTCTAAGAGGCGGCCTGGGTGGGCCATGCCCCCCCAGATTTTTGCTTTCCCCCAGTTTTTTTCTTAATTTCCCGTTCAAGTTCGTTTCGTTGGCACATATAGTAGATAACTTTCGGAAAGCAATATTTTGAACGATAATTTAGAAACCCTCTAGCCTGCATTCAATATGTTCTGAATGCATGATAAGCTGTGCTGTTGTTTTTGACGGTCGGGTAACTAGAGTTGTTTTTGACGACACGCACCAGGGTGGTCTGGAGTTAAACCCTCCTTGAGCATGATATTTTACAAAAACTTCATTACCTGCGCAAAGGAAATTAATTGTTTTCGTGTACTTTTTGTTTGTTAATTTGTCGACTTAATGCAAATATCACGGATTAAATTTGCATGAAAATTTCCAGGAACATTGTAAATGGGCCAAAAAGTAATAATTAGGTTTTGGTGGGAATCTGGGTCATCGTCTGCGTCCAGAAACCATCTCTGCGCTTTTTGCAGACCTTTCGTCTACTACGCATGTTTAGGATTGTGTTCGCGATAGTTCACTTTATCCGAAACAATTCTCTTTATTTTGTCTGCTAAGGCTGACCAGTGCAAGCGCTGACCGCATTGGCTACAATACCAATTTCTGTAGCATGACAGAACTATTGCACGAGCTCAAAAACAGCAGTTTTTGACACGGAAGTATTAAGGAATTTGATAGTCTCAGCAGGGAAAAAGGAAAATTAAAAGTTGCTGAACTTCTACACATAAAAAATTGGAATTTTTCTTGCGTACTTTACGCGCATTCTCAATTCTTGTGTAGTTTAGCAAGATTCGATCTTGCAAACCGGGGTGTGCGACAGCCAGTCCAGCCGCACAATTTCTGTGCTCGACTGCTCGTATTCGACAAGACATAAGCCCAGCCTGATTTTGCATGTTCGGACGCAATGATGAGTGTATGTTACTCCCCTGTTTTAACGCGCAGCCTGATATTTTTGCAGTTATGAACTGCTGTGTCGTAGCGTTGAGTTACGACACTTTTGCTTCACTTCCTCCAATATCCTAACTTGGAGCACTGATAGTTGATATTCAGTGCAATGACACATAAAATAAGGGGGGTGCGTGCGTAGGAATATGCGCATTATGTCAACAAACTTCGCCAAAACGTTGGTTTGGAAACATGAACGTGACGTCAAATTGTGACGTCACAAACAGCCCACACTAAATAAAAATGACCATCGTGTGCCACTGAATGAAACCGCCCCCATGAAAATTTTCTGGGTACGCCACTGGTACTGTCAGTTGAATTTTTCTAAGTTTTACTCAAGCTACCGTATCACTTGGTAGCAATGGTTTAAATCCTGATGTCTGTGTCGTAATAGAATCCGGATGTTTTTCCATTCTTAACACAGAGTGTACCGGGTCGTTGATAGTAATAATACCATACACCACTATTTGAAATTAGCAATGCACTGTATTTTAATTTTACAATTTTGCAAAAAACGTCACAGAACAGCTCGTCTTGTAAGGTTTATGCACCTGGTGCACTTTAATTTGATCTGAAAAACGTTTTGAAGGTCCTAAAAAAGACAGCACTTTTACCACATTTTTTGATTCTGCAACAAACGCCCAACAGCCTGGAACACTTTACTTCACTGTTCCTCTTTAGTGTCATAACAAAGTTTTTCCACGCAATGACAGTTGTCTCGCACAAATGTTGTTAAAATTTGGCAATAATTTGCAAGTCTTTTTCTCATAAAAATGTCATATGGCACTAAGGGACCCCGTTTCTCGCATGCAAATACTGGGAAACTCTCACTTCACAACAAAAAAGACATGAGCATTAATTTTCTGTGCTTTGTTCAGGAAGCTGGAAACCAGAAAACGTTAATCGTCAGAAAGTTACATTCAAGCCCGTAACTAGCTTGGGTCACCTGGGGGAGCGAAGAGTTTTCTGAGATGGGCCCAAATTTTTTATACAATGCCCTCTAGTTTCAAGCTGTGTCCAACACATTTTTCCAGGGGGAGGGATTTTCTAGGGGTGCGAATCGTTACGGGCCTGGTTACATTACCGCTACGGATTGTTTCTGTTGAGCACTGGTAGGCCGGGTTCGATTTCCGGCCCGATCATACCGACGAATTGAAAAATGGTGCTTGATTTTGATGATGCATTTATTCACGACTTGCAGTTGTGTTTGTAACTAATTGTGCTTTCAGTGTGCTTCAGACTGCTCCCTTGTTATGCAGTCCCGTCGCGACAGGGGAGCTTTTGTGGGCTTACCCCCAAAACGAAGTTTCAAGACCCCCCCAAATAAAGCATGAAGCACTATGGATCAGTGGAGTTTTTATCAAAATTTCAGAATGTCAAGAACCCCTGCACAAACGTAAGGCTTCAAACGTCTGATGTCTTCATATTTTCTTAATTATTCAACGCTTCTGTGTGATAGTCACCAACTGCAATGGTTGTTGGATCATTGTTTCGGTGCTCGCGTCTCATCAGCGTTGCTTTTGTGTAGTATAAAAATCCTGTGTGCGGCGTGGACAACGCAAGCCAACCATACAAAAAAGTAGGAAATATAACTAGTAAAACACTTACTCTGCTTTAAAATTCAGGAAAATTGGCTGTCATTCTGCTGATAATTGCGGTATAACTGAAATAACCAATTGCGATATAACTGAATTCAGTGACGAGTCAGGGGGCAAAACTAAGCTGAAAGGGGCCCACTGACCAAGACTCAGAAAAAGGTTGAGAAATGATATGGTATTTAGACGTGGATGTCTATACTAGCTAAAAAAATACGAAAACAACCGAAAAGCGCAAAAAATAAAAACCCCTGAAAACCAAACGAATACTAAATGCCAAAACGTCAGGGAGCCCAGGTTTTACATTTAGCTTGACAGGGGGAGGCTCGCCCCCCCTGCCCCGGTCAGTTACGCCACTGGTTGAACTACCACCGTGGCATGAATAACGAACTTGTTTGTTAATAGTATTTTTTCCTTTCGAAAAAAAACTTCAATGTAATTGAAAAAATGAATTTCTTTATCATAAGCTATTTGCGCAAAGGCCGCTACACAGAAGTATTCAGCAAGAACCACTCCTGCTATAGTCCACAGGAGTATGGCAAACAGCAAATAATCGCAGTACCGTTGTTGACTGAGCGGATGTGGTTTACACTGGTCGCAGTGTTGGATGTCGCGATGAGGAGTGTCATTACGCCGAAATTATCCCCTGCTTACACAAGCAGAGTTGCTGGCTACAGCCCGTTGCAAGTAGCAATGAAAACGTGTTTGTTGCAAACACGGTTTCTATGGTAGCGCATTATTAAAACACATCCCAACTGAATGCTCAGCTGCAATGCATACTATCTGCAATGAGCTTGACGCTGACAAAAACTTTTTGGGAGTGATTTAATCAAATTCATTGAAGTTGGCGCGAAGAAGCATTCAAGTTGCACTGTATACAGGGCGAGAAACGCGCGGGTGTGTGACAAGCACGATTGCATAAAACGTCCACTTGTCTTTGACTTACACATAAAAGCAATCAACCCTGTTTATTCAGCCCCCCCATACGCGATAAAGCTATCCAGCGCAACATGCTACTTCCAATACGACGTTTCTGCTTTTGCAACATTAGAGAAGAAGCAAAGAAACACTGCATTCAAAACAGCCGACTCAAGCACTTTTCACGGGCTGCTGCAAATCGGGTTAAGAAGTGCCTACAGACAATTGTGACCTCACTATTGCGCTTTGTCGCTGCTTCGATGTTTTCATCAAATCCGGAGAGTGAAGCCTGCAGATTTTGGCCAACCGTAACAAGACAGTAGGAAGGTCGAAGTTAATAAACAATAACAATAATTCGCTGTTAGTACGAAGGTAGTATATAGGTAAACAAGAAGAGACCTATCACAACCTCGGAAAATTTGACAATTCGATTTGATACCAGTAAAAGTAACGTCTTTCGTGAAGAGGCCATAGTGACGCAAGAAACTTGCAAGCGAAATATTAAAAATTCGTTACCGTTACATATAATACCTACAAAAGGTTAGACGCAAATAACTGGTGAATTGCTAAGGCGAAATAAGTGACTACTTCAAAACTGACGCAGTTACCAAGAGAAAGGTCAAAATGACTGAAAGTTTCGCTGCTTTTTCACGAACTGGAAAATGTTCCAGGAAATTAAACACAAGTCTTTAAAGCCATCTGCATCGATCCAAACCATATCCTGGGCACTCGTCTACCGGTAACCGCACATTCCATTTCGTCTTTTTTCTAAATTTTACGACGTACAAATGACCTGGTTGAAGATATTTTTACCGTTTCGGATTCGAAAATCCCACAAAACATTGATCGGTGCTTGCACTGCACAAAAGTATAGTTTCTGGTGAATCATGCTGTACGGTAAGTGCGTCTGGAAGGCTACGTACGCATACATTCGCTGCTGCACTTCATGTTTTAGAACAGCTTTAGTTGGAAACCGACGCGTAACGTTACAGTAGCAGGGAGATTTCCACGCCATTCGTCGGTTGCAGCGCACCATGCTACGCTTCCCACACGTAAATTAGGAAAGCATCGAGTAATAAGACCCATCGCCTGCGAAACAGTCTTGCTCGGTGAGAGTGAACCAAGTTGAGAGTCTGGAGGGGTCACGTGATGCTGCAGCTGCGGCGCTGTTGCCAGTCAATTTGCTTAGAGAGAGAAGTCCGTTGGTGTAATCAACGAGAAGTTCTGATCCTTATCGGTGACGGAGATTTCTTGACATTTAACAAACCAAGTGCAACAGAACAGGCTCATATCCAACAACCAGTGCTTCCGTTCAAGTAAAACTTGCTTTGCAGCATGGTAACGCGCGAGTGTGAACAGAAACGTTTCAATTGTTTTTCTTTGAACTGACAAGCGCGCTGCATCCGAACCCGGCGCGACTGTGTTTTAAGGACTTCGCTCAAAGTGATGCTGGCCAGGGAAGCAAAGCTACTTGTTAAACGTATCGAAACGCCTGACCTCGATTCTATCAGTCAACAAACCTACAACACCAGCCACCTCAAGACACCGAGCTAAGAATAAGAAATGCAACTGTAAGAAACACACATCAAAGATCTGAAAAGCTGGAATTGTTGCCAAAGTTCAAAACGCTGACGCCGCATACGAAGGCGACGAACACTGTGACATGAACTGTAACCATCGAAATGATGACGAGCTGTTTTCAACCAACGCTTGCGATATTCACCGCACCGGAATTTTTCAGAAAGAGAAGGCTGTTCCTCCTGAGGGCGACATGCGGGCGGTCGCGAAAGCATGTTTCAAGCGAAGCTGGCCGCGGTCCAAACGTTGCGGACCGTCAACAGTACCAAGACGACACACGTTGGCGTTACAGCAGGCCTGCACAACACACGGCCCGAGAGAGCTTTCCCAGTTGCAAAAAAAGTTGCCGAAGTCCGACTTCAGATTCTTTCAGAATTTCCTCCACGCTACAACGAAATAGACTTTTGCGGCCCGCGACGAATTTGTACCGATCAATTCAACCCTTCGAGCTTTCCGTGTTGCGCAGAGCTGCGTTACAGCATGCCGCATACGCAGTCCTTCGTAAGAATCAAAGCGCTGCTTGATCACAGCACAGTGACAATCGATGCACTGGCAAGGTCAAGCGGTTGCATCATTTGAGAAAATACAAGCACATTCCACAGGGAAAGTATGCTCTCAAAGCGAATCGCAAAAACAGATAGATTTTGAAAAAGAAGAAGGCAAGCTTCAAAGAGAATTTCGTGTACAACACGTGAAGATTAAAAAGCAACTTTGCAAAACGCGATCCATGGCAATCCATGGCGCAAGATAACAAGTACCGTTGGCGAAGAGATAGCAAGGCTTTGACACTGGGAAAAACAACTCACCGGTGCTAAAACCTAAGGAGAGCCACTCGGTGTAAGCTGGAGCTTTCGTGTCTCGCTTGAGTGACTTTTCGATACAAGTGCTTGCAGCTAACGAAACACGTAACGGAAGATGACTACGTAATCGTCGTGCTTGCAGAACTGAACAGCGTTCACAGGGCTGATTTTTTATAACTCATCAGCGGCAAATCAAATTTCGGTGCATTGGACGTTTTCGTCTCATCTCCAGCCTTGTGGTGCATAAGCAGTGCACGGGCGTGTCTAAAATCCAGCTAACCACAAGGTTTCCAGAGAATATGCATATCCAGGATTTGCTCCAACAACTTGAGTATCGCGCCACCGCCAAGCCGGTTACGCAAACACGGATCCGCTGATACGTCACAGTGACCCGACGCAACGAAAGTGACGTCGCAGTCTAGAAAGAAACGTTTGTTGTCGCAGCTCCCTGTCGGTGGAACTGAGGTTTCTTCGGTTTTCAAACTTTAGTTCAATCACCAGCTGGCAACCGACCGCATACTCTGCAGCCGAACAATGGCGCTTGTGACGCAGTCAATGACGTCATAGGTTTACGTTGCATGTCGTGGCGAGTCTGGTGTTTGTAACGCGGGGGAAACGGGTGGGGCAAAATAAGCGGGGAATCGGACGGGGGGGGAGGGCGAACAACCGGCAAGCTGGATATGGAGTGGCCAATCGAGGGACAACCACACAGCGAGTGACAATGGTTTCCAACCCCTCCCCGGTAACGTTAGTGCACAGCACGACAAATGTTGAGCATAAAACCGCTGTAAGTTTAGATACAATAGCCATCTACCCGTTCGATTTCTCCAGTACAGGGGTCTCCAAACTACGGACCGCGGACGTATTTCCTCCGACCAGAAAAACATTTGCCATTGAAAGAAAAAATAAAATTTGTACGGAAAATTTGCTTTATCTGGTGGAATGCAACATATCCTGAAAATAATCTCATCATGTGAGATATAAACTATTTGGCCCTCCGGCAAAAAAAGCTTGGAGACCCCTGGTCTAGTGCATGACGGGTAACTCGTAACGCAGGAGCGTCCCGTCGCTCGCCCGCAGTTTATGACTCTTCCGAATGTCGCAATATGGGCCAAGCGTCGAGTTTGTTCCTACGCTCGAAAGCGCCGATCCAACGGCAAAACAAAATGATAGCCAGGCCAAACTAAGACAAAAGCACACTGTCGGAGCAGATAGCAAGCCGCTTTTGGCGGAGACAGAGTCCACGACACAGTTTTGCGTAAACAGCTGATAACGTCACGGAAACAACGTTGTTGCTACTATAACCGAATGCAAGCAGGGTATAGGAGTAAAACGTCAGTGATCATGGAATGAAGTAAAAGGTGGGGATGTTTTCCGTCAAAATAACAAACAAACAAACAACAGACGCCACTTGCGCTGCGCCCGCCGTCCCTGCGATTACTTTTCAGCGTTTGCAAATTTTCAACCAATTGCAAGTCACGCTGCGCTCAGTGGATCTGAAAACAGGAAGTGCCAAAGTTTTAATGCAGCTTAGACCTCACGCTTCAGCTATGTCGGTCAATGTTTGATGCAAGTAGTAGTTTATGGCATCATAAACAGCAGAGTGAGTGACGGGGCGAAAGCAACGTTTCAACAAGAACCGGCGAACGACAGCATCCGCGTTCTTGTTATGCATTCTTGAAACGTCATCGTTCTTAAATCTTTGCTAAAACTTCGTGGAACCAGAGAAGATTGGCCGGAAACACTTGAGCACGAAGCGCACCTGCCCATTTACGCTAAACCTCGGTGGTGTTTTGCGATATTCACCACAAACAGCAAATGTGCTAGGGTCTCACTTGAGATGGCGATTTTTTCGCACAGCGAGAAGATTTTTTAATGACAATTTTAAAGTGCTGGACGGTCAGTCACGAAGAGAAGCGTTTGGTTTGAAAAGCTCTTTCACTCGACGCACGAAAAATGCTTTCGTCTCCTGGAACCAAAGGTTTAAAATCGCAGCGAAAGAAAACGGTACCGTTGCGACAAAACAATACGAAGGAAAGCGCAATAGGAAGCAATTTTGAGGCTAGAAAGGTCGATTGCACTACAGTGGGGGTGGTCGGGACGGTGTGTGACGCCAAAACGACGGCCACGCAACGCGACAAGCAAGAAGCAGTTCTCATGTTCGGCAGTGGAGCTTCGCTCTTGCAGACGTGCAGCACCGCAGCAACTCGACGGCTGGTGGAGTGTGGGAAACGATCCGATGATCATTTCTCGGCCAGCTGCGACGATAACTTGGCAAGGTCCTGAAACATCAACGCGAATAGTTATGAGGGTGCAAAGGTCAATGGTGCGGCGGGCACAAAGGGCCACTCTTGTTCTTCAGAGGTGACCGGAGTTACTTTTTCAGACTCCGACTCCGCTCCTGTACCAAAATTTTTGAATCCGGATCCGTGTCCGGAAATTTTTCAATTTTGAGAATCCGACTCCTGTTCAGACTCCGGCTACAATCGATCCAAGCGATATTTACCCATGTTTTTATTTAAGAAATAACCACGCAGACTCCTGCTACTGCCGAAATTGAAAAATGACTCCGGATCCCGGTCTGTTTTTTCACAAATTTTTGACTCCGCGTCCGGATCCGGGTCCGAAAGAAAAATGCAGGATCCTGTCGGAATCGACTCCGGCACGCGGGTCCGTGGCCACCTCTTGTTAAGTGCGTTGACTGGCACCGAGCCAGTTATCTGTGACATTAAAAGCCTTGCGTTCAGCTGTTTACAGCAGAAGAGCTTCGTAGCTCTCCGACGAAACTGCAGCAATTCACGACGACAGTCGCAACCCACAACACAAGCTCACTTCTTTCAAAGCCATGTTCTTCGTCATTTCCTCTTCGAGCATCCTGGTCAGCTTCCGGTTCAGTTCGCGCACATTGATGACGTCAGCCTCCTCCTGGCCGGTGATGAGGCTGCGAACGCGGTTGCCAAGCGACCGAGACGACGCGAGTTCCTCGTTGGATGCCTTCGCTCGATGGACGTCTGCGAGTGCACAGATCGCCGTGGTGCGAAAGCTCGGTATAGCAAAACATTTTGGAAATGCGCGCCCAGAGGTTATTATGCGCAACATTGGCTACGTTATCACTGTTATGTCATAAAGCAGGAGTGGGCGAACTAGTTGATAGAAGAGTTATTGGCGGGAAACCAAAAACACCAGCGAGCCGCAAAATCAGCCTATAGGCGTCAAATACAGTTCGTTAAGGAATGCAAGTTTCACATAAAATGACATGCATCAAATCGCGTAGACTCCTTGACAACTGAACATACGAACTCGTGTAAGCACATTGGTAAATGAAACAAAAATTAAATATGAGGCGACAAGTAGCTATCCATTTGAGATATTGCTGTTCAACTTGAAGAGCCACACAAAACATGTCGGCGCGCCTCAGTTTGTTCACTATTGTTATAAAGCAGTGATTCCTATACTTGTTCGAGACGTTACCCAAATCAAGGTGGCGATTATGTCTTATTACCCTCAATATTTCGCAGTGATCGTTCAAACTATAGAACAACATTGTGATTTTGGTTCCGCGTTACCCCCGAACAATCGCACATTGGCCCAGGAGGTAATTTACCGCATTTTGGGAACCAGTGTCATAAGCATAGTTGTTCGCTATAGGGCCACTTTGAATCTTCTGAATGGCTTACCACACTGCTTTTCTCTCTTCCCACAGCCGCGCAAATGAGCTCAAGCAACTCTAGTTGTCAAAACCAAAGCAGGGACAATGCAGCAAAAGCGCGGTCAAGTCAGTGGTGGCCGAAAAAATACAAGGTCGTAGCTCAATTAAACAATTCCAAATACAAGCTCTTCTATTCAGCAAAGCCAGCGCTCCAGCACTCCGTCGCAACGTTAACACCAAGCTACCGGTTCGAGTGTGTTGAACGTATTGCTGGAGGAGCTTGCTTTTCTCGACTAGCTCGTCGGCCATTGCGCCGGCGCTTTCCTCGAGATGGCGCACGCGATCCTCGAGCTGCCACTTTTCCTCCTGCAGCGCCTTGACGCGGTTGAGCAGGTCACGTGATTCGGCCTTGCTCACGCTGACCGTGGCAGACGACCCGGTCTGCGCGAAAAGACATAGAAATATGTCCGTAAACAAAAGTTACCTGTCGTTTATATCGTTTTCTTTGGCCGTGATTTTCATTAAAAGTTCTTTGGTTTGAAAGTAAAGGTACTTTTGTAAAATAGACAGCTGTTTTTTTCGCCGAGACGTATCGATTATCTATCTCGTGATATCGATTTATTTATCTATTTTAAATACGGATTATTTATCTCATGATGGTATAAAAACTCGCCATGACAGCATTTACTCTTTCCAGTCATTATGACCGATTGACTTATTTTTTTCGGTCATTAAGAAGAAATTTCCGTCTATTATCGAAAAAAAACTAGGTTGGCAGCCAGAAGGCATATGGCCGAACAATCCCAGACTACAAAACGATGAACAAGAAAATAGAAACGTTAGAAGAGAGACGCAACAGGCAGTACTTGCGACGGTGTGTCGGTTTGCGGCTTGTTCGGCGAAATGAGGTCGCGCAAGCTGAACGACGACACCGAGCTTCCGTCACCTCCGGTCGTCGTTTCCGGTCCGTCGGACACCAGGAGCAACTCGTCGAGGTCTGCAGCGGAAGAATATGGCGCGTGACACGAGTGCACGCGCGTCGGGGGGTGTGATTTTAAAATTCCAGCGCATTGTCTCGTCCTTTGTCAAGCGAGCAAGCGCGCTTACTTGAGTTGGAGATTTCCTTGAACTTTTCCTGCAGCTTTTCGTTTCGCTTCTTTTCCAGCGCAAGCTGCCGCTTTAAGTCTTTCAACTTGAAAGAAAACAACCGCGATGACGCAATCACGCATGGAGGAGGGACGACGACGACACGCCGAGGCTTTCCAAAGTTTACAGTGGCAGAACTTACACGGTAAGCCGCCAGCAAATATGACCTCATTCGAGAAGGCATCTTGCTTCGAAAGATACAACATAAACCTACGAACAGCAAGCAGGAAAGAAACTAGAGATCCACCGATATCCCTTTTTCGGGGCCGACACCGATGTATGGGCCATTCATGGGCCGATAGCCGATTTTTCAAAATTTTTTTACTTTGTTTTCTGCTTCATTATCAAAAATATAATGTAGTTATGCCTTAGCTTTTTTTCAAAAATTGCAAAAATCAGGACTTATGAGCTAAAATTTTTCAAATTGCAGCAATATCAATATTTTGCTATGATTTTTAGTTGATCTTATTAATGACGATGCTTGTTTCGGCTGCGACGGCCGACGCGTGCTCCATGGTTCATCTTGTCTGTTTGTTTATGAAAACGCACCTGCTAGCGTTGCTTCAAGATAACTGTCTTGACTTGGTTTGTTTTGCTTTCTTGCGTTGTCTGCATGCGTGAGGCATATAACAACGTTTGTCAACACCTACTGAGACCGATACCGAAATATCGCTAAAACCCAAACATCGGTCGATATATTCGGCCCCACCGATCTATCTCTAAAAGAAACCACATAAATTTGTAAGTGGCAGAAAGGCATAATACTGAATAAAGCGGGATGCCGACAGAAATTCTACCGATGAGACATAGGAAAAATTATTTTGCGTGCCACACACTTACGTCAGTCTTCCTGTAACTTACCGTCGTCTGTCCTTTCTTTTCGACGAGCTTCTGCTTGCTGATTTCATCCTGGATGTCTTGCTTCAATCGCTCCACCACGCTATCTCTCGCAGCCAGCTGTTCGTTGAGTTCGGAAAACCTGCTCTCGACTTGCGCGATTTCGTCGTCTTTGCCGCGCACTTGCGAACTGACGTGCTGCACAGTACACAGCGGTGTGTTGACAACAAGTTGCACATTAGAAACACACGAAGATAAACTGCGCAGATAATGACGACCAACAGGACGCAAGTTTGCGTCAGTCCAAGTTAGAGTCACTCTGCATGCGTTCCCGGATGTAACCGCCCAAGAACTGACCAGCGAGGAAACAGCAACAGAGTATCAGAGGTAGTCACGGATCCGAAGTGCCGGAGTCGACTCTGGCATGATTCTGCGTTTTTTTTTCGGACCTTGAGCCGGAGTCAAAAATTTATGAAAGACCGGACCCGGATGTGACTCCGGCCACCTCTGCAGAGGATCAGCAACGCGTTGAGCTGGATTAACCAAGGCAGGAGTTGACGGCTCGAACTGCACGCGCGGCACGCAGCGCACACACGCACCTCGAGTTCTTGCGCGTGCACCGCTTTCAGCCGATCGATTTCTTGAAGGTGTTCCGCTCCTCTCTGCTCCGCCGCTTTCTCCGCGTCCTTCAAAGCTCTTTCGAACCAACCGCGCGAGTTCTCCAGCGACGACACGGTCGACTGCACATCGCGAAGCTGCTGCTGAATGGAATCGATCTCTCGCGTTTTTGCCTGAAATCGACAACCGACCATTGTGACGTGACACGTGAAATGAATCTGAGGGACTTCTCGCTCTACGCTTAGCGTAAAACCGTAAATAAACGTGAAAACGGTCAAATAAATGACATGGAAGGAAAATTTGCGAGGATTGTTTGGTTGGCCACAAGGATAATAGTCACTTTTAATACCAAGTGGTAAATGTTCATTATTGCAGCCGTCAAGTCTTGAAAATCCCCTTAAGTTTTGTTTTTTATGCAGTGCATCAGAGAGAAATACAACAGCGAGTCACATCTTGTGCACTCTGTGGGCATTCTTTGCAGGTGTGCGCTGGTGCACAGGCATAGCCAGGGAGAGGCCCATGGCCCCCAAATTTTTAGAATATCTAGTCATTTTGTGCTTTGAAAGGCGGTATCTCACACAAAATAGCGTTGCTCGCCTAAAATCAAACATTTTGGACCCCCCAAAATTTTTGCCCCCCAAAATTTTTGGGCTGACTACGACACTACGCTGGTGAAACTTTTGCGTTCGCCCGCCGGAGCCAGGCGTGCACGATGTGCGACCTCCCACCTGTCCCAACAGCGCTACTACAAACGCCCTGATGCATACCCGGTCTTGGTGGTTCATCCGCACCAGTTCCTGCTCCTGCCGCTTATTCGCTTGCTCGAGAGATTTCAACTTTTCTTCGTAGGTGTCTTTGGTTTGCTTGATTGTGGCGTCATAGTCGGCCTGCATCGTCACAAAGCGCTCGCTGTACTTGGTGCTGTTCTCTTGGGATTCGACCGCTTGCTTGTCCATCACCTTCTTCCTCTTCTCAGCCAGCTAGACACATAAATGTAGGACGGTTGTGGAGGAGCAAGCTTTGAAAGAGGTTTTGGGAAAGAACCTGAGTCTGTGAACTAAAAGGTGCAACGTTTAAGTTAAATCGGCCGTTCGCGTCACTTGCCGTAGCCGTGTGAAGTCTTTACGACCGTGTTTGACATGTCAGCAACTGCACCGTGGTCAGCCCCCACCGAAGTCAACACGTGGAAAAGACGATTCTATAGGCCTACTGATAATCCTCTTCTGACTGACTGAAACCAGTAACCAGAGTTGCGGAGCCGGAGGTAAAATGTCCGACCTTTCCAAAATTTTCGACTCCGACTACCGACTCTGGCTTCCAAAATTTCCGACTCCGACTTCTTAACATAAAGGGAATGAAATTTGGCTGTTAAGATCAATGGAAATCGTGGTACACAGCACGAAACCCCTGTTTCAACAAAAGTTTCAAAAGAAATTGAACCATTTCAACAGGAATTCCCAATTCAGGAAGTGTTATATAAAAACGATCCAATTGGAGATCTGGAGACGGACAAAAAAATCCGACTCCGACACCCAGGCTTGTCAGGAATCTAACTCCGATTCTACCCAAAAACCTCCAACACCTTACGAGTCCGACACCCTGCTAGTAACGATCAGCATGCGATACACGACACTGCGGAAAGTATCAATCAGAGCAGCCCCGTCGCCACGGGGTGGCTGTGGTGCGCTTAGACCCCCCAAACAAGGCTCCAAGCCCCCTACTTTTTTGCCTCAAGAACTGAGATCGCCTCATAACGTTTGAGCCAAATGCATCAAAGATGCGAAAACGTACATCGGCCTTCGAATGAATGGCTGTCTCAATAATTCAGAAAATCTGCTTGTACGTACAACTTGATAGGAGGTGCTTGTTTGAGACACCAAGTTTTCCATTTCATTGCTGTATTTACGCGCAAACGATTTTTACGTAACACGCGAAAGAAGGCAGAGCCATTTTTAAACATTTGGATGTTCTTCGGCTGTTGTTTGTAATTAACGCAAAGATGGTTCGTATTGATCAGCAGAAATGCTGGAGTTCAGAAATAACTCGCTTTTCGTGCAAAGGTCACTTTTCATGTCAATTCGCAGAATGAGTAGTAATCAGCAGAAATATTGCAGAACAACTCTCAAACGTTGAGTCGTAAAATTTTTCATCGACTCTGCAAACCTGTTGGAATTTCCCGACTGTTACTGACGACACAATGCGGCAATGCGCAGCAGCATTGTGACATCACACCTTTACATTCTGACAATCTTAATGCTTGTTCCATTCTAGTTTTTCCCATCTGGATATTTTTAAAGTCGAGTCCAAACATTTTTGTTATGAACTGCACGATCTCAATATTTCAAAAACGAAAAATTTTGACGTTCGAGTGAGTTCCATCGTACGGCGATCGGCAACGTGCACGGCGGTCGAACGAGGACGTCCTGTGATCATGACGATAATCACGTTGTTGGGCAAGCAGTTCATAACCGTTCGGTGCATAAAACCTTCAGCGATGAGGGCAGTTTAGAATGACTCAGCATTCTAGAATAATATTGTTCCGAGATAGCTATATCGAATCCAGGATAGCGAGCCCTGCTTTGACTTTGTTGGCCTCCATCAACGCAGCAAAGACGACAAGAAGACAATTGTGTTATTCGCAACAACAACAAATGCACAAGTTTGTTGCAGAGCATCAAATCAAGGTTTTCTGAAAGACCGCGCGTTAAACGTTGCATCCTGGAAACAGTTACCCCGGCACTGGAAAAAAATCTATCATCAGATACCGACGTGGCAGGCATGCAGTAATATTTTACTGCCAAATGCTTTAGGTAAGGCAACTGTTTAGCATTGTGTGTCTCAACACTGGCAATGACACACGATACATCATCGTGTGTCACAACACTGACAATGACACACAACACATCATTGTGTGTCACAACCCTGGTTATGACACACGACACATCGTGTGTCACAATACTGACAATGACACATGACACATCATTGTATGTCACAACACTGGCAATGATACGCGACACATCGTGTGTCACAATACTGGCAATGACACATGACGCAGTATTGTGTGTCTCAACACTGGCAATGACACACGACACAACAAATTTTTGAGAGATTTTTTACGTGAAAAACAACAAATTTTAAAAAGTTAAAATCGCGGTATCGACGGCGCTTGACCGAGCGCTGGCTTGAGCTTAAAAAAATTCACACACAGCTTTTTGTTATCAGCGAAGATATATACACGCAAAGGCTTCTTTGCCTTTACAGGCTTGTGTTTTTACGCGTAGGTGTGAGGCTTTCGATCAATGCCTGTTGACACCGCTCTCGTACTTGTCTAGTTACAGCATGGCTGTTGCATGAATGTTCACGGCTTTGCATTACAATTGTCACTTGGCGGTTAAAACAGGTAAAACATTCCTTTGCGTTCAACTGATTTTTTGTAACGGAATAACTTCTTCAATATTCTCCACAAGATGTCGCCGCCCTTTATCCAGACTGCGCCGTAAACCTCTTGCAATTAACGCTGACTGCACCACACGCAGCACCAAACAGATTAAAAGAAATTTTCTACAAGTAGAAGAGGACGACTCTACTCAACAGACGCCGTTTTGATTTGAAGAGAATCATCCGGTGACTGTTCATCAACACCGTCTATGAGATGCAATGCAAGGCTTTGACGGTAACATGACCACAGTCGCCAAATCAGCTTCTCACCTCCTTCGCCGCATTCAGGTCCCATTGCAGACCTTCGTTATCCCGCTCGAGCGCGTCGACTCTTTGCAGCAGCGCGCCGCTGGCGCGAGCGTTCTCTTCGAACTTTGTCACGGCGTCGTCGCGCTCCATCGACAGCTTCTCGAGGCGCGACTCGAGCGTCGTCAGCTGCGACCGGAGCCTGTCGCTCTGCGTCGACTGATCCAGCTGGTGCTGCTCGTCCGCCAGCAGCTTCTGTGACAGAGCAACGGCAAGCGGTCATGAGAGACTGCGGGTGAGTTTGCGTCTAGGAGCGCGTGTCGTCGACGCATTGGGGGGTCTGTGAAGGTTTGTTGGGGTATCGAGAAGGGGCCCGGTTCGATTATTTGCCGCCGTTTCGCAATAAACACGAAGACTTGCTGCAAAAAAGCAATCACCAAAACCATGAGGAAGAACTCGAAACTGTTCACATTGGCTCATTAACACACTTTTGCGCAAAAGCTACAAATTCGGCAAAATATCCAAAACACGTGTCCAGTGACAGGACCTTTCCATGCATATGAACGCTTTGCAGAGGCAGCGAGCCAGTTGCAGGAGACGAGACTTGCCTTCATTCCCACACAAGGCCAGACAAGTAGCAAAACACAAATTTAGTCACTGCAAAAGTTTTATTGTGACTTGCGTTCGGCCAACTGGTCTGTTAAAGCGCTCATGTCAACAAGAACTGTAAGATACCGCAACAGGGCATCTGAGCGCAGTCGTTTTTCACGCAATAAACGTCATTTCCAAACATAAAGCGAAACACGGAACAGTCCAAATTAGGTTATTTCCACACTGCGAGAGCGAGCGCGTTGAAGCAACTACAGCACGTATTGCATCGCAGAACCAAAGCGCGTGCGTTACGCGCTACCACCGTTGATTGGGAAAACCAGATTAGCAAGAAGCAGACGCACTCAAGTCTAATTTGCTCTTAAATCAATTTTTAAGCGCTCACCTGCCTTGTTTCACCAAGCAACCTCTCGACCTCCAGTTTCTCTTTCACCAAAGAGTTTTTCGCGGCCTCATGGTGCTCGGCTTGTTGCTGGAGACCGGCCATGCTGGTCTGCTGTTGCTCGAGCAGGTGCTGGGCGTTGCGCAGGGCCTGGCCAAGAAAAGGAGTCGCTTAAACTTCGAGCGTTGACGTGCCGTCTACTTTACAGCCGATCGCTTTATGGAGACTTGCACATGAATAACTTTTGCTGCCACGGTCGCAACATCAAGCAGTTAAGGAGTTCGATAAATAAGATAATATATTCATGATGGCGATCGCCTTCCATAGGGTTTACGAAATCTGAGCAGGTTGATCATTTAATAATGTGCCACTGGCAACCTAGCAATTAAGTGCTTCCGAGCTGCTAAACAGGAATGGAATTACTAATATTTTGCTTTTTTTGGACAACAAACCAACTAAAATGCAGTTTTTTAAAACAACTAGTGATCAGAACAGCCACATTGTTTTTTTTGCCAAGTATCAAGCCTAAATGCACGAACTTTAAGCAGAGCGAGCCAATCAAAATAAATCGAATTGACCTAACGCAAAAACTTTAGTCCATCAAGCAGTTCGCGGAACTGCTCTGTTTCTAGTTCCAACAGCAAATATTCAGAAAGAAACATTTGTTAAAACGTATGAACGATCTAATCAGTCGCCGTTTTTTTTTGGATTGAGACCGTTTAACGCGTGTTTTACTTCGAACCCAGTTATGACAGTTCGCCTCAGCAAGTGTTTCCACACACAACGCAATTCTACTCTTGAACTAGAAAATCTCATCAGTTTTATTTTAACATTAAAAAAATTCGAAGACTTTGCTTTCACCCTAAATACACGAGAAATCTAATCGTGGAGAAATAAGATTAGAAGCTGTTGCCATATCCAAAGAACAAATGACTTAAAAATTTTTCCATTTCGTTATTGAGATGGACAAAATGCAGTTCTGCTTCCCTGCAGCGACAACACCAACTTCATTTCAGCTTTTGTCAACCAGCGTGCGCCAGTAACGATTTCGTTCGGAATTTGAGCGATTTCAAAGTAAGCAGAAACGTAATACTTTGCTCAGGGAATCGATCTCGCTGCGTAATTTTTCTTTGTCGGCGTTGAGCTGCGCGCTGTTCGATTGTTTCTCGGCAGACAAAGCTTCTTTCGTCTGTCTGAAAAAAAAAAAACAAATCGAAACGATGTGAAAATACGGTTGCTCGGCAACGTGTTGCACGACCTCTTGGTAACCTGATGGTAAGAAGAGCGGTTAAAGCCGTCATTCGACTCTGGGTTGCTTGGTTGAAATAAATGAATATGTTTGACTGCGTATATTCACGGACAGCCGTTTACCTTGATAGTTTTTGCACACCCGCGCCACAGCAGAGAAGTTAATTACCAACAACAGGGGTGAGCAATTCGCGGCCCGCGGGCCACATTTGGCCCGCCACAGCGTTTTCAGCGGCCCGCGGAAACATTCAGGAAAAATCTTGAAATGTGAAAATCCCTTCAACTTATCACAGTAAATGTTAGTGCTGTGGCTAATAATTTGAACCGAGACTTGCTTCAATTTCCATTAGAAAGTACGGCCCTCCACTAAACGCGGCCTTCTCGAAGTGTTCCGGAGCAATAGAAAGCACGAACACCAAAATTTATGCGCATGTCCCCTGAAACACTTTAAAAGAAACTAAAATGATAAACACTGCCGTTACGTCACCTGCGCTGTTGTTTGGGAGCAGCGCAACGCATGTTGAAACATGAATTTGCTGACGTCAAACTCACTGAAGCTCGACGTATAATTTTTCTTTCTCTTCCTGCACTTGAAGATAGGATTCCTGTTTCCTCTCAAGCTTTCCGCGGAAGCTTTCCACTTCGTCCGAGAGCGCCCTGCATTCGGATATTCGCTTCTGGCCTTCTTCGTCGAGCGCTTTTTGCAGCAAATCTTTCTCTTCCTTTTCCGTCTCGTACATGACGCGAATATCTGCCGGCGAAGAACGAGCTGCCGTTTCAGGTTTTGAAACGTTAACTTCTTTAGTTGAAAGAGTCGATGATAAGAGAACAGAAAAGCCCCTACAACCAATGACTACTGGAACTATGGCTATGGAGCCGGAGCCCAAGCAATATTGGATGGCTGGAGCCGGAGCCTGAAATTTGGGTTCCCGTTCAACAGACGTAGTTTGTTGGACAAGTCAGTTGTACAAATAAAACAATGGTTTTTAGTTTTTAATGAACCAAATCGTTCCGGAGCCGGAGCCAAAAAATTTAGATGCCTGGAGCCGGAACCCGAAATTTGAGTTCCGGCTCCACAGCTCTGACTGCAAGGCTTGCTTGTGCAAGCGACACGCACGAGCTTTCCCATTGCGGTTGCACAAAACCGAGTGCTGACCGCGCCCTGACACAGCCGCTATTAAAAGATAATTACCCTGAGAGCAAGAAAAGCAACGACAACCAAACTTAACACACACACTACCGGCGTGCCGCGACTTCAAGCCAGAAAACGAAAATGCAACACTGATGCTGTTAAATTCAACGTAAAATATGCGTCTATAGTTAACTAAAAGAAATGCTAAGGACAAAACGCGAGAGATCATTTGCAATTAGGAGAAAACCGCAAAGGGATCTTCTGAAATCAGCCTTGCCTGCTGAGAAACTAAAAGAAGATCGAAGAGCTCTTGGAACGTAACGGACAAAATACCGCTCCACTATGTCGGTTACTTACGTTGGGTCACTTACGTTGCAGGCATGGCGTTATGGAAGGATTTTTTCCAGGTGGTGGCAAAAATGGTATTTCTAGGGGGAACAGTGATAAAATTTTATTTTACCGACTGCGAAACTAAGACAAAAGCGATTTTCTATTAAAATGTTAATAACAAAGTATCAAATTTGAAAATCCGGGTGAGGGCAACGCCCCTTTTGACCCTCCCCGCCCTTCCAACGCCCATGGTTGCAGGTATTCAGTAAGATCATTAGAATCATGTGTTCAACATACCGTTACACGGCATATATATGTAGCGACAGCAAGACAAGGCCAGCTAAACCCCGACTTAATGAAATCAGTTGCCGGGATCCGATGGTTTTGCAGAGGCGTGAGGGCGAATGGAGTGCTAGATATTTTTGCCAGTCATTTGTGAAGGTCAGACAGCCTGTGCTTGAATTTTTACGAAAGAGATGCGTTAATCAGTAAGTGCTTGTTGAAAAACGACACGGAGAAGGACGGACTAATGTATTATGTTGAAGATTTTCATTGCCAACCACACCCCTTGCATCAGAAACTAACATAAAACGATTTTATGGACTTGCCAGTAGTGCCAGAACCATTTGCATTACAACTGATAATGCTCATTGCTCACAAACCACCGACCGTGTCGAAGGGTGAAATGAGAAATAAAACACAGAATACGATAAATGATTGAAAGCAACCATCAACAAAGGCTAAAGAAAAAATAGTCCAACTTTGAAAGCTTACAATAAGTGCACTGACAACAAAGAAGTAAAGCCTGTTTAAAATGCGCCGCGAAAATGAGAAGTGCCAAACCACCCATAAGCGACTGAAGCATTGGCAAAGCTGAAGAATTTATTTACTCTATTCAGGTGTCGGCAAACTTTTTCGGTTGCTGAACCAATTCAGTGTTTTAAGAAAACACATCAGGTCGCTTTTCCAATGTATTGATCAATACAATCAGCCTCCACTGCTAAACTCGAACAAACTGCAATCAGTCAAGAGGAGCGCTGTGCGATCGGAAATAAAAATGCATTTGTTGTTTGTCGATGATCGCGAATTATAACGTTAAATTGTATCCGTATTAAAATAAAGCTTGGCTAGGTTTAAATAGGGAAGGCAAATCCTTGACATGCAAGACTTTCCACTGGACCGCAGAAGATATGAAACGCAAGAAGTACAGTTAGGCACGATGCAGCGACAAACAACCAAAAAGGGGTGTTAGGCCGGACTGGAATGCCAGATAGGCCGCATTTTGCCTGAGCACCAAAGTTTGCCGACCCCTGCAGTCTATAACATAAAAACGCCATTGCAAACCGTTTAATTCCTGCAGCTGCTGCTTGAGCCTCTCGCACTGTGCTTCAACGTGGAGGAGCCGCTCGTCAGCGACCACCGAACGCAAGTTGGAATTACTTCCTTTGCTGCTTGACTGGACCTCACTCGTGTTCGTCTCGTCAAGCTTTTTTTTGGAAAAAAATGAAACAAGTAATATTTCCAAGAAACTATCGACACGTACAGAATTTCATCCAACTTTAAGTATCATTTCATTCCCAAATGCGGGGAGGCGGTGCTAACGTTTTCGACACTGTTTTGATACAGCACGGTCTACTAAGACATCGGAAAGCGAATTATTTGACGGTTAAAGAGAAAGCTATTATCGACTAGCTGAGACCATTACGCGAGATTGTTCCATGATAAGCACACGAAATAGAAACAGAATGCATACCGACTCTCCATTCGTCGCACTTTCATCGTTCAACGCAGTGCCGTTCCCAGCAGCCGCACCTTCACTTTGATCCGGAAGGTCTGAAAGTCCCGATGGACCAGCAGCGCTCTGCTGCTTTTCTTCAAGCTGCTGCTTCACTTCTGCCACATGCTGTAGCTCTTCTTTATGTTTAAGGTTCAAGCCTAATAAACGTTTTAAGGCAGACCGATGGCGTGACTCGTTCGAACGCACGAAACACAGGAACCGTTTTTTTGCTTTAACAGTTCAGCCCAAAAACAATCTTGACGTTTGTTTGAAGATCGTAGGGTCAAAAGACGGTGAAACCTTTGGCGCTATGTAACATGTAGAAAACACAACATCGGATGTCTATTAAATTGATAACTCGTGCGGTCGTTTTGCGCTAAATCAACGCAATTAAAGACTTAAAGCAGAGCCGCTAACATTGCATCAAACAGGGAGCATGTTGTTGTTAACGAGCTTGATGCTAGCCGTATCACAACACGCACTTTCGATGTTGTTCTTCAAAACTGTGTTTTCAGCTCGAAGTCTTCGGAGTTCCGTTTCGGTGTTACCGTCGACTACTGTCGTTCCAGTTTGTTGCTTCAAAGCTCGGTTTTCTTTCTCCAACTTGTCCACTGCCTCAGACAACTGAAAAGTCAGCAACAAGTTCGAGAGCTGACGCGTAATAATCGCCTAAAAAGCCACAGACCAGTTGATCTTCTGCCAAGTTCAATTTTTAAATCCTGCACTTGTAGAGTTCTCGATCAGTGACGTGTCTGCAAGTATTCCAAAATGGATGCAAATCACTCGAACCCAACGCATATTGGCAATGCACAGCATGGGATATTACTGATGATTAAATATGCATTTACACCATGGACGTCTTAAACTATTAGATGTTGCATGTGAAATATTCATTCAAACTTATAATCACGACATGTGGCGGTATGTTTGAGCACCGCTACTTTATCATTGCTTAATAATAATCTGATCAAAAGAGTTATATATCAGCATATAACTTTTCATGTGCGTTGAATATGCAGTGAAAACGTGGTATAAACTGCATCTTAGAGGCACATTGCAGTATAACAATTGGAGTTTACCTCCAACTTAAAGCGTTCTGGTTTACATTCTTAGATGCTAACCTCACAAGTCTGTTCGCTGCACTTTCGAAACAAATCTGCAAAGCAGAGAAAGACATAAGTCTACGAGACTTACTCTGGTTAACTCTTGCATCAAAGTTTGAGTTTGCAAGTTGAACTCTTGCTCTGTTTGCTGGAGTAGAGCTTCATATTCTTGAGCTTGCTTGCTTTTATTTAAAGTGGAAAGTGCTCTAAAACATATTTCGCCATAAAAATAATGACAAAACCATGCTTTGCAGTTAGCATTCCAACTGTCAACAGAAAGTTCACTACAACAAGAACTATCATGAATTAACACTAGTTTGACACAAAATCTCCAACATAGCAGATGTAACGCATCACAGGCAGACAAAAGCAGACTTTAACAAAATCATGCTGTTTAATCCAGGCAGTCATTTTCCCAGCTACTGTAGTTCATGAACAGAATAAACTTATGGAATACCATTGTTGCAGTGTCACAAACAAAATACTGACAGTTTGTTGCTAGCTTCAATGTTTCATGTTTTAGTATAAGCATACCAAGTACTATCAATCTGTTTTTTTCGCTGAGAAATTTCCATCATTTGTCGGAAATAGTTTAAAACGTCTGTCATTTTTTTGTTTTCAGGTATTTTTTATGACTGGAAAAAACATTATGACCGAATTGCCTTAATTTTTTCAGTCATTTCAAATAGGTTTGGTCAATGACTACCAAATGATTGAAAATAAAACAACTGTAAATCAGACAAGTGTCAGGAATGTTTTGCACAAAAGTTTAAAACGAGAATGAACAGACTTCTGCAACATTCAATTTGAACTTAGCACTTATAACCCACTTCAAGTGAAACAACAAGATTTGATCCAAAAAAGAAACATGTATCAACAGACCATGTCAATAACCACAACAAAAAAATATTTCAAAGAACAGAAGAACAGTAGGCTGAAACTTTAGTTTGTGGAAACAACAAATAAACATGTGTACAGTATGAACAGGAACATTCGTTATACTTTCTTGGATAAAAATCAAACCCACTTTTTTAGCTTCTGCTGTTTATTCAACTCTTTGTCAAGTTTGGCTTCACGATCACCAACATCCTTCAACATTTGAGTCAACTTTTTGTTTTCATCTCGAAGTTTGTAACTTTCTGTTCTCATTTCAATTAACTGCAACTGCAAGGAAAATAAAAGTTAGCACTGCAGAGTAAAGCCAATTCAATCTAATGGCAGCTGATCAGCACATTCAGGTTTGGTAGTCACAACTTATTTCACAAAGCCTTATCAAGTCATTTTGTGACTTGAATTCTTGAGGGTTGCTCCAACACAGAAAATTCTACAGCAAAGACAACAATTTTTGCAAAGATAACAATTTTTCACGAAACAATTTTGCAAAGCAAAGATGACAATTTTTCAAAAAAGCTGAAAATCACCGACACCAACTTTTTAACATGGTGCATTGTTGGAAACTTTTTTGACCATAACATGCACAGATGCATCATTTGACTATCACTATGCACGATAGCAATGCTCATTTTGAGTAAAGTGAGAAGATTTTTTAACTTAACTGTATAAATAATTACTCATACAACACAAAAGATAAAGCAATTTTTCAAAAACCTGATGCAACTCTGCTTTAGTGTCAAAAATATCTTTCAAATACATTTTTCATCAAAAATATTAAAGTCATGAGCCGAAGATTTGTTGTGCCAATATTGGACCATTTAACTATGAATTGATCAAAGCAGCTGAAGATTTTTTCATACTCAAGCCACGTGTGTCACATACATTAATTGTTTTAGTATAACCATCATAGTGCTCAGAAAAAGTTTGAACATTCTCCACATTACTAAGTAAAAATTTTAAGCCAAAAAACAATTATGTTAATACAAATTACAAAGTCACCATAACCCTGCACAGACTTGAAATGCAGATGCTAAGGGAGGAATGGGTGAGCTTGGAATATCTACCGTATGTTGTATGTCTCACAGAGTAACAGGTAACTCATTGGGGCCGTAGTCAAGTTTGGTTGCTAAACCTCAGTTAATTGATTGTTGTCTGATAAACAATACTTTCTGATATGGCATTTTCAAGTAAGTTTTCAGAATATTGCATGTTTGGTGTTCAATATTTTCCATTCTAAGGAAGCACTTTTGAACAGTTCTTTTCTTATTACAGATGTCATGCTTGAATTTCTTGTGACAATTCTGTGGTGCCACACATCGTTAAACAAAAACCATGCTGTCATCAATTACGAAATTGTTTTTCCATAGTTGATCTGTAGCTGCAAGTTACATTACATATTTAACACTTTGAGAGCCGGGTTAATTCAAGCGGTTCGCAAAAAGCAGCTGATTCGAACGT
>JGI24158J21664_10001665_pt1 | contig 25526 bp, 14 predicted proteins | sample Ectturendosymbi3_FD_21664 | JGI IMG/M metagenome (IMG submission 21664) | reverse complement strand
TTTCTTTACAGATCATGGCAATGCTTACTTGAAAAGAAATGTCCTGCGTTGAAAATCTGCAGATAGCCTACTGTGTAAATTGTCTTAATACTAATATACCTGGCTATTGCTGCCAACGAAGCGTTTTTTGTGACTATTGCCGTAACACGGGGTATTTTCTTTTGTAGTGTAGAGAGAATGAAGCGTTTTGTGAACGTTTGGTCAGTGTGAAATTATTTTAGAGGGAACACTGATCCTCAGCAATTTGAAAATGATAAACAAAATGCCGACGTTGTCCCCCCTGGAAAAATTTCTGCGGACGCCCATGAATGACCATGCTTTCTCGCTTTCATTTTTTCGTGCTTTCACTCCTTGGGAATTATGTCTTTCTTTCTGTTCTCTTAATTTCGGTTGCAAAATAAACACAATCAACCTGCTTCTTGCTCTTATTTCATAAAAATTACCTGCAATAACAAATACACAAATTACTATGCTATTCTACACAAATTTTACACAAATGTTATACACAAATTACTATGAGTGTTGCACACTATTCCAAACGACAATTCAAAACTGTAGGGCTCCCCATTTGAAAAGCACTGATCTAAACCGCATCCAAGTAACTACGCTCACTTGCTGCAGCATGCAAGTTTAAACAGCTCTACTGTACTATGCTGGCTAATGTCACCGGTAATTGTGTTGTAACAAACGTAACCTGCAATGATGATAAGTATTATGTCGTCACGTGAACTTTTCATCTCGAGTCCTCGATGTACCTGCCCCGATGCCAGTGACTACGTCAGATCGTTGTTATGTGCCACATTGCTTGTTGGTTCCGTAGCGGCGCAGTGTTAAAAGTTTGACCAGTTATATCACTCAAGCTTTTTCTTAAAACAACCTTAGACTTGTGTCCTCGTAAATGTACGTATGCGAAAGTGATTGATTTATGTATTATGGTTCTGTGAAGCATTGGGTTCATCATTGCAATTTCACGTCGCATCCCCCTCTACCAAATTAACCTGTGTCCGCTACTGGTTTGCGGTAAGTTTTCGAGGAATCAGCTGAATGGACTCTGCTTTCATTTTTTGCGATGATTCAAACTTGCACATGTATCTGTATTCAAGTAACTGATCTCGACACAGGTGGAGAGTTTGAACCAACTTGTTATCATCAGGTTTAGTCAGATTTGCGGTTTTGATTATTCAGATTCGATATGAATTAAACCAAATAAGGTAAAGTTTGAATTCCACTGTTCTAATTGCAGGTTTGAAAGGTTTAAGCATACGAGTATGATATTCGCCACAACTGCCTAAGGCGGTTCTGGGACGCCGGAGAGCGGGGGAATGATGGGGTATTACCCCCCAGGCCCTTACATAAGGGGCAAAGGTGGTTTTTCATAACAGTATCACAGTTCATTTCATGGTTTTTAAGATCGACTTGAAACAAATTTATTGCAGCTTTTCGCGCACTCAGAAACTTCAGAAAGGTTTTCTACAATTTTTGTTATTATTTTTTAGGTCAACATTGTTGCTGAACAGAAACAAGGATAATTGGCAACGATTTTTTTGCTTTTTATAAGTTTTCATTGCCCTCAATTCGTTTACTCCCCCCCTGCTGTACCGCTGCTCCCGCCACCCTGGGTCGGCTGTTTCGACGTAAACACCGAGAAGGGATGATGACTATAGGCACGTTTGAGCTTGCGTGTTGTTTTTTAGTTTCTGCCACATGCTTCAGAATCCTAGTTTGTAGACCTCATAACCCTATTTCTGAATATGTGTTAGGTTAGAACTAAAATAAAAAAAGCTTACGCTTTCCTTGCAAATCGTCTGCACTGAACATTTATCAAAAAATTCCACTTTTTCACAAATGAAGAGAAGTCGTCGTGGTAGCGACACAAAAGACGACCACAGTACTTTAACTGAATGTTAGTTGCTGATACACATGAACTCCCAGTGACAAGTGGGTTTTTACCTTGTTGTGTGTGTGCACGCTGTGACACTTACAAAGACACAATTTTAGTGAACAGCTGTACAAGATGGAAACTGTACTAGCTGCGGACAATGAAAAGTAGTTCAAGAAAACTGGAGTCGAGCAACAAGGTGCACAAACGATAGCCTGGAAAAAGAGGTCCGCCACGAGTGTTTACATAAATGTGACTGCTTACGTAACAACTTAAGCAATTTACGGCTGCCTTGTTTTTTGTTCTCCTTTTTGCTTGCATGTTGTGCAGTCATCCGTAACAGGTAGATTACACTGTCAGCCGCGACGTGAAGACGATCGCAGGTCTTTTTGGCGCAATAATGGCGAACCGAGAAACAATTTGGAAATCAAATGGGAGGAACTGCGGTAACGAAGGTGTCAAATCAAACCCGACAACGCTTTTCAAAAATAAATTACTTGAATTTTAGAAGGGCGGCTGCGATGCTTCAGCTTAATGTTCGGGAACAATGTCCACCGCATAAGCTCGACCGCTTGTGAATGGCGATGCTTCATTGGTTATGCAATGACCGGCTATTATGCGGTCGATGCACAGCCCGCTGGTTGCGTTGTCAACGCCGCTACAAGCGTGCAAGTTGCAATTGTTTGAAATAGATTGCTATCGCTTTGCAAAAGATGCTGTAGGTCGTGCCCGCTAGACTGTAATGCGGTGCTTTTGCAGCTTTCCCCCGCTGTCCTGCTGCATCAGGTATGTTTAAAGAGTTGAAAAAAATGCTTCGATCTTCTGCAAATTGGTTTGATATCCTGGACAACACGCAACTGTAGGATCGTTGACAAATCTAACAACAAAAAGCTGAGGAACGTTTGACTTTGCCATATTCATCAACGTAGGCTGCTCTGCAATAAGCCTTTAATTCCTTGACACTGATATCGATTCCGGTTCGCATTTATTTTATATATTTTAAGCCATATTTATATTCTTGCGAGAAGGTGCGGTTGTGAAAGAAATTAATAAGTTTTTAAAACATGTGAAATACAGTATTAAACAATTTGGTTTGGTCATACTGTTGAGAATACTGCTGATTTTTAAGGAAATTTTCGGTTAGTATAAACTGCGCTTAAAATCGCATTTAATGCTATCTACCCATTTGTATACATGATTTTATATATTTTTGAGCCTGTAACTTGTTGTGATATCCAGCACAAAAACCTCACAAAAGAAACTATTCAAAGCTTTAGTCAATTGGGAATAAGCTCTCTTTGGGATCGCTTTACTTTTATCTCGATTCTGATGTGATTGTGATGAACTGATTGAAAATGTTAACTCAAAACTTACGTATCACTTTCTTGCTTTGGCTATTGGCAGCTATACTTATGTCTATAAAGTATTAGTGTATTTTTTGACGTAATTAACGATACAATCTCATCTAAAGCAAGTGTATGTTTGCAAAAACAATTTCCAAGAAATATTCCCAACACATACTGTTATCCCGTGAAAAGCAAAACTCATGATGTGTGAAGGCAAAAAATAAATTTAAAAATACACTTCCATAAAAAGATGAATCAACTGAACAAAGCAACACGCATAAGCTTCAGCATTTTATTTTGTGGCCTTTTCTCTAAAGTCATGATTTCATACCAGAAATGAAAAAGATCCTCTCATAATATTATCCTTGATTTTTACTGTTCTGCCACAGAGAATATAATAAAATTTTATCAACGTTATGTTTTGTCCCTGGTATGAAGGTTGTGACGCATTTTTATGCATTCCTAACAGCCTGACTCTTGACCTTGCCTGTCCATTAGAGCGTGGATCAGACCTCATGATCGCTTTTGCGCCTCACTCAACCGCGTTTGTTTTTACACCACATCTTCCAAAAAATAAACACCACAACATACCAAACATTTGTAGAAATTATGTTTCAAAGCAGGTTTGATTCGCAGGTTCCATGATGACAAGCAAAACAGTTATTCAAACAAAGTTTATGCAAACAGGTTGTGGCAAAAAAGTTGCAATCCCACGACACATCTGGCTCTAGCACAGAAGTTTAAACTTGAAGGACAGCTTCAAACCGGGAAGGAAGTTTTGTTGTCTTGTTGTCAGTTGCATTAAACATGAATGATATCTGAATTGAATTTTTAGTTGCTTGCTAATTGCTTTTCAAAGGACTCTGATCAAAAAAGCAAAAAATATTGCACACTTCAATGCATTTGAGTTTGTAATCGACCAATAAAAAGTTTGAATAGAAAAAAGAAAACAGTGGGTCATGTTGCCTATTCCAATTACAGTCACAATTGAATTTTTTTTGATTAACTTGGCTTCAAAAGCGTTATGTTTGCGCGTTTTCAAGATTACATGTATGAATGTTGTTCATATCTCTTGAGTCCTGGAAACAAACGTCCGCATTGTTTCGTTCACAAATGCAAAAAGTAAAGTTCAGGATGAAGCTTCAAACTGTTGCTTACGAGTTATATCTGTTGTTTGTTTGCAAACTGTATCTGTTACTGCATACCTTTACAAATATCCGATTTGATGCACATGAACGACAAATAGCATTTTGCTGTAGAATGGAGTTTTAGTGAATCTACAGCAAGGAAAAAACGTACTGTAAATGTAATGTTTTGGCCACAGAACAAGATAAAAATGCCCCTGAAGGTACTTTGTTACCATCCATCATTTCTTTCGCAAATCCAAAGGTCATGCCTTGCTATCAAAATGTCAACGATGATTGTTGTCTTGTTTTTCGATGATCCACAATTATCGATTAACTAATTCCTGTTTCGTAAGTGCACAAAAGCTAAGATCACTGCACTAAACATTGAACTTCATTTAATGCGCGATCGCTAGGCGATTTCCGTCACCGCTTTGCCAAAGAATCTAGTAGTTTGTCCATTGGTGCAGTATTGGAACAGAGATAAGCACATTACGACATGTTTAAACCTTTCATTCAAACGTCTTCAAACGTAAACCAATCTTTTCCGTGAATCGTGCATCGAGTCAACAGTGGCTAGACATGCATTGTGTGGAATCAGATGCAGCGCAATAAGGAGTTAGTAACATTGCGTCAATGCTCCTGATCAGGAAAAATTTAACAAAAACGCCGTGTATATTGATAAATGCTCTGGGAAAGAGCAGGAAAGCATCAGACACGTGCAAACAAATACACAAACTGACCTAAACACTAATCGCAATACATTGAAACAACAGAGAAAAAAATACTCAATTTGCAAAGGATCAAAAATATTTTTGTAGATTAAAGAACACAGCAAAGGTTTTGTGGTTTTGCTGATTAAATTGTAACAAATCGTTGACCGCAAACAAAAAGCGCATAAAAGCATTTAGAATGCAATCAAGCATAACTCTGTCTATCCAAAAACTGCCCTACTATCAGAATCTATTCCTTGGGTCCTTAGCTGCTCTGGGGCTTGGCTTGTTGTTATCTTTTTTCGGATACATTGGCCCGATCTTTAAATAAAACTTTATCCGGAGTTTGCGCGGTTGAAATCGAAGATGGTGCAGCACAATCAAATGCTTTGTTGTACCTTGTTTACAGTTCGAGACGGCACGAGACTCCAACAATGTCCGCACCATCAGCATTCACACGACGACCTGATCGTAACCGTACACCACAGAAAAATACCCGAGTCGATATTTTCTTCGCTCCTCATTTCCTTGCCCATTGTCTGGTCGAGGTGAGGGGGGCGAGGACACATGTAACTCATACTAGTGCATGCCATTGTCGAACATATACACTTGCTCATATTAATAACCAATATGCCCGACCTGTGAGGACAAGGAGAGCGCCCGGAAAGTCGTTCTCGCTTCACGAGGTCGAGCGGGCGATTTCAAGTAGGGCAGGCGAACGTTTTTTCTTTTGTTGCTCGAACCAACTGAGCAGACAGGGCTGTGGCTTCGAAGCATTGCACTTGAGAAAGCGTACGTGTGGTGGCATAAGCGCGCTTGGCACGTGCAGTTAGGCTTTGGTTTTGCAAAGAAGTTTTTAGTTGCTTCGCGGTTATTATCCTGACAAATTTTATCGTTTGAAAGTGACATCGGTATTCAAAAAAAAAAAAAGAAAACGAAGCAAACCAAATAAAAGGAGAGTTTTTGCGTTTGTTGCAGGCAAAAAGTCTTCGTCAACCGACGGTCGACAGCTAATTGACCTTTGAGATTATTTGTTGAAGGCATGTATGGTACCACAGTGACGAGTTTACAAGATGAAGCTTAAAATTTCAGAAATTCGAAGTAAAGAATCTTACGCAGCGAATTTTTTTAAAAAGTGCAAACAATTCATTTTAAAGTAGCGAAAAGGTATCTCGTTTAGTGGGTGTAACTATTCTTGCCCATGCGGTTTCATTTAAAAACTCGTGAGCATCGATTTAACTGTACAGTTGCTGTCAGTGGTGATTGTGAGATTGCAGAAGGAACAACAGTAGAAGGTATTGTTAAAAACAACAGACTTGTAAAAGCGTTGGCGCTTAATTTTCGAGTGCTGGTATCGTAACTCAAAATGGCCTATAGCTTCTGTAAATTAAACAGCAGCATCTCAACATAGATGGAAGTTGTGTTGCAGGTAAAAATTTCAAGTGACACCTTAGTTTCTTATTTATGCACACTACAGCACTTTAACGCCACAGAAAGAAAAATATCTAGAATTATTGCATGCGTACTAGTGTGGTGAATTGAATTAACAGGCATTTTGACAACGTTTATGTTTTTTATTGTAACGTTCATATCTCAGTAATTCTGTTTTGTTTCGATGGCAGTTGCAAGTAGCCTGATGCTGAATCCAGTGGAATTAATTTATTTTTGAAAGGTTTTCCGCCAACTATTTGAAATGGAAGATGCCATACATTACATCAGAATGCCAAAACGATCGGGGATTTTTGCGGATATAATTGCGATTCATCATGATATACACGAGGCAAAAAAAACTTTCTACAGAAAGTGCAGAAACTGAAACCAATTAGTCAGTTGACAATTACTCGTGACGAAAAGCTCCTTTTAGTTACATGGGTGGCAGTAAATTCTTTGGCTTTGCATTAACAACGCTAACACTAGTAAAAACATAGTTGAGTTACAAAGCTACCCCCGGCATGACGACAAAGTGGCGCTGTGAACAGAGAAATCCGTTTGGCTTTGACTTGAAGCGAAACGGTCCGCCCCATTTGGGTGAGGCGCACGTACAGTACATTCAACCACTAGTGTAAGCTCCTTGTGGCGTAACGTCACGAAACCCTTGGCTGAAAACGGCATGACGGTTGCCGTGTTTGCAGTCTCAACATTTTGTGCTGGTTTCGTCACGGGCTTAAGTAACAACGTTTTGTTTGACGATAAGTGTTGCAGGGCAGAAGTTTTGCGAGGTTTTAGCCACATTTTTAATATCACAAGAACCTGACACTTTTGATATCTTAAGGTGAAAAGGCTGAATAGATAAATGAAGAGTTTTGAAAACAAAAACAGCTCTAACACTCTCGCTTTCCTTTACGTGTCATGGATGGTGAAATGTCGGTGCAGCCGAAAGCTTCACGTTTAAAAACATTAGTTGCCGACACTCGTGGTAAGCTTTACTCATACAGTTTGGCGTAAAAATTTTAAGCTAATGAGTTGCTGTATTTTGGGTATACAATACCACATCTACCTAAAAAGCTGAAGTGTCTTCTTGTTAAGATTTATTTAAAAAAACACAAGGGCACGCGTTTTTTTAACATCAGGTGACAATCTCTACAAGAAAACTCGTATTTTAAGTAAGCGACCACTGCTCTGTAGTTTGAGAGAAATCACTCCGTTTAGTTACATAGTAATTTCCCAATTCGTTTCAAATGCACTAAGATTCAATACCGAAAGCTGATTTTAATGCATCGCAATCCAATGCTATACGCAAAATCAGGAAGGTATAAATAGAACTAACCCTTCGTATAAAGAACTGCTTGGTGATATGCATGATATACGGGGATGTGGCAGCCATTAACCAATNACATTTTATTTCTGATACTAATAATATATAGTTTCAAATAAAACCCAATTTTTCTCTTTCGGCTGAAAACCAACGCAAAAAGAAATGGAACTGTTGCATTACTCTGCACAGTCATCAGCTTCACAGTTGTCAACTTTCGTACCTTTGCAAAATGTTTTGGAATGTTCAAACTTGATGGTACTCGCTGTCAACAATTCGCATTGTATTTGTTTGTGATTAGTTTTTCACAACCTTGCGCATAATTGATGTCACGCTTGTTCAACACAATTAAACGCTGTTTTTGACAAGAAGTTCTGAGCAGGTTTCGAATAAACTGACTTCTTTTGGTTGATAGCCTTTCATCATGTATATGTGTTTAACATTTTCAGTAAAAATATTGCATCTTGTTGTGTCGACGGCTTCAAAACTGAGTTTTTATGTGCAACCTTTGTTTACAATTGGAATATTTGTACTGAAACAGGTTCAGTTTCATTAAACTCCTTACGTAGTTCCCTTAGAGTGACCTGCGTGGTCAGCGGCGCTCAATTCCGCTCAGAGATGGATCCAAGGTGGGCGATTGGGGCGATTGCTCCCCCTAAAACCTACGAAAATAACTTTTTTCACCATGAGTTTGTACAATTCGGAAAACATCATTCGTTACATAAGGCCACTTTGTCGTCAAGTGTTTTGTCACAGCAGTGTTGTAGAGTATACTTCATCTCTCTTACAGTATTGAGCCCGCAATGAGACTAGACTGTCAAATATTACTGAAATCGCCCCTCCCCTAAACCTACTGGCTGGATCCGCCCCTAACTCCGCTTAGTTACGCCGGAGCCAACACGGCTATCTTTCGTAGTGAATGCTGCATTGGTGGCAAGTAAGTGACAACACCACGCGTGAACCTTTTCCTTGCACCCACCTATTAATTAAGGCCGAGCCGTTTTTCAATTCTTCGTTATGACTCGACTAGGAGTCGAACCCAGCCTACCAGCTTTAGTGGGGTATGACCAACTCAGTGTACCACTTAGCCGGTGAAACTCACAGTTGAAATCATTCTTCAGTGATGTTTTGTCGGTAAGAAGGCAAAAGAGCATCTGAATCAAACCACATGCTATCGTTATGCAGTATGCCATATGTTTGCTGGTGTATATGTGAGAAACGCTGAACGTTACAAGCGACTGCAAGGATCAAGTCTGAGATGAACCAGCACAAGGCAGAACCTATGAACAGCGTTACAATGGCTTGTGAACATACAACTAAGTTTGTCAGCGCTCCTTTAAAACTTGATTCTTAGTCTGGGTATTAGAAACGGTATTGAGTAAAAGCGATGCGTAAGAACTACGTTAGATCGCTTTAAGTTTATTGACGAGCTGGACACCTGAGCAAATGAGACAATGAGCGTCTAAAATATAGTTCGTAGCAAAAGTCTTGTTGTAATATCCTCCGACTAGCTTACGAATGAAATATGTGCTTGGCAGGCAGCTACAGCACGTATTCCCTATTCTGAAGTTGCATAGCAAGCTGTTTGGATAAAAAGAAAAAAATACTTGTCTTAAACGTTCCGTACTAAGTTCACAATCAGATTGCGGTGTTTCGTACGATTTTATGGCATCCCCATGTGCACAAAGCCTACCGTAACACATGCAGTACCTGATGCTTCTAAACTTTGTTTTTGTAATCATACCAGAACTTTAAGTTTTTATGATTGTTCTGGGTTATTCATAATTGGTATCTGAAAGTGGAATAATTTCGTCAGTATCCATACCGTAAGTGTCTTCCAAAACATCTGCCAACTTCAAAAAAGCTTTGTTTCCATTTTTCTTTAGGGGAGGCGCTCTCGGTTAGAATCACGTTAAATCGCACTTTCCTTGTTTCCGAGTTTCGTGGTGAAGTCAGCGCTCGGTATTGCTGGCAGTACAAGGCGGTGCCACCCGTTTCCAAACTGCGGATACAATGTAAGTACTCAGGCGGAAGCATATATTTAATTTTTTACTCTTTTACAAAAAAATTCTTTTCGCATTTTGAAAAGAAACTCAAATTATAGTTTTGGGTCACTGCAATGTCATTTTCGTTTTATGACCTTTTTTTAAAGTCATTGTTAAAATTGTGAAGCTTGGGTTTTTGTAGTAGCTTAAGGCATCCACAAAGTGCACAGCTAACTTTTCTGATCTGACGTTGATTGTGCACCACATCATTTTGCAGGGCGATACATCTATTTTTATTTTTTCCTATAAAACTGAGGTTCTCCTCTTAATCCCGTTCATGCAGTCAGCTAGCAACCAGATTAAGAAATTAGCTGCACGCGAGGAAGGGGCAGCTACCAATATCGCTCAAGTGTCGCCAAGACAACATTTATTGCCGGGAGTTATGCAAAAGTTCGGCAATATGTTGATAAGCAAATGTTAGTGGGTCGCTGTTGAGGTTGACAAATCTATAAATAGGGCCGCGTGCCCAGCGTATGAAAGTGCTTCCAACACTAGAGCGGCGAACACTTAGCTCGTTGAAGAGAGCACTTGGAATCACTCTTGGGATTCGGTTCAGTATGAGACCGGCAGCTTTTAACGCCGAACACCGCGCAACCGAAGCACTGCGGCCGTGGCCGATTTGTTATCTTCAGCCGTTCGTTACAAATCATTTGGATGATCCCAGACAACCACAGTAAAACATAGGCGCCTCATTTATAAGACATGAAATAATTTACTGTAGACTGAGACAAAGCACTGAACTCTGCTCAGCGTTTAAAACACCAAAAAGTGATGTTTGTAATTTTAATAACACCCTGGACTTGCCAGCATAAAAGTCTATATCGTGTGTTGTTATAATCAAAGAGAGGTTTTAGACAAGTGTAAGGCAATGCGTTCAGAGTACCAATCGGAAACTTTTTGTCGAAATCCAGCCACAATGTTGTAGTCACAATGCAAAATAGAGCGGAAATCTCTTACTAGTTGTGCATGTAAGGTCTAAGGCGCCTTATAGGTGATAACTCAAGAAACAGATTTTTGCAACTCGTTTCGAAATTGTGGAATAACAGCTCCTTTTTCACCTTCAGATCAATAAAATTTTCTGTGCAGTTGATTATGAGCGTGGACTTATGACGAAATATTGCAGCCACAGCGTTGCCCGTTTTAGCTTAAAAATGGAAAATAAAAGCCGTCCAAGTAAGTCAAGACTTAATGCTGCAAGAACTCATCGACAACATTTGTGTTGGTCTCTCGGTTCTCTTCGCAAATCGTTTTCTGTATTTTTAAACAATTTTGGTTGCGTTGTGGAGTTTCAAAAGTATCTACCTCTGGTTGAAATACCAACGAAATCAGCAAACAATGTATAAATTGCTTTTATAAATGGTGGCAAAGGGTAAAGTGTCAGGAACACTTACAAGGAATTCAAAGACATCTACACGATGCATTGCACGCTCGTATTAGATTTTGAGGTTTGTAAATCGGAAGTGTTGTGACTGTTTTAACTTTGCTTGAAACTTTCACTGTCATAGCTTTTATGCTGTAATTTGTGGATTTATCTTTTTAACACAGTTCGTATCCGAGATTCTACCTTGCAATCCTTTGTTCCAAACAACTGGATGAAGAGCTTGGATTTCTTGCTGAGACAATGAAATCTCTGTTAGCTTTGTGGGCTTGATACGGTACATGATTCTTGTTTGGAAGTGAAAGAATCACTCTAAACCAGCTGTTGTACTTGTTTTACAATGTATTGCTAATTTTTCTAGCGTTTCGTGAACTATAACGTACAGATGATTTCGTGCAGTTTAAATTCATATCATTGGCGTTCGCTGCAGTTAAGGCCAGAATCTCTTCGGCATGTTGAAACAGCGGATTAATTTCTGCGCAGCACTTCAAAATTGACTGCATCATGTTTTGTTTTTCGTAAGAAAGATTGCATATACTTTGCCCAAAGACAAGAGTAAGCCAAGCAAATTAGCTTAGCTGCCGTTAACGCAGCATTCGGTTTTCCAACGTAGCAATTGTTGCGCATACATTTTGTCTCACCACAAAATGGAATCCCTCCTAATCCCAGTAAATTTGTCGGCTGGGGCTCGTTCGGTGAGACGAAAGGACTGACCCACGTGCCTGATATTAAAAGCTGAGCCCCGTGATTTTAGGTGCATGTCTCCTCTGCGCGAGTGCATCAAGGTGTTCCAGATTACGAACCGATTTGAGCGAAATGTTCTTCAGTTGGTAGTTAATCCTGCCACTTAGGACGATCAGAGGTCGAGCGCTTTGTAGACGCAACTGACCGAAACAAGTGTTTATGTCGCTGAAAAACGTATAATTTGTCAGCGGCAAGAAAAGCGATCAGCGAGCCTGAGAAAAGCAAAAGAACTTCGGTATTTTTCCACACAGAGGAATTCACGCAGCAGATGATCATCACCGTGAAGGCCATTAGCAGTGTGCACACTTAAAATGCTTTAGGTACAATTCACACTTGCTGCGCATGGACGCTGTAAATACCTTATGTGGCGACAGATTACCTTCCCGATGTTGGTCAAAAGACATCTGATGATGAGAAAAGGTTGCTATCGTTAACGGCCATGCCTCGTTTGCAGAAAGAAGTGCGAAGACTCACTGTAAGGCACGAAATCCTGATAGATGTTATTTTTTAAGTTAGGTCCCTGTCTAAGTCGTATATAAGAAGTAGGTTTGATCACCTTAAACCTACGTTTCAGTGGATGATTTATATCTGTCAAAGACTGGCATTTTCGCCTGTGCTAAGTAATGCTATGGAACAGATATTTGCACTGCCCGGGTTAAACAGAATGAAATCTTTTGTTCGTTTTTTTGCAACAAACATCCAACTGCTGAAAATTTCCAACTTTTCTCTTACTTAACAAGTGTGTCGCGTATCGTCAGGTATAAATGCATTTGTCCTTGTAAGATATACGAGCGAGTTTAATTTAGCGAAAGAGAAAAAGAGTTAAAGAAAGAAAACCTAAAAAATCAAAATTAAAAAGTTTAAAGTCACTGATAAACACGACTTCGTTGCTACAATTAACGGTTAAACCATCCTCCTGTCAAAATTTCTTGCGCTTTCTAACCGACAAAATCAGCAACGCCTGTGCTTAGATGCCGAATATGATGAAGATCTACAAGTGCCTTCAACTTTAATTACCAAAAACTTGTCTTTGTACAGAACAGCAAATTAACGCCGATTTTCAATTTTCATGCGAAAACTCGACATTATTGTCGTGATTATAAATAGGAAGCTCCTTTGATTTATCCTCTTAAATGCAATAGGAATATACTCGTTTTTACAGGCAAGTTTACAATTTTCGTAGATCGGTTTAAATGTTCTACGCGCAGTGTTGTGAGTCGCGCCCACAGGTGACTTGCCACACGAAGATTAAGATGTTAAGGAAGCATGATACAGCGAGTGGCGAGAGGCAAAAACAAGAGTGTTATTGCTAGGCCGTAGCTACATTGAGGCAAATGAGGCACTTGCCTCGGTAAACTTTCTGCAATGCTGCCAAAAACATTTTTGTTGCGCTAAATCAAATCATATATTATTGTGTAACTGTTTCAAAAAGAGCAGCACTGCAGCTACACTGTGTTACAACCACCAGCCTAGATTAAATAAGGGCAGAATGTTAGGTCTCCATACACTGTATTTAACAACATTCCCAACCGGGGACGTAATTAACATACTCGCCTCGGTAAAAATTTGACCATGACTACAGCCATGTATTGAGTGGGTCTTTTCTTTAATTCACCTTTGAAAAAGTGGTAGCTAGCGAATGAAAAAAGTAACAAAGACCATCCGAAAAAAACAAGTTAGCTTTATAAGATTAAGAAAAACTGGCTTGCATTGATACATAGCTTTCGTCAAAAGCCAACTACACTGGTCTAACACATGGCATGATTTTATTACATCATGTTTTTATTAAAAGTGTTTCTTGAATAAAAGTTCCCTGCCAAAGACACTTTGCTTCGATTTTATCGCGACCTGCAATGATTTCAACTCATCATCCAATGTTTCCTTGTACAATTTTCAAAGCATTCCAAACTAATAACGAAGAGGAAGTGGAAACAAACGCAACTGTTTATTCAGTGATCCCTTGGGTCGCTGTGAATGACATATACTTGTTTCGATTTGGTTTCGTCGTCGGCAGTTGGCGAGGTGAGGTCCAAAACTTGGCTGTGGTTTGTCATGTTCGATAGGAAAGATGGAAGTTCATGTCAACCGAGGGCTTGCGTTTAGAATTGCAGGAGTGAAGCAATTGCTTGTTACGCTACGTTGTTTCTTTAAAAGACGTTTGCGTTCTCGATGTCACGATGTACAAAGGATAACCGTTGCTAATCCTTCGCATTAACTGTGAAGTCGCTCAGGTTGAAGGGGTGCTTTGCTGACATCTCTGCTGAGTTGCTTTTTAACAGCTTGTCGAGTACTTGCTGCCATAAAATCTAGGTATTGTTTGAAATTAAGCACACAAGGTGCGAACAGAGAATTTATATGTTGGGAATTAAGCTGCTATTATCAACGAAATGTATTTATATATGTGAGCTAGATATTGAGTGAGGTACAAAGGAACACTATGCCTGCAATAAGTGTACTTGGTTGTATACGTTTACTCCGTCATACTCGTTATTACATACCTGGTGAACTGTGGTTCTACTTGCTTTTTTGCTTCTTATAATATCCTTGCTCGTAATCCTAAATTGCTTATGCTTAATTGTTCTGCTTCTGCGTTATAGGCTGATAGCGCAAAGGCAAAAACACGAAAGCAGAGGAAAAACAGAGCAGCATTTAAATACGAGCATTATTTACCGGTTGTTTTCCTTGCAACAAACTTTAAAGAAAGCTTAAAAATGCAGTTGCATGTAGTTGCAGAATGTAGAACACAAATTTCAAAATCGGGAATAATGAGGTTTCTGTGCGCAAGCACGGGAAATAATAGGAATTTTCTGCTTGCGACCCATAACTTTGGAAATGGAAGTGATGCACAAGATGGACACGTTCAAATAAAATGTTGCGTTTTGAAACTGCCAACCAATAAAACTATTTTGCTGCACGAAAAAACTAAGACCCTTCCTGCGGTAAATTCTGACCTGAACAACTTCACCAAAGTTTACAAGGAATTCACAGCGAGCGTTGCATCAACTTTTGCATTAAATCCTAAAATATACATTTATCGACAAAACCTGTACAAGTTTTCACAAAAAAAAGTGAAGAAACAAGTATGATTATCGTCTAATGTTAAAAGTACACCGCAGAAGGGAAAAATTGGCCGTTTTCGTCAATATTCATTGGATGGCGAATCCACATACTTTATTTTCAGTAACATTCCAGTTTTTGCTCAATTAAAAAAGTATTTTGAACACATGGATCAATAGTTAACACCCACCAGCAAAACCTTCTCCCGAATCTCATGCGCCACCAGCCCCAACGTCACTTCTAATCACTGAACAAGGGTTAGTTTCTCCTCACTGTTTTAGAGATCTGCTCTGCATCATAATACTTGGCTGTTAATTTCATATACTCATTTTTTCTTGAGGAACCGAAAAGCTCTGTGAAATGATGGTTTTGACGAATGCAAACTTTTGTTTTTCGTATCACGATCAAGTGCTTGATTTTAAGATAATTACAAGACTTGCATCAATTTGATATTCTGACAAAATACTTTTACCCACTGTTTATTTCAAGTCACAAATATGATAGTAAATACACAAAACAAGAGTTTGCTTTTCAACAAATTGGTAAAGTGCAAACATTTTGGTTCACTTAATCAATACAATTGTTACTAGCCGGCCTCACTAATACAGAAACTTTTCCCACAATCAAAACTTCACCTTGTTTGCGGCGCTGTCATACAACAATGTTTTTCTGAAAAAATTGCAAAATATTTTACAGNTCTATTGGTGTTTCCTGTGCGGCAGCGACTTAAACCTAAAGAAAAACATGAACATTTTTTGCAAAATTTGAAAACAGGGCATAAGCAACAAGCAGGTGCTTCATGATCTGCTTTTGTGCTTGATATAGTTTATTAATTGCTTTGTATTAATGGGACAAAATAAAAATAAAAATCGGCTGCGCTGTTATTTTTTAGCTGTGACACTTGACACTAATCTTAACAACCGTTGAGATTGTTCATTTTTTCAACCACTTTGAAAAGAATTAAGAATTCTCTAGCCTAAACGTACGCAGTATGGTTTGTGTGAAGCCTTCGTGTTGTACGATACCAGTTTTCTGTGAAGCTACATTGCGTCAAACCTAATAAAGTTTAGAGTTTGTTGAAACCAACTACTCCTCTACACCGCTGTTACCTGTGAAACGTACAGATTGTAAAAAAGTGAATAAGGATCTAATTTCAAGCAAATTCCTGATGTTTTTGTTGCAATGAACAAACTAGAAAGTCTGTTGAATGGATAACATCATCTTGCAATGTGCAAGTAAACATTCTTTAGTTATTACTGGGGCAACCAAAAGTCAATAAAGTCAAATTTTTTCTGCCATTTTAAAACTTCATGAAACGTCCACNAANCAAATTTCACGCTTATACCATGAAGGGATCCCAAGTTGTTAAGTCAAAAAAAGTCAAAATTTATCATTAGGTCAAATTTATCGTTAGGTCAAAATTTTCTTGCAGCACAGTTTTTTCTCTTCAGCGATACTTTTTTGAAACTACAACAACAGATATTGATATGCTTTTGCAAGTTTAGTTGCAATTCTGTAATAATAGTGGGTTTGTTGCGACTTTTGGCGTAATAATGCTGTTTTGCCCACTACTGGACGATTGAATATTATGGAGGATAGGCATGGTAAGGCAGGAAATGTGGTCTTACAGTACTTGGTTTGGTAAATACTCAATCCATTATGCATATAACATTTCAACTTTATGATTCTCAGGTTTGACTCTACTATAGTTATTTATGTGCTTAACAATATATCATCCCCATAGTTAAACAAGCAAATATTTAAAAATTTTGAAGCATAGAGTTCATGAATATGCTTCTGGGTTAACCTCAACACCTAAGGCTGAATTATTTTGCAGTTGCAAACGCAGAAAATTTAGAGGTCAAAATAAAGTCAAAATTGATAAATTATTAAGTCAAAATTTTAAGTTTTTAGGTCAAAAAATTGGTTGCCTTAGTTGTTACCTTATTAGTGTCTTGGAATCAAGACAGAATTTATGCGTGTGCATTTTCACTCCACTGTTTGCGCTAATGGCTCACCCGACAACCCCCCGCATTCCTCAACACGTTCTGCTAGCACACCAAGCTCCAAGAGTTTGGCAACAACTTGTTTAGTGCTTGTTTGTTAGTACAGGTTTAAATTATTTTTCAATGTTATTATGCTTATGCATTTTTATGAAAATATCTACCAATAACAGACTTTAAGGAAAACGTTTTCGCATATAATTTTATAATCCCCACTTTCAAATGATATAAAAAGAACATAGATCAGTACAACCAACATATAGAATATCACCGAGACTGCACATCACAGAAAAGTGGTAATTCATCCTCTTGGCTAGTTTCAATCTGCTTGATTGCAGCCATGACGAAAAGCCTCGGACTCACGCTTAAACAAGAAAGATGTGAAGAACAGGACGTTGTTTTGAAGTTTAATATAAAGAGATACTGCATTCATCTCCATGTAACTCAAAAATTACAACTTGTTTTGCCTTGTGTTAAGTATGATCAGCCAGACACGTTCCTCTGAGTCGGTAGCGTTATATTGTCTTGCAAAGTGGAAGATCAAACCTGCTTGGTGAAGAGGCAGCTATATGCAAAATTTGAAAAGCCATTAAAAAATCAAGAGAAAAAATAATTAAATTATAAATTCCTCTCTTCTGCGTACTTGATTACGTCAAATTTTAAAATCTTCATATTTCTTATGAATAACCAAGCTTCAAAAGTGGTTCCATAATTTGACGCCTAATGTAACATTCGCCTTTCTCAATGAACCGGTATTTGCGTAAATTCCTCACATTGCGAACGCAAATCCTTTCACCTCTTCAAAATCGTTTGCCCATAAATTTATTTCAGGAAAGAAAAAAATGGAGTTGATTTTATTGAAAAAATCTATTCTAGGCCATATTCACACCTACGGACATTGGATGAAACCAGGCAAAACATCAATCACAATTTATTTAACTTACTGTTTATTAAGAATATTTATTTTATTAAACCATAGACAATTATGCAATCTTTGCTGCATTGATAACGTAAAAATAATGTTTAATGCTTTTTGATAGGAATTAACTAACTTCAGTCTTAATTTGTGCCAATTGCTTTTTCGATTGTATTTAAAAACAAAAAAAACTCACTAAAAGCACGCAGAACATTTGCTGTGTATGCAATACGACGAACAGTAAGCGCAAAAGCGAATCAACTGAACATGTGTTACCTAAATTTTTATGTTTTACCAGCAAACTTCAGTTTGCATGTCATGTATTTGGCAGAACGCATAACCATTCAGTACTCAGCCACTCATACGTTCAATGGCGTGCTCATCTCTTCACGGCACCCTTTCAACTTGCCGGTCGTCCCATCACTGAAGCACAGAGTTTTACCCGCTAAATGCGGTTAATGTTGCTCACCTTATCCCTTTTCTATTTCCACTTCTGAGACCTCGACAGTAAGTTATATTCAAGTAACAAAAAGCTTTACTTGGCCGAAAGATTAATACCAGGATAAAAATCTTGAAAAAAATCTTTTTACATTCCTTCGCGAAGAATCTGATGGTTTGTATAATTTTTAAAAACAACACTGACTAAAATAAAATTAGCTTGGTTTGAAACAACATTTTTATTAGTTGTTTGTTACGTTATCACCAGTTTCCATGACCTTATAAAAGCAAGTACACAAGCGTTAGCAAATACACAAGTGCAATCATGTTCGAGTGTCAAGCCTGTTGGTTGGAGGATATTTGTTTCACTGAAATTTTGTTCATTGCCGCTAAAAATTATAAATCCAGTTGTATGTTTTCTTTGACAACGTTTCAAAACCGCTATGTTTTTCGCACCCAATGATGTTGACGTTCCATGTGAATCTGCTGCTGAGAAACAAACCTGAAGCCATAAATTGTCACTGCGGTACTGACTTGGATTATATCGGCAAGGAACGTGGACCAAATCTGTTACAGCCTCTAGAATCTAATTGCAGCAGAAGGTCGACACAAATGGAGATGATTTGATGGAATGCGCCATTTATTTTGTGGCATTTGGGTCTCAGCCTGGGGTTGACGTTTTGCGTCCTCTTATAAAATGTTTACCGTGATGATATTTGCTATATTTTTTCATATTACTAGATGAGAATGTCAACAGCTTGCAACAAGCAATCTAAGATTGTTGATTGCTTCTGTTTCGAACAACGTGCAGATACATAAAAATCTTAAAAGACGCTGGTTTGGAATGTTCTTTGAAAAAAGTGAACTGCTTTTTCTAATTTAAACATTTGTGAGATTTTTTAAAATCAGCCACTCTCACAATAACCAGCAGGATTGTTTTGAAAGAGTTTTGCCAGACCCTCCGATTATTGGCCCTGAGGTTCAGATAGAACAAACAAAGCAGTGTGCAAGCAATGCAATGTTTCGAAGCTCGTCTGATCCGATTTAAGGGGAACAACCACCAATGCATAAATACGCGAACTATGATCTGCTGAAATTAGATCGCGTGTTTGATAGGTTGCGAGGTCACGTGAGTTCGCGACAACTTGGCGGAATTGACTGAGTGATGCGACTGAAGTACTGCGCTAACGACCGTGATCGATCGTAACAGTTACAGCTGAAATTGAGACGACTGCAACGTAGGTGATGTTAGAAAGTTCAGAGAGTTGGTTATGAGCTCAGACGAACAGTGACTTGCACACAGATATGAAGTAGTTTAACTTTCATTGTCACTAAGCAAGAGGACCTGCCTTAGAATTTAACCTATCTCGTCAATCACCACAGTCTTTGCCAACAGCAATCTGACGAGATATTGCGGAGACTAGTTCGGAGAAAACCAGAAAGAATCAAGGACTTTTCATCTGCATGGCTTAACAACTCAAGGTGTTTCAAAAAGTTTTTTTTTGCTGTCGCGTGTATGTTAGTTTTGCTCCTCCGATAAGTTTTGCCGATTTTTACAAAACGAGACTTCGCCCTGTAGGAAGCAAGAAATTTCTGTACTAATTTCCGTAGCTCGAAAATCGTTTTTCCATGCTACCAGAAATACAAATTGGGATGGTAACAGTAGGAATAATGTTGGACTTTACCGAGGTTTGCTTCTTGGGTTGGTATTGATTTCCTCTGTTTTTGTGTATTTAAAAAAGGTGATTTGCCATATTGTTAAGTTATTGCCATAAATAAAGTTTGACTTGCAATGTATTTTCATTATATTGCGTTTTTGGCTGATTTGAGGATTGCACACGAGCACTGTCAAACGTATCTGCTTCATTTCATTTGCTGCCGGATATGCATTCCAAGCTTTTGTGGAATGAAATTCGGTTTTACGTGGTTTGAGTTTGTGGGTTTCGCTATATACAAAGAAGAATTTTCACACAAAATGGATAAGGCTTGAGCTTTGGCCAAAACTGATACGGACCAGGTGCAAGTGTGTGTAATAAGCTTGCAATAGCTCCGAAATGTAAATTCTTTATTAATGCATTTATGAAGCAGGCGTGAGATGTGCTTTACGACAAACCTGTAAATTATCTGAGTCGTGACAAAGGTCGCTCTGTTCAAAGCTGAATTCTTACCTGAGCAAGAAAATTTGATAAACAAAATGATTCAAAAGGTTATTTTTCCTTCATACCGTAAGATCAAGAAAAGTTCAAGTTCGTGATTATTGAATAATTAGATCAAAGTCTCCTATGCGTTTGATTCTGCCTCGTAATGTTTTTTTGGACCAGAACGACATTTTCTGTTGCTATTACCAAACACTAAAAATAGTTTCTATTCTGCAACTTCTATTCCGGTTATTCAAATGCGCAGTTTGTCACTAAAAGTATCGTAGTTACAAGCTTTGTGAAATTTAGCTGTGGGCTGGAGAGACGCGCCCGCTGTTACCAATGCCGTCGAACACAAACTTGCATTTCCTGGAGTGGGATCTTCGTCAGAAAGCTCTTTACATTCCGCCTTGTAGCCTAAAAATTTTCTTCGGGCTGCACCTACATGTCAACTAAACCATCGATTCTTGTCGTCGCCGGTTATTATTGCGCTTATGCACCAGTTACCGTAATAAATTGAAAATATTGTATCGAACCGAAAAACTACAAAGTAAACAGCTGCATCAACCTCTATGCTGAATCGCATTGAGGCCACTAATGTTTCTTGTGAATGCCAAGGAGAATTTGATTTCCCGGAACGTTGTCGATCCAAAACTGGATCATAACAGACAAAAATTTATTGCTTAGCAACAGAGGGAACGCAACTTCAAAAATCAGAGAAGCAAAGCGATCCCACCAGCATTGCAAACGTTCCGGGCCAATAAGTTGCAGACATATCTCCGCCCTTTCAATATTTCTCTGTGAGCACTGCAAACTCACGTTGCATTGGTAAACTACCACGAATTACTCAGGACTAACGCATGAATAAATCTATTTCGAAGTATGTGGCACTGAGCATAAGGGTATTTCAACCTATTTCAATGGCGGTAACAAGGCGTCCTCTTCGCTCGTTGGCGCTTAAGTGAAGAAAACCAGCGTTTGACATAGACTCAAAAAGATTAGTGCTTAAATAAGAAGATCATGTCTAGAAACAGTCATCCATGTTTACGTATGAGCGGCACATCGCAACGCACCGTCAGTCACGGTTCAGTCGTGCACTGCAGTCTTGCCATGCCGCAGCTATTCTGTTCTCAGACTTTACCATACGAGAAAATTTTAGCAACACTTTTTCCACCGCATGCTGACCTTGTATCTTTGGTTCTCTCGAGGAGGCGCTCATTTTTTCGTGTTGATCAATTTTGTCTGACGAGCGCACCCGAGTGGTGAATACTTCCAGCCGTGCCCGTACTTGTTAGCGCAGAAGCAGTTGATGCTGCGCAAAGAGTTCCGACCATCAGGCAATTTTTTGCAAAAGTTCGAGCGACTGTGAGGTATCGATGTTTAGTTATGGTAAAGATTCAGCTTAGTATCGCCTATGGCTGTAATGCAGCACCGACTGAAAATTATTTGTAATCAACGCATAGTCAAGCTCTGTTAAAGATTTTTTAGAGAAGAGATCGTTTTCTTAGGCTTCTTAGAGAAAATCTTTTGCGGCAAACAACATGGTAGAGATTGGCAATAAAAATGGCGTATGTGAAGTCAATCAAATGACATTCACTTTTTCTGTAGTTAAAGTTTTGTTTTATGGCTTTGTTTTCTTTGTGTGAAAACGTGATTTGCATTGAATCCTTCAAATCAATATCCGAGCACAAGCAGATTTGTATTTGACAAGAAACCGTGCCCTGCCAAACGTTTTCTTCACATTTCATCAACTCGGTGTTGCCCTCGTTTTCTTCGGCTACTTGGAGAATGTGTTGTCGGTTGAACCCTTGATATTGTTGCACGATGCTCGTCAACGTTAGTTTCGATCGAGGCTAAGGTTGACAAAGCAGTGAGCTTCAGTGTAGTCGAAGTAACCATGGAAACATCAACCAGTTTTCGCAGAGCAACAGGACGTACCGCTTGCATTTTACAGGTTAACAACAACTATTTCTAGGTTCTCGTTCCTTAAGCTCAACATTGTGCAAGTTGCTGTAGTTACCGAGAGACAACGTCTGCTGGATTTATTGCTGTTGCCGATGGGGGCACATTTTTAACGGAGGCAGGTATGACACAAGTTTAAGTCCTGCAATAAAGAAATTTCTGTGACTGGTGTAAATTAGTTTGTTTCACCCGAAAACTGTGTTCAGTGCTTGGTGAGCCCGAGGATTTCTAACTGACTTTTATCGCCTTCGATTAACGTTATTTTTGTGACCGCTGAACTTCTCAAGCACTTACTGTATGTCGTGGTTTTTGCAGCGATGAATGTTTTAATTTTAATTTGGAAATATGTTTTTTGCCCTAACCGTGAAATAAACTCATTGGCCCGTTAACGAATAGCGTTAGGACGTTTCATGCTTTGCCCGTGACGCCCAACCCGGTCAACTGCAAACTCTCAGCCGGGTGTGGATTGCTATTGTTCCGCGTAGCGTTTGATGTAATCTTCGATGTGTGACTGCGCGAATAGGTGTTGGGAAAGTCAAACCAGCGTCCTGGCTACTATGGCGATGGTAGTACCTTCGTGGCAAGACCCTACGACGCATCACGCCACCGATGACGTTACCACACTACCTCCGGCTCATGACTCCGTCACAACGCCGCCGCAGCTGCCCAGTTTGAGCCAAGCTCCGGTGCCCCCTGCGGCTGTGCATGCTCACCATCCAACGACGGCACTTCCCAACTCAACGCCCCACATCACCGAGCAAGGCTTGCCTGTTGTTCCACCACACACCCCTACCACTCCGAGTGCGAGCTCGGTGAGCGACGGCAGCCAAGTAACGAATATGGAAGGAAGCGAACAGTGTCCAACTTCGCAGCCTCAGCAGCAATCGCAACAGCAGCCGAACCAGACCTCGGGAAGTTCCGGAATCGGTACCGAAAAGCCTCACATCGAATGTGTGGTAAGTTTCAAGCACAGCCTTGCTTGAGTTGAAATGAATGATTGTGGTTCAGTGACTTGGTGCTGTGTCATGACTCACGACGTTAACCACGGAAAAGCAGAGTGGCTTCGCTTTATGCACGTTCAGTTTTGCAGAAAAAGCTAGAAGTTGAGTCAAAATCTTTATAAAAAATAGGTCCAAAATTTATTCTCTGCGCAAATTTCAAAGATTCATTCCTACTGAACAATAAGCTCTGAACTTAAACACAAACGCATACTCCTTAATAACGTTAAGGACTGAAGGTTCTTTTGTTGTGTAGTCAAAATCCTTCTTTCGCTTTGATTGCAATTACTGCCACGCTAAATGTCAATTTGATTTGACGCTCCGTCCATTTAATTCCGTAAGCCTCCGAGCGACAGGGCCTGGTGTCTGCCTTCGACATTCAGCCTACAAAAAATTGAGTTTTTTCTAAACATCAAATGCGACTGTGAAAAGTTATTGTCTATACATGGTTAAATGCGCGGCAAACGTAAGCGCCATGATATCACAGGCAGATCTTACAAATGGGATGTTGCGCTGCGCTTGCCACAAATTGTACTGGAGTGAACAGTTTGTGATGTCACAGATTGCCCTTGAGAATTGTTGATTCACAGTAGCGGCGGCAAACTCCAAACACGAAATACTCTATTCATCGGTTCAAGGAATGTGTAGTCGAAAAACGTGCTTTACGTGGACAGTAACTCCACTTGCTGCAAATGCAAGTTTGCTACTTTCGTTCTTCCACGTTCTGTGAAACTGTGTTCATCCAACGCTAAGTAGCGGGCACATGTACCAAAGTTGTGACTGCGCGAAATGTGCGCTGCAGAATAAATTTTTGTCTCACTACTGACGAAACAAGCATTAGGGTTACGAACGTCAGTGAGAGTAAGCGAGGAATGCGTGCCGTTGCACACTGACAAGTGTTCCGGCCCGGCTGTAGTTCTTACATCGCCGCTGCGCCGCGACGACATCCCGGGAAACTTGTGACGCCATTTTCATTGTGCTCGCACTTACGGCCTTGTCTTGCCTGGAAAAAACTCGCGACCAGACCAAGAGTATTACTAATGTCTCTAATCTTGTAAATATGGACAGAACATATTGTCGAAACTCACCACTTTTCACACTGCGTTGAATTAGCAAGTGCCTACAGAGGCTTGTAAAGCATATCCTCGACCTCTGAAGAACTTTGGTTATCTGTGAATGCGACCAAAATGTCCGTTGGTGTGCAGTGAATAAAACGCCTGGCACATCTCGATGTGAATCTGCGTTTGTGCCAGTACTTGCCGAAATAAATCTTCAGGAGCTTTACAAAAACGTTTGCGGAAAGCGAGCTTCCTGACGGTCACATTAATGAAAATACTCTGCCCTCCAGGTTCGGTGCAGATACAGAAAGTTATACAATGTTCGTGTTTTCAATTTTTATATTGAAAAGGCTTCGTGATTTGAAGCAGCTTATTATCTAAGTGAATTGAAGTCTACTTACAAGACATTGCGAGAATAAAAGATTAGACCCATTCGCTCGCTTCTGTGTTTAAAAAGCTGATTATTTATTCCATGTCCCGAGCTGAAGGGATGTAGATGATGCATCACAAATCGTCCTTCATCAATTCGTGCCACGACATTTTATCATTTTTCCATCGACTTTCTACGCACAAAGTAGATTTAAAGCAGTATCATTTTTGTATGACCCTAGAGCTTGTGATTTTTGCGCTCCATTGACTTCCTCCAAGCACTTCTACGATCGAGTTGTCGGCTACACGCCGCGGTGTGTCCAATGGCGGTAACGTGTAAGTTTGCGTCATTGGGGCTTTTACGGGATTGCACGCCTTTTTTCCAAATTTCCATAACTTTTTCTAGTATCGCTTTATATGTGATAATATTTCGCATCTTTGTTATGTGGCTGTTGTTTACCTCAGTGCTACTGTTACTTTATACTCAGTACATAAGGACTTCTTGGGAATTGGAGCACGCATTTCCTGCCAAACTCAGTCATCCCTTTAAGTATTAACTCATTAAATTATTGGACGCTTCTCCGCTTGCTTTTCAGTGTGCTTTTT
>JGI24158J21664_10001664_pt1 | contig 25529 bp, 12 predicted proteins | sample Ectturendosymbi3_FD_21664 | JGI IMG/M metagenome (IMG submission 21664) | reverse complement strand
TTCAGGATTATTGAGCATCTTGCGCTTGCCCTGAAAAACAGAGCTGTCTTGAAATTTTCCACTGCATTGAAATATTTTTTATTGTTCAGGATTTTTCACCAACGCGCTTGCCCTGAAAACCGATTTTGCGCTGAAATTTTTCAGGACAGGGGGGCGGCCGCCCCCCCTGACCCCCGCCTCGTATGCCTGTGAGCCCGAGTAATGCGCGAGCGAATGAAGTGAGAACGTCTACGAACGATATTGTGTTAGTCAAGTCACCTGCAACATGAACGCGAAAGGCCAGACATAGAACGAAAATATATGAACAGTGACAAGGCCCAAAGAAAAGAGCCCAGGTGAACAACTTAGTGAGGTGGGACCGTGGGTGGTGGTACAAATATACAAAGCAAGCTCGCGTTCTCAGATATAAGTCGTAATCGAAGACTTGGGCTTCGCCCGTATGCCGAACTAGCCACTGTGCTGTTAAAAACACCAAGAACACAGCTTAAAAGACAGGCAAAACTGACGCAGCATTAAAACCTGTCTTTTTCACATCTTGAACACAGAAATATCATGACTGAATACTCATTCTGCAACTGCATTAGATACCGGAATACAAAGACAAGACAAAGCATACGTAGCAACTAGCAAGTTGTCCAATGCAGAAACAAAATACTGTATAGCTACAGAAGAATTTGCCTAATACGTCACCTCAAGGGGTTTAGAAAAAAGTAACAATCTAAGCGAAATGACGAGTCATGCAAACAGGTGAAAACTATATCATAGAAACTCGTATACTTTATCACAGCAACTCGTTTACATAGTGCTTTTATTTGCAGTAAAATGCACCTTTTAAATGTAAACAAACTTTAAAGCCTTTCGCGTTCTATCGATGGGGAGTCGGGTCGCGCTTCGCAAATTCTATAAACAAATTGCGAGGTGCAACAATTCTCAGATAAAGATCCTTAATTTGTTTGAATTCCCTCACGTACTAGCTGCTTAAACATCAAAAGCGAAACTGCAAATGACGTAGTAGTCGGACAAGACTCTACTAACGTTTAGAAAGAGGTGGTGAATTGAGAAAATTGACGAATTATACAGTGGCGAATTAGACGAACAGAAATGTACACAAAAGATAGGGATTCTGCCGGGACCGACGAAAAAGTAACGAATTGAGCGAATTGACGAATTAAACGATGACGAATTAGACATATTCTCCCATATTTAGCGTTGCCAATGCAAAAACAAAAACACAATTGAAATTGATCTATCAAATCTCTCAGTATAAGATTCAGTAAAATTTATTTGTTTAGATTGGTGTTAAAACGCTCGAAATTGCCCCAATTTTTGATGGTGTGGCACAGACGCATCCGACACGCAAGCATGGGTGTCGGAAGAGGGACAGGAATTTGTAAATTTTAGCAAAAAGGGCTGTTTTCTTAATTTCGAGTGGTAAAAACAAATTTCACCACTTGTGGCCCCCCTAAAAAATTGTTGGAAAAATCCACTAGTTCCCCCCTTGCAAAAATTCCTTCCGATGCCCATGCACACAAGCATGTAAAATTACACCATTTTTGTGAAAAATTGTGTTGTATTACACCACCTGACAACACTGTTCAAAAACAGGTCAACACTAATGCGGTAAGCGATCCATAGCAGGGAGACAGACTGTGCACGGTGTATTCTGCCAAATAATTACGAAATCCTGCCAAATTACCAATAATATATTAGAAATAATATCGACAAAATACTGCCAAAATTCTGCAACATCTTCTCATTAAACGATTTACTTTATCACTGGACCCAATACTAATTGTGTTACATAAACCAACGATATGTAGGCAAAATTCGAAAGTGAAAAGTGGGAGGGGCAGGACCCAGAAATATCCCAGAAATAAAAGCGGGAGGCCTAGGCTCATGCGGCCCCCCGTTTCCGCCACCTATGACTTCCACTATTAACCTTTTGTCACTTTTCACTAGGCAAATTTGCAAAATAATTCATCCTTAGGTGTTGAGGTAAACTCAGAAGCTATTCATGCAGTATGCTTCGAACATTTGACGAATTTGGTTGTTTAACCTTAGGCATGATATGTTGATAAGCACATTAATAACTACAGTAGAGTCTAATCTGAGAATATCATACAGTTTAAACACTATATGTATATATGCATAATGGATTGAGCATTTGCCAAACCAAGTAGTGTAAGATCAAGTGTCTTGCATTGCCATGCCTAGCCTCCTTGATATTAAATCGTCCAGTTGTGAGCTAAGCAATATTATTACGTCAAAAGTCGCAACAAACTCATTACTCTTTCAGAATTGCAAAAAACTTGCAAAAGCACATCAAAATCTGTTGTTGTCATTTCAATAAAATATCGATAACGAGAAAAAAACTTCACTGCGAGAAAATTTTGACCTAACGATAAATTTTGACCTAATGATAAATTTTGACTTTTTTTGACCTAATATCTTTGAAGTGCCTCATGGTATCAGCATGAAATTTGGTTTGTGGCCGTTTCATAAACTTTTGAAAAGGCAGAAAAATTTTGACTTTATTGACTTTTGGTTGCCCTAATCGTAACATTATGACTTTCGATGTGCTGTTAGCAAATTTACGCCACGCATCGACCAATTGGCGGAAGGTAAACAAAAACAAAAATTTCATTAATTTAGTTGTGCTCTTTTATTGTTATTTTAATGCATATTATTCTTCTGAATAAACTAAGATTCGATCAAATTAGTTGGTCTGGAAGAAGTGGTACGCGTTGACAATACACAGTGCCCAAGTGGAACGAGGTCGTAAAAAGGTTGGGAACCCCTGTCCTACACCAATGGTTTTTCAGATAGCTTAAGCGGCGGTGTTCAAAGTAACTTAATGTAAGGACCACCTATGACAATCACATTGGCTATGGCAGGCCTACCGATACATTCTTTTAGGTCAAAACCCGTACTTATGCCCGCACTTCCAATAATGCGCAGCTCGTGTTCGTTGGCAGCCTGCTAGCTCTGCTCAAGAAAACTTAGGTCAAACTGCGTACGTAATTTTGCACGTTTTCTCCAACACACTTGTAGAGATCGAGGAAAACTGGTTTCAGTTTTAATCTGGCAATGTTGCCAAAATTGACCAATATTATTCAGAAATTTATTGTAAAATCGATGCTTCACCCTCATTTGCATTTTTTACACATAGAAATTCAGTCACCAATAGGTGAACACGGTCGAAAACACAAAGTAACATTTAACATTTCTCACACGTTGTTTTGTTGAGTTCTGCAGTATAAAAAGTTTACTTTGTTGATGCTACTGTTCTGAGTTTTGCTAAACAAAATTCATAGGAACATACGCATTTAAATCTTATGACATCTGTCATCTAAAAGATGGACCGTTTCGTAGAAAATTGTTTTTCCCCTTTGCGTTACGGTCAGCCAAGCATATCGGGAAGTGCGCCTCGCTTTGATCTCATTTACCTGGCGCTTGGCAAGACACGTAGTTGCCTGTGCATAACAGGAAATCGGTGAGGCGTAATATAGCAAACCCAAACATGCGTGAGAAACTGCCCTCATTTGTAAACGCTGGCACGGTTGGCACTTGACGGCTGTAACCAGTGGTGCCACTTCTAGTGTGTTTCCACTAGATCTAGTGTTTTTGCATTTCATCTAGTGTTCTAGTGTTTTTTCATACCTATCTAGTGTTTTTTTTTATAAGTGAGCTGAATGTATTTAATTGCACAATTTTGTTTTATTGTAACTGGGACTTTTGATTTTGTGCAGCTCTAATTTGCTAAAAATTCTACTGTACCTTTATTACATCTTAAATCAGCCTACACAAGAGCATATAATCTGCTTTGAGTTAACCGCTACGAAGTCACTGTGGTCATCTTATCTGATAAAAGTTTCAGTGACATGGGACAAACAAAAGCAATGCTGCTATCTCCCGTTTTCTTTGTTTCTATTTTACAATGAGTTACGCAATGTCTTTCTTTGCATTGCAACTCATTTTCTGGCCATTTTCATTGTGTAGTGTGTTAGTTGGCCTTTTGCTATTACAACAGGCCCGTAACCAGCTTGGGGCGCCAGGAGGGGCGAACAGTTTTCTGAGAGGGGCCCAGAAGTGCTTCGCTAAAGCAGTAGTTTAACTGGGTGACAACACAAATAGTCTGTACGCAGGCAGCACCACCTCGCGACAGTGAAAACCCTTTCAGATCAATCCAAAGCTTGTGAACGCTTATTCACCAGCTAGCAGNAGGGAATGAGAAATCATCAAAACTTTTGCTCAACTGTCAATTAACATCAAAACCTGTAAGTTTACCACAAATTTCAAAACCTAGTCCGTAGGGCAAAGCGCAAAACCAGTTGCTGAGATAGTTTGGGGTAGTGGTTCCAAACCTTNTTTTGGCCCNTGCCCCACCTGTGTTTATTTATGCTTACAAAAGTTTAGCCAATGCTAANAAGATAGTTGGCCACGCAATTTTTACAAAAGGTTATCTGAACCAGTTCTCTTCAACAGGGGTTCCGCAAAAAATGTATTGGGGTTCCGTGAGGGTTCCTTGTGTTTTAGGGGAAACTATTTATTGCTTCAGTATGTTGATGCGACATTATGTAATTTTTTGATCACCGCGTCGCATTCAGACTTCAAGTAGGCCAGTTAGCTGTACAGCAGGTTGAGGCAGATAGTGGAATAAGAAATATTGATAGTTGTTGCGTCACTTGTTTACTGTTGTGCAATTGAAGTACGTTACTGTTGTATCACAGTTATGCGATGTTTCTGATATACAGTTTACAGTAGCCTACAGATCGGAGTAGTAGAGACTCTCTACTACTCTACTAGAGAGAGCTCTGGTGCCACACCCAGTGATTTTTCACTAGACCACGTGATTTTTGGACTAACATAGTGATCTAGTGATTTTCACTGCAATCTAGTGATTTTTTGCAAAAATGTATTTCAATACGATCGGTTGTTTTTTCCCAATTTTCAGCCCTTTTTAGTGCCAAAAACAATTGGTTTTCGTTAATCGTTGTTCGAAGATATTATGCACCAGCATAACGAATAAGTGTTTCTAATTTGGATTTCTTATTGATTTCACTTCCGTGCTGTCTGTTGCTGCAATCAGTGCAATGAAGGCCATGACGTTATTTTCATTTCTTTGCGGAAACACTGCAGTAGAAATAATTTACTAAATGTTAAGAGATGTTAGGTGGACTGATCCAAAATACTCCTTAAGTAAGTGGTGTCGTTTTCATCTCTTGAAAAAAGCCTAAATATTGTTGGTATGAAATTTTCCAGGCTTTATCATGATCTATTTCAACAATCGTACAAATGATGTAAAGGTTTTTGGGCGATAAAGTAAATAATTAAATCATTTCAAGCAACTGCAATCTTTGAAGCAAAAGTTTTGAATCTAGTGAATTTTTTCAGATCAAGTGAATTTTTTTGTGAATCTACTGATTTTTGCAGAGAAGCCTGTGCCAGCACCGCTAGAGAGTAGACAACGGACTACAGCTGCTGTTCAGCCTTTGTGGGAATGAAGTAAAAACAGTGTGAAACCCAACATTATACAATTTAGTCAAGCCAGATGAAGCATAATAGGATATTTTCTTATGTGAAGTGAAATAATAACAACAGCGAAGGTGTGGACGGTAATGAGTAATATACACTAGTTCAAATGTAAAATAGGAACCTAATCCGAAGCTGACCAAACGTAATTCAATTGCAAAAGTTAGAAAATGAGCGACACATATCTGAGATACGGGTTCTTTTTGCCAAATTCTGAATGTATCAGATACATTCCAGAAATGTAAGAACAACCGAGTCATTAAAATTTTTTTTAACTTGTGTAATAACTGTTTCTTTGTTGAAGTGTCCAATAACGAAATATTTGATTTTCTTACAAGCAATTCGTGTTTTTTAATTTTTGTTAATGGGGGTTCCATGACAAACGTGAAAGTATATCAGGTATTCCACGTTGACAAAAAGGTTGAAGAGCACTGATCTGAACCACATAAAAAAGTTGAGAAACACTGCCTTAACACTGTAAGCGATTCGAATTGCTCTGTGTGGCATATGATTTTTGTGTTGAGCTTCAAGATGTCAATGCACGATTAGTCGGATTCATCATCAATAGTATGCATTGAGATCCAGGCATTGAAAGCAACAAATTATTTCGGAATCGGTTGAAGAGCGCAGTAAACCCACAGATATCCTTTTTCTGGCCAACAGTAGAATTTGGACAAGCAGTTCAACAACAGCTGGTTGTGTTGTGTGTTTCTATTCCACCACGAGTGACTTTGAGATACACGACACAAACTTTAGACTCGAAATTTTTGCAGAATTTGTGAATAGTCTTTACCCGATCAGTTCGTATTGATGTATGATACCGTTTGCGCTTTACTGAAAACACTAACACTAATCATTCAATTTGGGAATCTTTTGATGAGATATTCATTCGAGCATATTATAATATCGACATAAACTTACAGGGAAGGAGCTTTTTGCTTACGTTTGGGTCATTAAGAATAACAACAGATGGTCAGCACCAGATGCTGGAGCAGCATATAAAAAGCAACTTTCGTTCTGAACTGATAAAATAAAGGCTTCACTACAGGCAATACAAAAACTGTGGCAGGATACTGCAGTTTATTTGCGTTTCTAATGACTAGATTCTTTCAGATTGGGACGCAAACTGCTGATATATGTAAAACATCTTTAAAGTGGAGATTCGTAACAGTGAGATAATTACCCACAAATTCTCCCAAAATGAAAAAGTCAGCATTATCTCCTTCATATTATTGCATAGAGACTGACTAATTTGAACGATTTTGCCATGTCATAAGTGATCTCAAAATCATAATACCTCATCCACTTTTCGCACTGATGTCTCTTCTCGGGAAGGCCACGAGGCAGCAGCCCTAAAAGGTTTAGAATACCTCACGGTTTTCAGCAACTTGCGATAGTTCTGCTGTTTCCACACGAAAAGAGAATATAGCCAGGTGGAAGATGTTGTCACGGAACCTGGTCCTTGGCCGACTTCTTCCTAACCAATCTTTCCTGGGGAATTCTTGTCACGTAGCCGAAACATCATAGCTGAACTCTATTCGGGGAAGAAGTGGCTTGACATACAGGGCTTTAAAATTTTTTGCACTTTGTCGCAAAGTGTCACGCCGTGATCACATCTCTGCCACGTTTACTTGAGTTAGCACTCTTTCGGTCATACCCAAGATTTATGATGCAAAGGTAAAAATCGGAAAAAGACCGATTCAAAATCTGAAGGCTTTGCAACGTTTGAAAGATCATGATTTGTCAATATAGAACATTTAATAATAATAATTCATGCATTTATGAAGCGCCGAAATCCGACATGTCGCTCTAAGGCGCTGAACAATGATACTGCGAAAGTGACACGCAAAGCAAATTCTAAAATACGTTAAAATACACTAAGAACATTCTGAACGACAATTTTGAGGAAAGGCAGAATTAAAAAAGTGAGTTTTGAGCAGTCTTTTAAACGAGGAGAGGTTCTCAGCATCTCGCACTTCTTGCTGCAGGCCGTTCCAGAGGATTGCGGTTTCTGCGGTGAACAACCTGTTGCCGTAAATGGCTGTGCGGAAGGCTGGAACATAGAGAAGGTTTTTGCTTTCAGAACGCAATGAGCGTGTGGGGCGGTAAGGACAGATCAATTCCTGAAGATAAAGGGGCCTAGGGCCCCACACAAGTCCTTCCTCTGACGACTCAGTATTAACTTAAAGTCTGCGAAACCGCGCAGAGGCATAACTTTACAATTTACTTTGAAACGAGCGGAAATGTTAACGTCTACATCAGTGGTTCTCAACCTTTTTGCTGAAGGGAAACAAAACCAGCCCAAAGATTTTGTTAGAGAGCTAAAAACAAATAAATATTTAACTTTAGCACAAGTAAATTGACACGTCTGTTTTTATGCGGAACGAATTCTGTTCCACAAACCATCAGAGGTCTTAGGCTGCTGAGAGCCACACAAAGGGTGTGGTTCTCAGAACCGTTGTAGAGAAACACTGGTTAAGATAGACTCTTATCAGTACCGTAACAATACGATCGTATTCTTTGCTATGCAATAGAAGAATGACAATTGACAATACTGTATTCATCGGAGTTCTGAAGAATACAGGAAAGGCTTTAATTTCTGTTGAACTATGACAATCGTAGAACCAAAGTCGGCACTACAAAAGATAGAATTTTGAGGGCGCTGTAGAATGTTTCCCCCCTCTTGCAGACTTTTTGCCTCTCTATTATGTCACAAATGTCCGTGAAACTTTACCGTAAAACCTCGTGTCGTGGCCTCAGCCTTTTTACCAGCCGCGTAATGAGGTGTTAACTGAACGTGGAACTTGAGAAAGAATTTGTCGGGATCTTCCAGAAAAATCATTGCAGTTTTACTGTTTGCGTTTTCACCTAATTCAGTAGTTTTCAACCTTTTCCATGTAGCGGGTAGCGACCCATTTTACAACCCAATTTAACCTGACGACCCCTTTCCGAAAATTTCCAGTCAGGCATATGTAATGCAGTTGTCTTTGCACAATAGAAAATCACATTGACCAATGTTAAACAAAGACTAATTTTTTTTAAATTTATGCACATGGCAGCATCAGTGAGAGAAACCTGTGCCGTATACAAATCCCTTCACAGCACAACTCATTAAAAACTAGAACCCCCAAGTTAGCTACCGCATGCAGACATCTAATTTACAAACACAGCACATTGTTACGTTACAAAGTTATTCGTGTCTTGTCAGACGCAACAGTACTGCAATGGTCATAATCACAGTCATAACTTTGTAATGGTCATAATCACACCTAAAACAATTTTGAATGAAAAAGTAGGCTATCATTTTTGCCATATTATCCTATTACTGTGACTACGACAACAAACGCTTCCGTATACGAAACATGAAATAAAGTAGTTATTTATGAATATTTTATCAGAAACTCTCTCAACCCTCTAAAAAAAATGCAAACGACCTGCGCGGGGGTTGTGGCCTCAGGCTGAAAATCACTGGCCTAGTTCGTTATTCACGTGTGCACAAGTTCAAGTGGAACTGTAGCTGTGCTGCGTGATTGCTGGCTGCACTTAGGCGTGGCGTGAACCGTATAAACTGATTCTCTCTAGCGAAGCTATGTTTGAAGCCGGTTCGCTAAAGGGGCAGGCCCGTAGCCAGGTCTTAAGGTTTGGGGCGACAAAATACATTTTTAGGGAGCAAGATTTCTTTAGTATATGTTTTATTAAAAAATTTTCTGGGCACAGCAAAATTTGAAGGAGTATTGTCCCCGAATGCCCGTTTTTCGGACAAACGGCAAAGTAGGTCACACCTGCGTGTGGCCCCAAAAAACTGAGATGGTCTAGGGCCCCACGCTCCCTGAATTGAGATGGCCTAGGGCCCCTGTGACAGCATGCCCCCTCCTTAATTGGGGGGTATGGAGCGCGGCTGATACGGCTCTGTTTGTAGCCATATGGCATCAAAAGCGCATAAGGGTTAAATTAAATAACGGATTGTTAACAAACGAAATTAAAGAAACGGACACTTTGAAGGGGGGCGGATCTCGTTTCCGAGGCCTCGCTCACGTGTCGAATAGAAGTGTTAACGTGCCAAGTTCGGCACGCGTGCCAGGGGTTGCCCACCCCTGGCCTAGGGCCCCGCGCTCCCCAACCAAATGTACCCCAGATTGTTAACCCTTGGTTTAGGATTAAGGGTTAGGCTTAGGTTAGGGTTTAGGGCAGGGTCTACTAAAATTTTTAAAACTCAAAGCTATTTCTTGGTACAGATTCATGCGAAGGGATACCAGTTCGATACACAGACTTTTGAAATAAAAATTTGCACAATTTGTTTTCACATTTTTGTTATCATTCATATTAAAAATTAAAGATATTTATCAATGTGAAGATACTGATCATGTTTATGCTGTTGTCAGAACAGGCCCACGGGCGACCCAAATGGTCCGTACGGGTGACCTGGTTCCTGCAGGCATCATGTTGTGACCCCTGGTTTAGGTTTAGCACGTTACTAGCAAGTGTAGAGCAGTCTAGTTCACACTTGTCATGAATTAGTGTCACGTTACAAGCGACGGATGAATAAGTTTTCAAACGTTAAGGTCCTCTGGCAGACCTATAGCTACTCTGCCTTAAGACTACATGGTTTTAGTGTCCAAAGGACAATGAACTGAAAACTTGTTACTTGCATTTGAGGTTACTTTATATTACGGGCCACGGGCCGGTCTGGCCAGAAAATAAGTTATAGTCTAGAATAAACGGGCTAGGCCGGGCAGTTTCTTGCTAGCTCCGGGCGGGCTGGGCTGCAAAAGTGCTGGCCCGTGCCACCTCTACCTTGCATACTTGCATTGAGTCTACTGCATGAGTAAAAATACAGCAATCGCTATACCTGGAAAGGAGAAGCTATTGATTGTGCTCTCATTTTTCTTTTCTCAACGGGAATGGACGGAGGACGTTTTGATCCCTTCTACCTTATGACCCTCAAAACAACATTTCCACCTAAAGTTCACTGTGTCATCATTTAGTGAAGCCGTGTTCCACCAGCATTTTGCATAATCAGGTTATCTGCGATCTATCATCCACCGTTACAGGAAGATGCCATTTCATGGGCGGATGATAGATCGTGTCCGACTTTTTCTCCTTGAACACAGGAAATCTGATAGACAAAATGTTGTTAAGACTGTTTTTTTTGTCAACGTGCAAAAATTGTAAGGGATCAGTTGTCCACCGGCACAGGCGCTGTCGATTACTTCACACTTTTATGTGAAGACGTTAGTGTTCACCGGGGTTACGTGAATGTAAATCCGACAGCAAATCACAGACATGGGCAGGGCCTTTGAGAGGAACTTTACCTGTGGGTACGAAAACCGATACCGGACCCCTAGTTTCAGGATTTCTCGTTGAAGCTTGTATAGCTTGTTTCTATAGCAATTTGAATACACATGAAACAACTACCATGCCAAATATTTAGAAATATATTAATTGTGATACTGGCAACTACAGTAGCTGATACACCAGTAATTTTGGTCTTGATTACAGAAAAACTTAGCGTGACTTCTTTCATCCTCCCGGGACCCACTCAGTGCCGGATTAAAGGTCGCGCGGGGCCTGTAGCATATTAACAGCGCGGGGTCCTAATTTAAAAATACTCCTAAACAAAGTGAACAATTGTTAAATCATAAATTCTGTGGGCGTCCATGTGACTACCATTATTCATACTGAATTTCGTAAGTGCGAAAAACCTGGTACTAATTAGCAACTGATGGACATTATGGGCTATATCTTTTTTTACCGAAAACGTATATACGTATCATTTTACCAAGAAGGAATACTGTACAGCTCACAAGTACAGTACAGAGACAGTAAATAATGCTTCCTGCAGACGCATCAACATATTTAATCATTGCTATGTCCAGAAAGTGGAGTGTAAGTGTAAATCTGGAAGTCGATTGTCAAATGCAGCAAACCAAGTGCTTAAGATTGCATTTTCTAGATTTTGCCATAATAATTTGTTTATTATATTGGTACTATCCATTTTGCATAGACGTTCATGCTCTATACTACTTATAATCAGGCTATTCAGCTTGTTCTATCTCATGGTGCTCTTTTGTTCATTCTACCATGTTAAGTTTACATAATGCCTTATATTTTTTGCAGACAATATTATCGTTATTTTATCTGGTGGATCCTCAGTTTCCAACTGCGCAGATATCTTCAAACTCATTCACGAACGCAATGCAGCTCTGAACAACTCAGTTGTAATGATGACATTTGGTGTCGGAACAAATGGAGGTATGACAAGACATTTCTTGGCGGATTGAGTGGAGGAGGTTTTCTTGAAAGTGAATATACGGTTAATTTGCTTAAAATTGAACCGTTTTCATCTGAAAACAAAGATACACCTCCAGGAAGCGTAATCATACCTGTTTCAAGCATGCACGTGATGCCTGTTGCCTACAAGATTTTACAGGCAACCAATGAAAAAAAGGAAACTGTGTAAACAAGAAGCTTTCCAGGGTTGTCAGTTGGTATGACACACGCAAGCCATAGTTTAAAATTAGTGCCTGTGACATTCTGGGTAGTTTGCTGTTGAAGTGAGTTGGGGGATCTTTTGCGAGGACAGCATTATACTGAGAAATACGTAAAACTTTTCTAAATTCGTTTTCGATAGCATTTAGTCTTAGCTGCAGCTCAAAATAAACACACATAATTGGTTATACTGTATCTGGAAAAAGGATACCGCTTTGCTCAGTTTCCTAGCAGGAACAATCTATTGCCATACAACTCAAGTCCTACGTATACGTCTTCAAAAAGCTGTATGTGCATTACAGATTACAGAGAGTCTCAACCCCATCAGAGAAAAGTTCATTAAAGCACAATGATCAATTATATTTTGTTTTGTATGGGCACGTTAGAAACTGCATTTGGGTAGACCCAGACCGACCAAATCTGACGTGACAACGGGCCCACGTCATTACCAAAGTTATAAAAGCTTACAGAGAACCAACTTCAAGACTGTTAAGATTGCACTTCCCTTTTGTTGAAGTTGCACGTTTTTCATTACAAATACAGAAAAACCGTTCAAAGCGTGTTTGCATTTTGCTTGTTGAAACCTTTCGTCAGTTTTGTGGCACCCATACTGAAAACTCTGAGTTGACTTTTAATATATAGAAAATTCTTCATCAACCAAAATAAACCTGAGAGCAACCTACTTTAAACAAAACTCGCACAGAAACAAACCAACAAAAGCCTCGAAATAAGCGACGAAGGACTGCTGCGGTAACAATAAAATTACACCAACTTTGGACAGCTGTTTGCATGGTGCTTTACAAGAAAACTCTGAAAAACATGATTCCATACCCGAACTTCAAAGAATAGGAAAGCGTTAAAAGATTGTAAACTGCAAAAAAACATGTTATGTATCGGAAAGGTATATTTTTTCCTAAACTTTTCGGGACTGTTTCATAATAGCTCTTTTCATTTACCGGCAACCTCCTTGAACAAACGAAGGAGTGAGAGTGGACCGCAGAAGCCCTTCTCCCACATATGTAACCGCTGGCCTTGCATCTTAAAATAGTTGATGCATGTTAAGGTTTCATTCATATACCGGTTGAAATTTATCCTTCAGATTATTCACTTCTTCGCGACATCGCCAAGCAAAAGTCTGATTGTGCAAACGCAACCAACCTGCCTCCGAAGGTAAAAAGTAATTTTAATACTTCGTTGTGGGGTGTGTTCAGTTCAAAATAAAGAACAGCAATCCTTGCCCAAATAGTATGATTTACTGTGCAATGCCTCAACTATTTTATGGGTATCTCTTAATAAGGCATGTAGTAAACACTATTCAATGATTTCGTGATTACATACAACGTATTAATTTCAACCATCCTATGCACACTGACTTTAATTTAACTACAGCGCTGTTAACTGCTAGTTTTGCTGTTCAAGTCGTTAGTAATGACAACACGAGGCTGTTCGTTGATATTTTTTGATATTTAACTGTTGTTCTCTTCAATGCATCAAGCTGATATGTTAGTCATAAACGCAGTGAAATGTTGTTGTTCAATCGTTTTATGTATTGCTGTGCACACTAAAAAGACACGACACGTTTAACCAAAACATATTTTTTCAGAAGGGAGTTTATCAGCAGATTCCAGACTCCACAAAAGTGCGAAATCAATTGACAAAATTCTACGATTTTTTTTCTGACATTTCTACCACTCCTCAAACGTTGTGGACCGTGCCATACTCCGATTTGTGGGGCTTAGGTAAGCCCTACCAATAGCTTGGAGACTTGACAATTTTTGAGCATAGCTAAACCTCAAGTTTGTGTTTTTGTATGTGGGTATGAAAAGATTGTCTTATTAACATTCTTTTTATGGTAAAAAGTGGTTCACTTGGTGCACTTTGGTTTAGAGGCAATTTTGTTGTCTTTTTTAATCGGAACCAGATGATCTTTAAGTCACAGGAAGAACCTTTTGCTTTGATTTTCAAAAGAAATCATTCAAGACTGGTGAAATTGCCTCTTTGGATAAGGATTTCTGTTTGGTGACTCTCTGTCAAATTACTATTAGAGTAATGTCTTTAGCCATAGGGGGCGCAAAATTACTTTTGAAATGTAACACATTTCTAGTTCAGCATTTTGCAGTATTTTTCATGACAGAGATCGAATGACTAAGAAGAGGTTATCATCAAACTTTTGTTAAACTTTCAAAATTCCATTTATTTCCTTAACTTTTTAGATCACTCTATACAGTTAGAAAAACATTTTTCCCACTTCATTTGTTCATTTTGACCTATTTTTCAATTTTTTGCCCAGTTTTTCACAGTTTTGCAGCTTTAAGGAGGATAATCGCCAGTCTCTGAATGACTTTCAACCTTCAGCAACTATATTAATTTCTTGAATGATTTTCAGGAGCGTCAACTTGCGAGAGTTAAAACTTCATAGGGTTTAAAACATCTTTGATTGTACCTCCACATCTCGCAAGTCTGAAATAAACATCAGGTACACAATAATGCAGATGGTCGAAAAACCAAAAACAACAGAAAAGGCTAATTACATTAGGACATGTAACCACCTTTGTACAAGATAATGAGAAAATACACTAGTTAAGTCCCCAAAAAGATGTTGCAGGCTCTATAATAAAAGTCCCATGCATTGAAACAGTCTTGGTGTTCCAGCATTTTTTTGATGAACATATTTCGCAAAAACGACAGCATCAGCACCAACATTACGGTGATTTAACAAAAAGTGAGAGAACTCCTTCCCTCACCATAAAATGATTGAAGGCTTTCTTGTGCTTCTCTTCACTCCTCTGACTACGTTATTGAATACGATCAAGAGATAATGTTCCTATCTCTCGAATCTGGACTTGAAATTTGGCAAATAGACCAATCCCAACCCAGTCTCAATTCCAACTCATTAATCTCAACCTAACCTTATGAAAGCAAAACGGAAGTAGTGTATAAAATTTTTTTTTCTGAAAATTTCATGTGACAACCCGTGCCGGCGCTACCATTAGACGAACTAGTCGGCTGCCTAGGAGGCTGGGCCTAAGGGGGCGCCAAAAAAGGACCAAAAATAACACTTGCGTGGTTCAGAAAGTGATGAACGTGTGCCAAGTAAAAATAAATGAACATGATGAAAGGGAATGGAACACACGTTCACGCAATTAATGAGAAGACAGAGGTACTACACTATTTTAGGTTTGTTGCAAAAGGGTTAATGTTTTTCCTATTAATTTCAAGTTCACATGTGCTAGGTAAAGCTATGTAGCAATTTGGTATAAGATTTATTCATGAAATGTACTTTCTTAATGTACAACAAATCCCCTTCTTATTTCCGTAAGGAGCAACGTGATGATATGTAGAATAAGGATCTTTGTGAAAGAAGGGTGGGTGCTGGAATGTTTTTTATCTTTCTAGGGTACTGACAAGTCTATTAAAGGCGTGCTGTCAGTGCCATATAGCAAAACGTGCCCTGCAGGACATACTTGATTAAATTCCCTGCGAACTTTTAAAGTAACCATCTCTGCTCTTTTCATTTCTTGATTTTTTATGGCTGCTCCGCTTTTAATGGAGTTGATTTATGTCGGAACCTTCACTAAATCATGTTTCAGCCATTCAATATAGTCGTTTGGAAACGCCAGTCAGCATTACAGGCGTTAGTAGTCTAATTAACCAGTCAAGTTCCGATTATTGGACGCATCACCTTTTTTAACCAAACCGAATCCAACCGGTACGCACCACAACCAACATGGTGGCGTTCGCGAACGTCAGAGGTTTGTTGTGCATGTGGAAATTTGTCGGTTGTTACAATACTAGATTGTAACAAGGGGCCTGTAACAAAGTTTTGAGACCTGTGCTAGATTTTTTGATTATATCAATGCTGCAACGCCTGAAACTTGTGTAGATAACATATTGATGAACTTCGCGTTCAAATGAACTCGGTATTCATTTAAAACTTAGCGTGATGCAAAAACATCGTCCTTATCTATACGCCCTGGAGCGGACTTAGGACACTTGATGGATCTTGCCCAGGACGCCCAGTAATTTCAAGATGTGCAGAGGAAATTTATTTGGCAATTTTAAGATGTGCAAAGGCAATACACGTTTACCAAATACAGTCGGTAGGCAAATTTGCAGAAAAGTCGTGTTGCTATTGATTGACCCTTCAGGGACCGCAGGAGCGGATATATTGGCTTTTCGTCGCGATTTTTGCGATAACTCGCGAACCACTGAAGCTACGTCAACATGTAAGACATTGCAAGAACGTTTTTTTGACGGCACATCTTTTGATTTCCTAAAGGTCTATTTGTGATGTTAGGCCGTGATAAACCCGATTTGGCAGTAGCCAAACAACAGTGTTTTTATTCCACGACCTGCGCAGAGAGAAAAAGATGGTAGAAAAATTTGTTCTGCATAAAAAAATCAGTCATATTTTAACATATTAAAAAATGTGGGCAAAAAAACTCAGTATGTCTTGTTGGGGGTCAATGGGGGAAGTCTATTTTTATGGGGTGTTTTTGTCATTTTTTTCCGTCGAAGGCCCGTATCTCCAGTTCCACATACCAAAAAAATATGAAACTCGCAGAACATGTTGACATTCACGTTTTACAACAGCCTACTAATTTTTGAGTAAAAATAAAAAGAAAAGTTATGGCGATTTCCAATATAAATTACTGACAGAATCAGGGCCGGTTCCAGCCAGTAACATTAGGGGGGGGATTTCAGTAATATTTGGTAGTCAAGTCTCATTGCGAGTTCACTACTGTAAGAGAGATGAAGTGCACTTCACAATACTTTTGCGACAAAACAATGGACGACAAAATGACCTTATATCGTGAATGCTGTTTTCCGAATTTTTCAAAATCATGGTGAACAAAGTTACTTCCGTAAGTTTTAGGGGGCGATCCCAACTATTGCTGACAAATCAATAAAAGAATCGCGTTTTCTCAAAAGTTTCAAATATAAACATATGTTTCTGGGTGCTGATCAAAATGATCGCTCGAAAACCTTTCTTACAGTGGCTTATTTATCGATGTTGCTTGCAATGTTTCTCAAGTTATCGCAAAAAACGCGCCGAAAAGCTGACATATCGGCTTTTGCGGTCCTTGGAAAACCGATGAGGTTTTAATAAGCAAACACATGGAACGCTGAAAACCGATCTTGCCTAGGGAGCTTGAATGGTTTGCTCCGGCCCTGGTGACAACCTAGTTATCATGTAAAATCTATGATACTATGAGTGCATGAATAAATCCGATGCGCAGTCGGCGATCTGTAGACTTTTGACTACTTTGACAAATGTAAAAAGTCGCATAGAGGTTGGGAAGTAATAGCTGACAAAGCTTTACATTAGATCAAGCGTACAAGTTAAATAATTCATGATATTAAATGTCGAATATCATCGCCATGCCCGCACCCAGGCGGGCAACTGGCCAATTCACCCTCAAAATTTTTCAAATGCATGTTCATTTGTTAGGTACAACAACCCCGAAAATATCAGCTGGTTGTGATCCTGGTCGTCGCTGAAGTAGTCTGTAACTCTCATGGATCTTCTAGATCTTTACACGGAATAACGCTACAAGAACCACGATTTTTAAACAATGATTGATTGCTGTGCATTGGCAAACACTTGTTTATTAATAGTTACGTTACAAGCAGGGGCGTAACGAGGGGGGCACAATTTCCCGGGCGCCGAATCACTGTGCGGGGCGCCGAATGACTGCGGGGGACCGAAAAGTCCCGACAATATCACAAGCAATTTCTTCAATATAGTACATCTGCTTCCGAAAGACCTCAGGTTTACACATGGGGGCGTCAAACTTGCTTCTTGCCCCGGGCGCCATCTAACCTCGTTACGCCCCTGGTTGCAGGAGTGGTTATAACTGCTGCCAAGGCAGTCATTCAAGCGTCACAATTCGCTGGAGTTGTTGCGGTCGACATGACCTTGAATGAATTGCTCGAAGAATCAACATTTTTTCGACCATCCGAGTTCTCGTATTCCTTCGTCGTCGATGAACAAGGTAAAGTTTTACATTCTTTTGGAAAAAACTATTTAAGCGCGTTCTGCAATAAACTTCAGCAACACATTGCTATGTCCAGATTTACTCAATACCATTTTAGACTAATTTAAACGCATTGTAGTTTTATCGGTTTCTCACAAAATGCTCTTTTTCTGTTGTCTTTTTGTTGGAATATTTGTTTGGCTATGTGTATTTACGACATTGTGCCTGGAAACACCCAAAGTTGGTCCACACAGGTTTTGTGATTAATCATCCCTTATTTCCTTTCATCAACGATGCTGATTCTCTCATTGTGAAAATAACAACATTTGAGAGAGATCCCGAATTTGCTGAAATCTTGGAAATGATTAAAAAGTAAGTGTTTGAAAATTGTAGCTACGCAAAGCGGAAATGCCTGTTGCAATTTATTTAATTTATTTATTATTCTCTTTTTGTCTCTGTGCTAGAAAGCTTTTTCGCTTATTCAGCTTTTTTGCGTACGAAGGACAACTTTCAAGCAAAAATCGAACTATCTTTATTAAATTTATGCAAATCTGTCGGTTAAATAACTACAGTTTAGCTAATTCTATAGACCTTTTTCAACTTTAGAGGAACAGAAGGATCAAAAACTTTCAATGCAACCCGTGTGTTAGCAGACGGTGTTGCCACCAGATATGGCATTAAAGTAGTTGGAGTTCCTTCAACCTACTACTGGAAAAATGTAGGTTAAAATGAGATTTGCCATACTGTGATGATGTAAATTACAGACCATAAACCACAAGTTTTTCGGTCGTGTTGCTACAGATACCCGATACGCCATTTCGAGTTTGTGTTGTGATTCCCACTGGATCCCAACGAAATTTGGTACCGAATCTGGATCCACAAACCCCTTTTCTATACCACAGGATGGATCTTGTTGCCCCTCAGACATCTTGCGTATATCTTAGGACGAAGTACTGCACAGGTAACAACATAAAGATTGTTAAAATTTTTGTGTCTCTCAAGATTTTGCATTACACCAGAATATGGGCTATCTGCTTGTATGAATTTACTTTTATGAAAATCACTTGATTATAGGTGCTTTTTAGCCAAATTTTTTGCAATTTCACTTTTACCAAAGCTACCAAACTATTTACCAACAAATAGTTTTAACAAAATTCAAATACGTTTTGAGGTGTTGAAACCGTTTTTCTACGTATCAGATTTACGCCCAAAAGAGAAAACCGCATTTACTCTGACAACGTTAGTTGCCTCCAGCTTCGATCGTATTGACCAGAAAAGATGTAGTGTTTTTTCTCAAGTCGACTTTGAGCTTGATTCAAACACGTTTTGAACATGACTGATAAAACTCCCATCACTTAAACTTGAGCTTAAGTTCCAGAATATTTTTTTCTGTACAATGCATTCATTGCTCATTGAGTACTTTAAGTTTTTATTATTGTAGTTCTGTGCCATGACAATACTTCTAAGTGCAGTAATACCGTGGCGTAGATATGAAAATATCAAAACATATTTGGAAACCATAGAGCACAAAAAATCATTTTCTGGTTTTTGGGTACACATAAGGATGTTATTGTTAGATAACACGTGCGTTACAGATCAGAAAGATTGCACAATCTCATTAAATCTTCCAAACTTACTCTAAGAAAATGTACTTTTTCAGCAAACAATGCAACCAGCAAAAACATATCCATGTGCCTAAACAAGCAAACAAATTTTGAAACAGGTGCAGAAACATCAAGGATGAAAAGCATGCCAACGTACAACAGATTCCATAAAGTTCAGATAAAACTACATTTATCAGGGTGGTTAAAAAGAAGTAAAAATAAAAATATTGAAAATAATTTTTTCAATTTAGGGTAACTTTGTGTGACGTGTTGGCTGTAGCTTATTGTATTCGAAATGTTTTAAAAATTGATATTTGCATTTTTGAGAATGCTTTCTGAATCCAGGAAAACATGAAGTCTGTTGGCAATAGATATTTCCAAGGATATTTAAATGTATGTTCTCCAACGTGGATACAGGAGTTTTTCAGCTGCGTGTGCTGGCCTTTTCATAAAAATGTAAAAAATATACAAACCAGAAATGACAAAAGTGTCTACGGTAAATTCATTATCTTTTCAATTTCTCTCCAAGTGGTATGGCATACATTTTACCATACATTCTGCGCATAAAAATTTATGCAGAACTAATTATCCCTTTATTATGTTTACTGTGGTAGCGCTATTTCTCACAAGAAATCAAACAAACTGGTAGCTTAGAAGGAACTACAAGATCAATTTCAAACTTTGTGATATTTGTCCAATGTTCATTTAACTAAGGTTAATTGCACTCTTGTTCTTCCTTTGTGCGAAAGCTTTAACAAGTTATTGACAAATTTTCAACTTACGTAATATCAGATTTTTCTTGAATTAGTGGTTATGCACTGATGGGAAGTGAAGATTTAAAACTTTTTCCATAAGATTCTTGATGTGCTTAAACGATTATGTAAAGAACGGTTCCCCAAACTCACAGAATGTAAAGCCCTAAAGCTTTGATAGGCGGAATAAACACCTCAGCAAATTTTATATGTAACATTTTGTTTTCAACAAACAAAACGAGTTGGTGTACACTCAGCACCAGCAATTTTTGTGCTTCAGATAAAGTTAGGGCCTCTGTGAATATTCTTAGTCTTGTACTTTGAAAATTTTGCCAAATTTATTAATTCCCAAATTTCTTTCTTGTATAGTTCGTCAATTGTTCTTTTTCAACATTCTGTGATTACCAAATACAGGTCCTAAAATAGCGAATTGCACTCACTAAAATTAAAAAAATGTAAGCAGTTTGCTTGAATTCGCATTGGCATGCGTATGATACGGACATTTTCTCGAAGAAAAAATAGCAGCTTTGTTTACGAAGCAGCAACAATTTCGCGTAGTGGAAATTGTAATGTTGCCCCATGAGCACTTCGGTGCTGGCGTTCAAGATTAGACGCTAAATTTAACTTTTTTCATCGTCATCACGCTCTTATAGTTTCACAGCTTTCGCGCGTTTCAATATTGGTATTAGTAAATGGTATAAATTTAGCAGCAACCCAAACAAATGAATGTTAGCCTTAGGGTTTTTGCAACAACCGGAAAAAGCGTTTGCTCTTATCCTGATAGTTCGGGCCTGATTTCACAACAGTTGTGGTGCACACATCCATGTTCTCAATTACTTTCTGCTTTTTTAGCTTAACAATCGCTTTGCATTGTACAGCAGATTCTGTTGTTGTAGGACTTTTTTAAGAAATGGAGCGGTGTGTTTATTGCTTTTATGCAGAGCATCAAACAACGGTTGCATTCAGTCCAAGAAGCTTTATAAACGCTGAAAGTCACCTGTTAACGCCAGAAACTAGACAATGGGTGGAGTCGTTGAAAACTTACATGGAAGGGAAATCGAATCTTCCACCAACAAATTTAAAAGTAAGGGTCCACAGTGCTGCATGATTTTTTCTTCGCGAAAGTTAATTTTGAATGTCGGCGATTTGAAAAAAGAGCTTTATTTCTTAGATTTATTTAGCATATGACATACTTAACAAATATGTAAATTCCGTGTTTCGCAAGAAACTCTGTTAAAATTTATGGCAGTGCTGCGCAATTGCCCGCCAGACTGTCGACCGCAAAAGATTGTGCTTCTTGTTCGGAACTGTTTTGACGTTGTGACGACCTGAACCCCAGAATACATGTCGTCACTGCTAGCCAGAAATTAAGAATAAAACTTGAATTGGCAAATGCAGAATATGACTAGTTGTCAGATGGAAAATGCCCTTTAGTAATCCTGCAACATTCGGTTCTTATGGCTTCTTGACAACATTTCTGTGGCAATTACTATTTCCTTGTATAAATTATCAGTGAATGCTTGAAGGTGAAATAAAGGCAAATTCTTTCTAAACCTGGGCTGATACGGAATCTGTTTGTACTCCGTAAAATACAACCATTAATGAGCTAGCTGTTTGCAAGTCAGTTGGCGTCAACGTCGTTTCTGCTAGAAAATGAAAAGTACAAGCTTTTACACAGTTTCAAAAACCGCATATGATAGTTTCTACGAGGGGTACAGTCACTACATGAAAAATCGTCATCAGTATTAGTTGAGCAGTCCAATACCAAGACTGATATCAGAGCGAAAAGCTCTTTTTTGCACTCAGTGCCACATACACAGCCGCAGAAACTTCTTGCAGCTTCATTGTGAAGAAAGCAGCAGTAGCGCCAGACCATTCATGCAAATCGCACTAGTGCCAACATCATGTGGCGCCATTTCCAGGCCGCCACGCAGCTCTGATACATTCACAGTACCGGTTTTGTGCCTTTGGTTACGAAAAATCGGAATCGCACCTAATAGACCATGTGCAGGGCTTTATGAGAAAATTTGTTTGAAGTTGCTTACGAGCATATTGAGTCAAGCGTGTTTGGTTTTCGTAGATGCGCTCCATTTTGAATAGAACACGCCAAGTGCTTCATATGTTTTTTGAGAGCCCGCTATATGAACAAGACCCCTATTTTACCTTGGGTCCTTCGTAGCCTGCCACACGCACAGCTGTGCAGCTAGATTTTTACTGATTTTAATCACACCAAAGCAAGGTTATTGGATCTACTATTTCTTTATTTGTGTAGTAAGATCATGAATGCATTGGCACCAATTAAGGACGAATATTTGCGCACTTTTCTTCGTAAACAGATGCGAGTGTGATCACTTCAAAAAGCCTTTCGTGCCGGAAACAAATATCTGGCCCAGTGGTTCCTAAAGTTTTTTTCACATTTACCCCTTACAAACCTAAACACTGTCAATTCCTCCCTAACAAAAATCACAAAATGTATAATTGCAAAATTTCACACTACCTACTATGAAGAAAGAAAAGACGATTATGAATTCCCATCTACACCAACCTCGTTGTCCAGTTTTTTGTGTGTTGAATAAACAAATGATAATAACTTAAGTTTTTTCATCCACGGCTCTTTCTCCCCAAATCCTCCCTGGAACAAATTTCCTCTCAGGAATAAAAAATCCTCCCTTAATGAGCCAAGTGGCACCCGTTTGAGAACCACTGATCTAGCTCTTATATCAGCTTCTCACAAACTATTTCCGTTGTGTTTTTCAACTTGAAGTTGATGACAGCAGTGTTTATCACATTTTTGCTTTGATTTCTTAAAAAGATAGCGGGGACTGCTGACTAATGCAAACACATTTTTGGGGGGGAATCAGCATCAATACATATTCGATGAAAGCATCACAAATCTTTATGACCTGTCATTTTTCTTTAAAGTCCCTGACAAAAGTTTGAAAATTGCAACATAATTTTCTGAATCAAGTTATTTCAAAATACTTGGATTGATTCTTGCATTTGCCTGCGCTCAGGTATTTTGACACGTTTGTAAATAACTGAGTCTTAGGTCAAAGCACATATCTTAAAAATATGTTTTTCTTGCAAATCAGGATCACTGAACCTGTAGTTTTAACATTATACATCCACATATACCTAAAAATTTCTGACGTTTATGACAAGATGTATTTCGTTAGTTGCAACTTTGAATATTTTGATCAAATTGATTTCAGGTTATAGTACGAAATACGGTGACAATAACAAAAGAAGCAGAAAATCTGTGGACCAGATCAACCGGTAATTTTAATGAAGACATCCTGTTTCGCTATGTTGGAACAAAAGAAGGTGTTTTCAGAAGTTTTCCCGGGTGTATTCTGCCAAAAGGTTTTGACCATGCAACACGACCTTGGTAAGCTTTGCTTGTACTGTACCTCTGCGAACGAATGAGCACCAACTCGACAAAGAAAAGACACCGGTGATAAACACACAAAAACTAGATTGTTGCAGATCTGGGTTATATGGAATATATTTAATCTCAGGTGCCTCCCACAGTCACATGAAATTTTTCTTGATTTAAAACAGACTGTGATGGCCATGAAAGTAAAAGGTCAAATGGAATAAATAATTGTGTTTGCAACGTAGGCTCAAGAAGTTGATAAACTGCGATGATGCTCATTGACAAAATGTTTGGCCTTCCTTGTGCAAGCATTTCCTGCGGGGACACTTCTTCATGAAAATAAACAATACATAAATTTGATGATCTCTCTCCCTAAACCTCAAACCTGGGTCCTTATTTTTTGGAACGTGCCCCAAAGAATAAAAGTTTGTCATCGGTTTTTGCCACAATCAAAAACGTTTTCAACGTTTTCAAAATGCTACAAGTTATTGGGAGGCTATATGTTTGTGTGATGCAGGGCCTTCCACTGTTGGGGGTTTCAGATGCTGAAGATACCTTAGGAACTGCAAACAATGCTTTGATGTCTACAAATTTCATTTGATTGGGCAGCTGCAACGCAAAATTAAAGTCACTGATAAGAAAATTTATGAGCTGTGAAGCAAAACTTCAGATAACATTTTTTGTCAAGCTTATGCTATATCAAGCCTATGTAATGTCATTTTGCTTTTTTTTAAACTGCAGTAGATTCGGAATTTGACTTGCTGCCTGCAAATCGACGTCTCGTTTTTATTCTTACAAAACTAAGAAAACACGTGTGCTTTCCACCAGTTGCTCACTGTCAATTACTTTCAGGTATCTTCATGCCATAGCCAACAAAGGTGAATATGCAATTTCTTCTTCCTATCAAGATGCTGGCTCCGGCGAACTCGTCGTTACGCTCAGTACTGTGCTCTATGATGGAAAGTAAGGCTCGAAGGGCTAATGTTGTGCAATGGGGCTGCTAAAAATTGCGGAAGACGTTTCTGAACTGTCAATGACAGTTTTCAACCAAACTCATGAGTTTGGCCAAGGCAGTCGCTGTCACAAGACAACGTACATAGTATGCCTGATCAAATACGCAGTTTCCTCTGTTCACGATCGGGCTTCAGCATATAAGTTGATTGATATACGCCGTAACTTTGTTTTGTATTGATCTCAGAATCAACTCGTAAGGAACTTTAGCTGAGCCGATTTATACTGTGCAATTGATGACTTCCTACTTGTATTCTGCAGAACAGGTAGACACACATCGTCCGACTCTGTGTCTGGTGTGATGGGGATCGACCTTAAAATTGACTATCTAAAAAAAACATTCGAAAACCTTTATCCACAGTGCTCAGGAACCAGTGAACACAGGTAAACAGTACAATATACTTTCGACACGTTTGTCGTGTACGATATATTCGAACTTCGATTTTGGCCTAAAAACAGCAGTTTTCGGTTGCCTTACCAACGCCCTAGCTCCTCCGCCGATTGCGCTAAAGAGCTGTTCAAGGGCTCAAACGGATAGGCCAGTCTGGTAGATTATACTCGAAAAAAAAAATTTTTGGTTGGGGGGTGCGGATTTTTTGTGACTGACGTCATAATTGAAGTAGTTTTGGGGTCATTTTGGCTCATGTTACCTGGCCTAGGGCCCAAACGCTAGGCCAAACTGTTTTTCTGAAGTTTTCATTGGAAACTAGGCTCGAGTCCGAGACTTTTGAGCCTTTGATCGACTTTCTAGCGTTTCTGGTTCAAAAGTTATGATCTAAAATAAACA
>JGI24158J21664_10001662_pt1 | contig 25533 bp, 13 predicted proteins | sample Ectturendosymbi3_FD_21664 | JGI IMG/M metagenome (IMG submission 21664) | reverse complement strand
GCCGAAGAAACTTTTACGGATTGCGCACAGTGATGCGTGGTACTGTTTAGGCTTTTCTTTTTAAGAATCGTTCGAAGAGGATTTACCTGGTGGGTGATCAAGCATAGATCTTTCATTTCAACTTAGCAGGAAAAAAAATTAACCAAAAAAGAGCGAAAACACACATTTAACTTAACAAAGCGCCTCAAGACACGAACGCCTACTCAGGACAACTTTTATTTAGCTTCCATCACGACAAAGCTGACAGGTTTCAGCGGTGACCTCACTCAAATCAGGCAAACTATGACACGATAGTGTCGTCAGGTTTTTAATAGGGCGCCTGATTCACGCGCGCCCTCTCGGATTACAGGTCATGCGCTGAGAAAGGTCAAGTCAAAAATTGCGTACCACCCAGCGAATGAAGTACTTGGTGGGCCATACAAGAGGATTACGATTGGCAACTCGCGGTTATAGAAATATTGAGCTAACTGTATCTCTCGTAGCAAACATTCGCCAACATTAACACCCAAACACATTAAACCTACTACCTCAAACTATAGAATTTCATTGAAAATTACAAAAAAACTGCAACTATTTATCTGCTCAGCTGCTGACAGTAAAACTTTTTCGAATCTTTAACAACAGCCATTCATCATAACGGTGTGAACCACAAAAATGGCACAAATTTTCTTGAAACCCTCACGTTGTACACACCACACTTATTAACAGAGGCCACCACCACAATCCAAAAATAAACAAATAAACATTCAAGGCCGATTTGAATAGTTCCACAAATATTTTACGTAAAACCCAAACCGCGGCGAAACAATCGCATCGGAACATGACTGATTGCAAGAATACTCGGAAAAGTTACACAACACACTAGCACCTCTGACCTCTCACCTGCGGCGCGGGTTGCTGAGGAATTTCAGCTGCAGCTGCTGTTGCCTCGTTGCCGCCACCTTCTGGAGTTCTGTAACGAATAATCGGCGTTTGAACTCAGCTCTCGATGCGACCGGTGGTTCTTTGGGAACGTCCTTCCAACAGTTTTGTCCCGAGTCACAAACCAGAGCCAGTGGCGTAACTGACGAGGGTGCAGCGGTGCAAACCGACCCCCCTGGCAAGCGAAATGTAAAAACTGGGCCCCCGCTTAGCTTATATTTCGTTATTTAGCATTCTTTTGGTTTACAGCAGGTGGTTGTTTTTGTGTTTTTCGGTTATTTCGGGTTTTAGTATTCACATCCGGATTCACTGTCATTTCTCAACTTTTTCTGACTGTTGGCCAGCAGACCCCCTTATAAGTGACCAGTCGCATTATTTGGCCCCACAATCAGTGTGACGTATCCCTATGCACGAACCATGTTCGCATCCCTATGCACGAACTACAGAAATATAAGCTTGGCGTTCAAGTACAGGCAGAGAACATTGCATAGAACACATTTTTTCCACTTCGCACCAAAAACGAGCTCGGTCGAATCTGATGACTTACGTTGAGCTTTGGGCAATTTTTATGCGTACAAGCTTTCGACCGGAAATCGGCATTGTGTCGCCATCTCGTTTTAATTGACTGAAGAGTTCGACGCTCTGCCACAAGCAAGGCATAGACAGGAAGCAACTGCAAAACCTGATCGAGTAGCAACAAAACAGGCGGTCTTACTGTTGCGTCTTGGTGTGCAAGGACTTCCTCATCGCCGCAGCGGCCCTGTCGCCTTCGATAAAGGAGCTGGGCGGTTTGTGGTAGACGGAGGCGAGCGACGCGATGTGGCAGATCAGCTCGTCCAGCAGGGTCGGTTCGATCAAGTCGGTTTCTTCAGAAATGAGCGGTTTCTCCGCCAGAACAACGTCCTGGATAAAACACCCCCCCAAAGCCAGTAACACAAAAGAGCAAACGCACACGTTACCAAACAGAAACGGTTCGTGAGCTTTGCTTTGCCCCTACCGGCTACCATGAAGTAGATTTTTACGATCGTTAGACAGGCAGAACTTGCATTTTGTAAGTTATTTCTATTGTCTACAACAGGTTATTCCTATACTTACAAAGGTAATTGCTCTGATATTTACAAAGGTAATTGCTAATGTCTATAACAGCTTGTTCCTGATATGTGCAAAGGTTGTTCGCAATATTTACAAGAAAATGTGAAAGCCAGCAAATCCATCGAGGTAAGCCCGTCGATTTTCAAAGTTAACACCAGATGATTGCGTAAATTATACAGAACACATATCTGGTGACTAGAAAGCAAGCACCCGACGCGTTATGAACAACTCAGCGAATGTGTTTGAGATGGGTAGCATCGGGTAAACAGACTCGTCGTTACCCTCTTTTCGCACAGCGTTAATTCTTTAGCAAAGGAACATCGCCTTTTCTCGTTACACAACCCACCGTTATCTCGCGAACTTTAAAATGAAATCGCAAAATACTCCTGCGAGCTTGTTTTTATTTTTTCCTACACAAAAGTTGAAAGATTTGTACACTACAGCTAGCTCGTTTTAGCGAATTTAACTTCTTTTTCATCCCCATAATTTTGACCAATTTAAAAGTAAACAAGTTACTCAGACCGGGTCGCGCAAAACTGATAGATCGTGATAATCGACGCAAGACAATCTGATCACAACCACACGTCTGCTGCAACCCATCAAACTTTTCACCTTCGCTGCAGCCGGATCAGTTGATAGCAGTCTCCAGTAGATGTAGCCTCTGTCACGAAGATCGGGGTTGTCGCTGTCCTGTTGCAGAAAAGTATATTTTGTTTCTGAAAACATCAATTTTTAAAAATTACGCTACGCTGAAACGGTAATCCCTGGGATGCAAAACGCTGGAAACTTACTGTAGTTGGGTTGACTGGATCGCAATTGATTGCTTGAAATTTTCTTTCCTGAATGACTCGCTAAACCAGGGTCTCAAACACACGGCCCGCGATGCTTTGTGGGAATTTGCAAATATTTAACATTTACATTATTTAGTTTATTCACAGCAAGTTATCGGGTAGCAAATGACTTCCCTATTACCCCTGACACCTTTTTATAGGAAACAAGATGTTAAAGTTGTTTTTATTAAGGTTCAGGTACCGCCATTGTTGCGCCAGCGTCATAATGCGGCCCTCGAGTTAGTTTATTATTAGTCCTCGTTCGGCCTTCGGAGCAATTTGATCTTGAGATCCCCGCGCTATAAACAGTTAATGAAATCAAAATATTGCCGCGGGATTTTATTTCTAACTTTTCATGTCTGCTTGCGGCAGTAAAGCGCCATTGCGCCTACGGCGTTGCGTCTCATATTAAAAGAGACGTTAGAAGCTCGGCTTCGTCGCCGAATCTATAATGGAATGGCGGATTTGCTGAACTATTCCCTCGCCCGTTGGATAAAGTAATCATCTGAGAACAGCAAGATACTCAAACGTCATCAAAGGTCACAATCAGATTTGTATCTGCACGGAGGTGCGCAACAAATCTCGGCTTCAACTTCTCCACGGACGAGAAGAGCCACCGCAAAGCCTTAAATAACTCTTACAAGAACCCGGACTTTGCCACGTGACAAAAAATCGCTGAAGCGATATTACATGGATCGGTCCAAGGCAATGGCAAATATGAAAGACGATATCATGTGATGTGCAAACCGTACCTGCGTCGCAAGACTTAAAACAGACTGGACCAGTTCCTGTGTCTCGGTTGGTTTCTTCAGGAAGAGCTTCACAATGGCCGTGAGTAGTTGCAGTTGGACCTGGTTGGAATAATGTGCTTGAAAATTAAAGCAAATAAGGAGACCGAGCATGACTTTGCACAAAATCAATACGCTTTGAAAGTTGATACGAGCCAAACTACCATGCAGTCACCGATTTCAACTTAGAGGTGTGGCACAACTTCGTCACCAACGAAAGATGGAACTATGGTCTGCGAGATCACGGGCTTTCAAAGGCGCCCAGTAACTTCGGGCCAGACCTTCCTTATAGAAATGGGATTTTGCAATGCATGGATCCGAGTTTCGATGCCTCGAGGATTTGCTGCAGTGTTTTTAAAGCTTTAGAAGTTTTCTTACCAAACTTATGCTTCTACTAAAACCTATGAGCAGGCCAGTGAAAGAGTCTGTTTTTCCTGAACCCCAAGCACAACCAGTGGTGTTAACATCAATCCATGAACAGTTCTATTTTGAAAAACTGTCAAGTTATGACAGTCCCGCTTTTCATGAACGGAGAGGCTAACATGCGGTGAAAGCTGTTTCGTGTGAAAACCATAACGAACACGTCCAGAAAGGTACCTGAGTGTTCTCGTCGTGGAACCCTTCCAGGAAGGACTCGAGCAACTCGTCGGCGTTGTCGATCCGCTCGGCGTACTCGCCGATGATCCAGATCATCGACGCGCGCGCCTCGGGTTCGTCCAGAGTGTCGAGGTTCTCGCACAGGTTCGCAATGATGCTCTCGTATCTGCGCGAGAGCGCACGACGATTTGAAAAAGGAAAACTTAAATTGCAAAAACTAAATGAACGTGGTGACAACCAGGGCTGTGGAGCCGGAGCCCAAGCAATTTTGAATGGCTGGAGCCGGAGCTGGTAATTTAGGTTCCGGTTCCACAGCCCTAGTTTCTGGGACAGACAAGCTGCACAAATAATACAGTGGTTTTCAGTTATCAATGGACCAAATCTTTCTGGAGCCAGAGCCTGAAACTTGAGTTCCGGCTCCACAGCACAGACAAGCTGCTACATCTGCAAACGATAACAAGGCTCTCAGCGCAAAGAAAACGACTAAAGGTATTGCATGCATCATGTGAGTCCATAAACTGCTGTTTTGCTTTAGTGGATTATTGAGCAGGGTTTTAGAATAAAAATAAAAAAGTAAACGTTTTTCCAAGGTTTACTGGATACAGGAAAGCTTACTTGTTGGGGTATTTTCTGAATATGTCCTTGATCACAACGATAGCTTCTTGCACCACGTAGTTGACTTTGGTTTGGATGAGATCGAGGAGCGTGCTCACGCAGCGTTCAGCGGATTGCTGCCGCAAAATAAAAAGAACATTCTAGTGCGGAACGCTGAAGCATATATTGCAGTTGAACATTGAATACACTCGGCAGCATAGATGAAGCAGGGTAAATGTGCAACACTAAATATATGAAGTTCTTTAAATCTGTTCTTGGAGGTACAGCAACAGAAAAGCTTCGTTTAACGGTTTTATTAAACAAGATTTGACAAACTAAGCCAAAACTCGAAACGTTCTTCATTATTAAAACGAAAAAAACGACTATCGCAATCCACTGCACCAACCGTATGCAGGAAAACGAAAGACAAATGTTTTTGCAGTTTATTAGAGAATTTCATTCAAGAAAACAGCTCCAATACAAGCAGGGGTTAACAGTGCAGGAGGCAGTTTAACACGGACATAACAGATCACTTTTGCGAACCCTGTTCCAGAAAGAACTCAATAAACCACGTCGTTTATGTTAGCAATAATGGGACGAGTAGTCGCAGACGTTTCCTTTCGACTTCTTGTTTGTCTATAGCATGATTCAGGTGATTCTGGTTTATTGAACAGACGACATGCGATAAATGAAGCACAGCATATAAACTAAAAGTGCATTTTAAGCGAAGATAAAGTTCTTCACTAATGGAAGCCAAAAACAAAGGATTCGTGGCAACGGCAAGGAACTGGAGATCTGAGTGCGCAGCATATGGATGTTAACGCGTTGTTCAACTGCCACCAAACGTGAGTGATAAAAAGTACCTGAACCGGTTTGAACCAGTTTCACCTCACCTCGACTTTGATGGCACAACGTCCGATTGCACGCACTGATTTTCTCACGAAATCAACATCGACTTCTTGGGCGTACTCTTTCAATTCTGCCAGAACCTTCACACACAATGCACGGATGCGTTGTTAACCATTGCATACATATGCCAGTTGAGAGACGGGTAGTCTCGGACGGCTTTCAACATATCATGCCTTTTATTCCAACGTGTGTTGTATCTCCAGCGGAGTAGCAACGCTGGTGACGTTTCTTTTTGGATGAATCCCAACGTTCACACTACTTCGTCTCTGACATGCAATTGAACTACAACCTGCCTCGGTCGAGATAATGTATGAGAGCAAATTTATATTACAGAGCAAATGCTGATTTCTCTCAGTCGACGGACACCCAACCAGCCCAATCCCACCAGGTTTTCCCCAACTCGATGCCATGCAGTGCTGGTAGTTTATGGCGTAAATCCACGTTGTTTTGAATGTTTAAGTCGACATGTCTTATGAAGTGTTGACGCATATATAAAATCTTCAAATCATGACGTTTCGCTTCCACAGTGTCGACAAAAGCTGCCCTATTCACAACCACAAACTATTATCAGTCATAAACTAACCCAAATTGCGGGGGATTCCCCTACAACTGGTCACCGGTAGCTTCTACTTATGGGTGTTCACCCCTTTGGGCCAGTTAAAAAAAAGTATTGTCTCAGGCAACAATCTTCTAAAATCCAAACAGTTTATCCATGTTTTTATAATAATGTAGAAACATACGACCGAACAAGATAAAAACAGAACATCGTATTCACTGAGCATGAAATACGTTGTTTTTAAGTACAATTTATTCTGACGGTGATGCTTTTTAGGCAATCTCTCATGCATTCCACTTTGGGAATGGCTTATGGCTGAATTACATCTTGCAACCGCTCCAGTTCCCGCAACCCAAAACGCCCAGGTGGCTTTCGTTACGACATTCCTGATCAGCACAAGAACATGGTGATTTGCTCCACGCAAAGCCACATCATAATGACAATTACTTCCGTTTTTCATTCACGTGAGGCTGGACGCTCATGGCGAGTATTTGCCAAGAAAAGGCGACGCTTTTCCTACAGAATAAAACTCAATGGTCTTTTCTGCGAAAATGGCTTCGCGGAAAACTTGACCGGCTCCTGATCTTCATCTATCGCAACAATTAAAAGCGTTGAAGTTGCTTCTTCTTCGCAGCGCGCTGGAAACCTCAGTGAACGAGATCGAGGAAGCATTGGAAGTAAAGAGATTTAACGAAACAGCGCAAAAGGATTGAAACAGTTAGAAAAAATTCGGAAGCGCCTGTTAAGATCATTTTTAGGTACAACCTATGTGAAAACTGATTAGGGGCAGACTTGGAAAACCAATCACTTGTGATCGCGATAATACTGAATGAATTCGTGAAGTACGTGAAAAAGAAGATCAGGAAGAACACAGCTTCCAGTTAAGATATTTCAATGAATTTCACACGACTGTTCATTGCTTGGAAAAGTACACACGAGTACATGTTTTCAAAATGTCTAAATAAGTAAGTACTATTGGTATCTTGATCAGGCTTCAGCGGCTTAGCTTACCTGAGCAATGTTAGATTGCGACGCGAGTCGAATCATGATGTCCAGCTTCTCCAGTTTGACGTAGATTGGGTCATTGTACTTGACGAAGAAGACCTTCATTTCATGTTTCAGCACGCTCGGTCTGAACACAGAAATCATAATCGTTTAATGTTTTCCATGCATGCCACTGTCGCTGGTGTGCTTGACAAAACAGCAATTTGACGTGCAGTTTTACCAATTCACAAAGAGTTTTATTGTTTTGCCATGGCAAGCATGTTCCATTATGAAATGAGGTACGTGGAAAAACAATCAGAAGTACTACAGCATTTGAAACTTGCAAACTAGCGGAAGTGAAATAAGCAGTTTTGGCAAAACGGAAGGGATGCAAAACAAAGAGAAGCATTGATGAAAATCCGACTTTACTGACCAATCGTCGTTAAAGTTGCAGCATAACGAGGTAGCAGTGCATGATCGAACAAGCGAGGAATCAGACAATTGAGCCGAAAACGTTTGCAAATAAATAAGAACCTTTACCGCTTCTGGACAATCAGGTTGATATTTCTCAAAGCAACGTATTGGATTTCGGGCTCAGCACTAAGTAGTGTGACCAGCGGTGGTGCAAGTTTCTTCAGCAAACTGCTTTGATACTCCTTGTCATTTTCCAGCAGTTCGAGAAGCTTCATGCAGACCTACAAAGCAAAACATGATGTTCGTCGTTGAAACCAAATCCTAGACACAAAACAAAAAGATCTGTCCAGTACAAAGTGTTATCACAATTTTTTTCTGAAAACCTAGAAACCCTCAGCGTTGTTCACAAACGTTTATGTAAATTTGGCGATGTACCAGAATCATGAATTGTTTCCAGTCGGAACCGGAATGAGCTGGAATCAAAGAAAAAATCAGGTTAGTTGGAAATATTTAATGTCAGTAATTTAGATGCAGTGCAACAAAACTGCAACACTCCGAAGTTAATCAGCAACAGACTTTATAATATAGAATTTTAATTGTCAAGCATGACATTTTGAAAGCAATGCGTTCTGTACCAAGCATTTTATTTTCAGCAGAAGTCTTTTCTCTGATGAGGTTTCATCAGTTCTTGTAACTTAAAACACACACATCCTAACCTATAAAGCGTGAGTGCCAATTTTCAAATACGTTTTGGTATGTTACAGCCTAGAAATGTTGACATTCTGTTTTTCTTTGCCTGCACTCTATCTTCAGCCGCATAAATTTGTTTGCTAGTATTACACAGCCAAAGGAAGGAAAACCAAGAAAAACGCATAGACAGAAGCCTTCCGAGCCAATGCATCCCACTTCTCGTTGCACGAACACAACTACTAAAATCCACCAAACACTGATGAATGCACAATTTGGGAGTGCAGCAGGGTAGATCGATTTTTGATCAGCGATCATATTAATCCGAAAGCAAATGGACGACAGGCCACAGAAAATGATGGTGACTGAAACGCGTGAAAAGCGACTAAGTTGAAACAACGCACGCACGACTTTAAATCAAATTATTCACCTTGACAGCAGAGAGCACCACGGCGGAGTTGGCGTGCTGCAATCTTGGTGTAACTCTCTCAGAAATGCTGCAACACAAGTTTAATCAATTAAGCAACAAATGAAACGACAGTACTTGCAGTTGAAGAAACCAACGCACTAGCTTAGTAGGAACAAGAATTTCGCTGAGCGCGGTCAAGAGCAACGCTTTGAATATGTGCGATTCCAATAGTACCACTGTTGAGAGCGACTTAAAGGTCATGTCCAAACCGAAACACAACCTGTATCATATCACAGCAAGCGCACAATACGGTACGAGATGTTTGCAGAAAGGACGACATTTTACTTCGAACCTTCAATAACCCACAAAATTCTTCAAACTTATAATTGAGTCATACCACTTTATTATCTACACATGCCCACACTGAATCAGTACGTGTTTCAGCGAATCAGAATTTAGCCATTTTGAAAGTACCTCTGCGCTTCCCTCGAGTCCTCCGGGTCATAGTTGGACAAAGCGTCCAGAATGAAAATTTGCCCCCACTCGGTGCATTCGTTCAGAGCAGTGAGCAGCTTGTTAATAGTCTGCGGGTTCATGAAGTTCACTTGCTCCGCCACTCGAGTCGACGTCTCGCCGATTTCGGACAGAGCCGCAACTGCATTCGCTACGACCTGGGGGGGTGGTAGCTTGTGTTACTAATGAACAGATACGAGTAGTGCACGCGATCTCACACATACACAAAGCCTAGACAAAGAGTTTTGTTTAGGGCTTTAGGGCGACGCAGACGTTGCCTACGTCTCATCATACGCACGCATTTGGCCTTCTATCTACACTGCAGTATGTGTTCCGATGGCAAGACAGGTCAAGACAATCAAAATTCACGCAGGTTTGCATCTCGCACGTCGATTCGCTCCACAGCTCAGTGCCTCCCAGCCAGTGAACTGTGAAGTTCTTTCAGAAGACCGCGAAACATTTCAAAATGTTACAATTTTCAGGCATCTCACCACTGGAAACGTTTCTTTGCATGTGTTGTTTATATTTTGTTTCTTTCTCATATTTCACTTTTATTATTGTTGCTTTATCGCGATATCGCACAGAGGACCCCACAAAAATAGTCAGTAAAAGTGGGTCGCAAGCTGAAAATGGTTGGTAAGCACTGCTCAACATCGCAATTAATTCTACTTCATGGAAACAGTGAAGCGCGCGCACATTTTAACAACCTTCTCGCCACTACTGTTTACTTTTCATGAGTAACCTTTGGTATGTTTTTGGCAATACAAACAAACAACACTATGATTCCTTTCATGTACCGCTGATGTGCTGCTATGAAACAGAGGGGTGTACAACAATGGGCTATAAACGGGTTTGGAAAAATCAAGGACGAAAGTTCACAAAATTGTTAATTTTTGTTTCAAATGGTTGAAATGTTTAAAATTTGTTTTAACATAACGGTGTCTCATGGTACAATGTGAAAAACCTTATTAATATAACCCTATCTCACCATTAGGGTAGTGGTGGACCTACCTAGAAAACCACCTGGTTATATTAGGTACCCCGGGAAGATGCAAATTTGATTTTTATTTTGTTTCTAATTTGCTTGTTTAACTTACCTTCTTTATTTTTGTGAGTTTTTTTAGTGTGTGTTTGTTTCCCGAATAAGCTGAATTGAAAAAAATAGATATAGTGTTTGAAGTCATTGCTGCATTTTTGTTGCTTTCAACACGTATTGCACTGTAGCCATCTGACCGAGACATACTTGTCATGTTAGCCTATATTCTGACAGCTAGCATTTTTGAAAGCAACAATTAGTTTCAATTACCATTGGATTTGAATCCGACAGAAGGTCTTTCAATCCATCCAAAAATCCCTGATCCTCCACCAGGCTGTTGTTGATGTCATAAAGTTTAGCAACACAAACGGCAGCCGTCTTTCGAACATATGGATCTTCGTCCTGAGAGCAAAGCTAGAATAAAAAATTTGTGGCTGCAACACAACCACACCATACCATTTCATATCATAACACGGCAAACATTCCGATTACGCACTGAATTGTAACCCAAGAGCGTAGTTCGTAGCTCTTCTACAACGCAGTCCGGGATAGCTATCGCTGGACAGCGAATATTTTTCCAGGTAAATCATTCAGCGGTTTGGAATTTTGAATAAGAAATAACCAGATATTCATCTTATTGAATTATCCAAAACTATTCAAATATTGCTCCAACCTTTTTTCCAGCAGTGTTGTTGCTTGGCATTAAAACAACGAGGTCGTTTCAGTTTGGACACTGCTTTTTATTTAGTTATACAAAAAGACAACGCAATAAGCATAGTCATTTAAACGGGAAAAGCGTTACCTTGAGGCATTTTCTTAAAGGCTCACATAAGTACTCAGTGATTTTGTCAACACGAATACACCCCATAGTTCGCACAGCAAGAGCTCTGATGAGCGGATTGGGGTCATCACAATCCTGCAGAATGGAAACAAGCGATAAAACAACCATTTTAAAAATGTGTTTCGGAATCTGTTTTCGGAAAAAAACACCAGTGTAACAGGAAATGCCTGGATTTTTTAATATAAGTAATGTTTGGGTCAAGCATATTTAAGCAAATGTACAACACATTGTACAGATATGCCACTCTTGATCAAAAGGATTATTTGATTTCTACAAAGTGATGATAATACTCCTTGGAAGATGCAAGATCGATGCAGCAATATTGGTAGCTCTACCAACAGTCATACCAATAACTTTTCATTTGAAACATGAAACAATTAACTTCAGTGATTAAAATTTAGTGCAGCGAAGTTTCCCTTTAAAATCAATTTTGTTAAAAAAAATTTTCACCAAAATACCAAAGTGTGAGAATAGGAAAACTACCTACAATTGTGTCAATTTACATTTAAAAGCTTTTTAAGTAAGCTGGTTAAAAATTGCTTTAGCTTCCACTGTCATATTTGAGACTTTCAGTCATTATTAAAGATGCAACAGAGTTTCGCTGTCTTTTTCCCATACTAAAAGGACATAAACCTCTATCACAAACCGAAAGTATTTCAATGCAGGGTGTTCACATTAGCAACAACAGTATGTTAATGACGGACAACTTCTCTTTGCTCACTCCCAAAGTTTCGACTGAGGAAAAACTTTAAATAAGAGCATTTGTAGACCTATCTACCACACTATGGAACTTGCTTTGGTTAGTCAATTGAATTGATCTCAGAATTTTCTCACTCTCTAACCTTTGTTTCCAATTCCACCTGATGCATCTTGGAGTAAAAAAACAATGGCAAAAATGCACTGCATAAAACACACTTTTACTCCAGAAAAGCAAACATCACCACAGTTCTGACCAATAACATTTGCAGGGCTAGTAAATATCTAAAATCATCTTAAGCTTCAGGTCCTGTGAGTTGAATGTTGAACGGTTTTACATTGACTCATGATTTGGAGCAGTTAGCTGCCACAAAAAATTCTTAACCTAATGATTGATATGGTCTCACTTGAAACATGCTTCCATAAATAGTTTAGTGATAGTAACTTTTACAAAAATATTCTTCTTTATTGTATGTTGTTTAAGGCTAGCTATTCCTGTAATAATGTTTGGCAAACCTTTTGAAGAATTGAACTCGTTTTGATTAAGTTTTTAATTTGTTGAAGTCCAGCATAGAAAAATTATTATAAACTTTCATGGCAAAAGCAAATGCATTAAAAAATCTAGTAATGTTCCTTGGGCAAGAGCGTTCATCTCAGCCGCCTTGGCAAGAAGCACAATTCAGGCATTGACCTGCCGCCAATTGCTGTCACCAAAGAAAAAAAATCTTGACCAGAGATCATTTTCAGGAGTGCAACCAGGCTTTCCTAGACACAGCAAAACCTATCTTTGATATATAACAATTGCACGAAGTGACTTCTAAACTGAAAAATGAGCATGCATGATTGTACTGCTATGATCAACATTTAGACTGGTGTATTGTGTCTAAAGATATGATAGACCCAAATATCCCCAAGTATGTGCCAGCTTGACCTCACGATTTCAATCTTGACTGTTGTGAGACAGGTTAGTTTTACCCTACTGATGAAGTGTTGTTGCAACATTACTTCTGATCAGTACAAAAGCTGCAGATTCAGACATTTGGTTCATGTTCTTGGCTGACAAGCTAATGGTTCAAAATTACCATCTGATGGATTATAAATGAATGCATCCAAGTCAGAATCCTGCCTGGAAGGTTGACTATGCACCCATACCCCACTGGAGACAGCACAGTTAAACAGCTGTTGGGCTGTCACTAGAGTGGATATCTGACCTTATGCAAGTGTGGCAGGGGCCGCTCCCCAGTTGGTGCATCCTCCTGTTCAAAAAGCAGGGTGCGAAATCATCCGCAAACAACCTAGTTGAAGATGGGGTTTTTTAGTCGCTAGAGCAGTCCTTTCACTGCTATTTGTTGAGAGTAAGCCTCAAAATCTATCAATTTGTCTGCCTGGAGCGCAGGTGAAAATGCACTCAAGACTGAAATGAATAAATTGGAACACAAAGCTGTGACAAACAAAAACGGGAAAATACATTTCCCAAAGAATTGAATTCACTGGAATGTTAATCACTTAGGAAAAGACACATTTTCCAGTTTTTAATTTTTGCAGCTTGTGCTCCAATTTATTCATTTTAGTCTTGAATGTTTAGTCTAGTCAGAGCCAACTCAGTTGACTGCTCGAAAGGTTACAGAAAACCTAGAGTTTTTAATTGTTAATACCGGAAGTAAGGCAGAGTGATATAAATGTATTTTATCGAAAATTTCACATTTGGAAAGTACATTACAGAATGCAGAAAATAGAATCTACAATGCGAGTCAAGGAAAAACAAAGTCAACTTACTTTCACAAACGTGTTGACAGCCATAATTGCCATGTCTGGTTGACTTTTGGCATAATTCATGAGATAAAGATACACCAACTTCTTCAGTTCAAGATTGTCCGTTTGCATGCAGTTAATGACATCAGGAAACAAAGCACTTCAAAATAAAATCAACAGTCAGATCCTTACGAACCATACAAATCATTGATTTTTATCAACGAAACACTATTTTCCAGTTCATACCAACTAAACACTATATACCAGTCTAATTTTTGGTTCAATAAGCAATTTTGGTTGGACATAGCTTCACTACATGAAGTACGAAAACAAAAAAGATACAAAAATATACCACATGCAACAAATTACAATATTACAACATGCCCAAGAGACAATAGTATAAACATTTCGAAGTGTACTCATATTACACCTTTCATGCAACCAACTGAATCTAAAAGTAAATTTGTGAATTTCATAGTAGTATTCAAGAAAATCTTTTGAGAGTTGAATGTAGAAAGTACAAACAGGTTGACTGTTATATACAAGTATTGCAACTAATGTATATGTCCCAATGCACTAACATTACAAACAGGTTTGCCACTACGCACTGGTAGGATCCATGCAATGTTGAGTAAAACTGGTTGAAACAGAACCAACCAAAATATTCCAAATACAGTTTCCCTGATGCACAAGGTGATGGTTATCTCACAATATGCTGTACCCTGCAGTAAGCGGCTTGATTTGTATTAATTAGGCAACACATACCTTACATCCTTGCCCACAGTCATGCTGGCAATCACTTTTTTTACAGCTTCCTTTTTCTTTTCCTTTTTATCGCTGTTCAAGTCAGCCTTCAGTTCAAAAATTTCTCCTTTTTTAGTGGTAGTAAAATAGCGTGAGTCACTCATGTTTATCAGAGCAGAAAACACCAACCCAACAAAGACCTTAAACCTTCAGCTAATAATTCTGACAAAACAAAAGTAGGATCACAATGATAATCCAATAGTTACTGAAAATTCTGTGCAGTTTGCTTATAGACCTGTTTTTATTCATTACCACATTTGATACCTGGTTGTTTGAAAGAAGAAAATGTGCTGGTTGCCCGGCAGTCTGATGAAGTTGGTTGCAGAGGTGACAGTTATAAAAAAGAGGTTTTTATTAGTGTTTCAATTCGGGACAAAATTTCAAAACCCGTGTTTCAGGTGGCTGAAAAAAAACTTAGAAAACTGAAGTTTTTTTGGGTAGTGGACTAAATGTGATTTTGTGCAATAAAAACTCAATATAATTTTGAAATTACTGCTGTTGTTATGCATTGTTTATTAGCAAATAGGCAGTTTTTTACTTATTTTTATAATATTGACATATGAATGTCGAAGCATACTGTCATCATTCAGTCTGTTTTCGAGTTCTATGGCAAATAGTCCAATGGCTGAAAAAGCCCTTCCTGGTTCCACTGGTGTGGGCTTGATTGTATGTAAAACATGGTACAGTTTTTCAATGTTATTGGGGCTGTTTTTGTAACCTGAGAAACACTTGTTTCTTTTTCCACGATTTCTGACTGGATCTTTTCCTGAAGCCGGAATAATTTTGTGGTCTTCACTCACATGGATAACATGGATTCTGTGCTTTGATTTTAATTGACTGATTAAATATTCAGTGCTCGAATCACCTGTTCTAGTATAACCGAGCGCACATTACACTTTGGTTTTTGTTGTGCCTTTTAGAAAATGTGGCTCCAAATGATTTTCTTTGATTAGTAACATCTTGAGACTGAATGTCTGCCATGTTTTGTATGATTAAAGATTTTGTTAAATCCACTTCTAAAGAAAAGCCACTTACTTCCTAGAAACTTATTGCAAACTTAACAACCTTGATTGTGCTAGAGAGCTATTCAAACCCTCAAAAGATGCGGTGAGTCTTTTAGTTTGCAATGAAAAAAAATCATTCCAGGTTTTGGGTTTTTTGTGGGTGATGTCATAAGTGGGTAGGTTTTAGACCATTTTGGCTCAGGTTACCTGGCCCTGGGCCCCAATCGCTGGATGGAATTTTTTGATTCAAGCTTTTATTAGAAACTAGGCTAGAATCTGATCTTTTGATTGGCTTCCTAGCGTTTCTGGTTCAAAAGTCATGGCATAAAAACAACAAAATAATTAATTAATCCCCTAATCAGCTAATGAATTAATTTGTTGTTTTCAGGCCATACTTTTGAACCAGAAATACTAGTGTTGCGATCGGAAAGCCTGAGCGGCAAGTGCGCAAAGCTTCAAACTGTGGCGGTAAGCAACAATAGAGATCACATGCAATGATCACTTTGCGCATATGCTACTGTTACATTCAATCGTTTACATCGTTAGTATAACCAGAGATTACACACCATGATCACTCTATTATTGCTTGTTCGCACCACATATATATGGGTGTTGTTCTTCGTGCACATCCCATTTGTGGCGAATTGCACATTCAGCACAACGCCAGCGGAGAGGTTGCAACAACATTCCCTCCTTTTTACAACGAACCACACCAATCGCACATTTTTTTGACAAGGTTGCACCTGGCACGACCTTTACATCCTGGTCACAGCTCCATTTTGTTGCGATCGGAAAGCCCGAACAGCAAGTGCGCAATGCTTCACACTGTGGCAGCAAGCAACAATAGTGTTCACCCGACAAGATCACTCTCGTTGTCACCATTAGTAAGCACAATCAACTGATCATCAGGTTCACAAGCATAGTTAGAGGTCACTCACAGATTCATTACAATATCTATGTATGATGCTGCAAACTGCTATACCACATGTTGAAGCAATTTGTAGTGAAACAAATGCCCTCAAAAGTGTTGACTGGGTCATAGCTTGATTTAACGACCTATTTTGTTCAATGATTTGAGCTTTTTCTTGCAATCTGATCATGACATAAACCTTGACAGTGTTTGGCATAACACCTTTGGAGCCGGTGTACGATATATTCGTACCTAAAAATTGGCCTAAAACCAGCAGTTTTTGGTTGCCTTACTAACGGCATAGCCCCTCCACTGATTGTGCTAGAGAGCTGTTCAAACCCTAGGCCTGCAATGAAAAAAAATTTTGGTTGAAGGTTGCAGATAAGTGAAGCAGTTTTGCGGCCATTTTCACTCATGTTACCTGGCCTAGGGCTCAACCACTAGGCCAAAGTATTTCGCTGAAGTTTTCATTGTAAACTAGGCTCAAGTCTGAGTCTTTTCAGCCTTTGATCGACTTTCTAGCGTTTCTGGTTCAGAAGTCATGATCTCAAATAAACAAATTAATTATCTAATTAGTGGATTAATCAATTATTTTCATTACTTTAGATCAAAACTTTTGAACCGGAAACCCCAGCAGGTCATCCAAAGTATCAAAAGACTCGGAATGTAGGCTAGGCTCCAATAAATACATCAGCAAAATACTACCATGTAACAGTTTGGGCCCAGGTCCAGGTGCAGTGGGCCAAGGTGGCCTGAAAGTGATCCACTTATGACATCACTCACAAAAAATCCACAACCCCCAACCAAAAAACGTGTTTTCATTGCAAACTACAAGACTTGCCGAGTTTGAGCCTTTGGACAGCTCTCTACCGCTTTCAGCACCAGAGTTACGCTCGCTCAAAGCCACGTGCGATCTGGTTGTTTTGGCGTGAAAATGTTCGAAATGTACAGGACGCGAAAGAGGTAAAACTTTCTGACTTTCATCAACAAGGAGTTTTTGAAGCATTGAATAAACCTAGGGCAGCACCAAAGTGTACAGCTTGCTAATGACTTCACATGCCTACATGTATACATTTATCAATATGCATTTAACTTTAAAATTGAAAGCAAGGAATGCTAAACTTGCTCTAAAAACATAACTTCAACTGCTTTTTTGTGTTTTACCTTTGTTTTGCAGGTATATCGCAGGATGATTTGTGTTACCATANGAACATTAGTTGCATGTATGCAGCATCTCATTCTGCCATTCTGCATGTATACCAATAACTAGTCTTTTTTTCATCGATAAATGAGGAAATAGCAGGTGTGCTACTTGCAATATACTGTAGCATTGGGTAATACAAGAAATGAGGTGTACAATGTACATTATGCCATAGACATTGCACACGCATGAGAAATGTGTTTTCGGCCTTAACACTCCTTTGTAACTACATACTGGCCAACTTTTGACATGTTGCTGCAAAATGTGCAAAGATTGAACATTTGGAAAAACAAAACAAAAATTTTTCTGAAAGCTACAAATTTCATGATAAAAATATGTTAAACTGTGAAACAATCTTGTCATGAATACATCTTAACACATCAAGCGCCGGTTGTTTGGAAACTTGCCCAAGTACAGGCCGCCGGCCCACGGTATATACGTGGCCGGCATACGATATACTCGTACTTCACTTCAAATGCCAACCGTTGAGCGCCGGGTCGTATGTTTTCCTCTATACAGTGCGACATTTCATACAAGTCTCTTGCAAGCAGAAACATATTTATAATGTTCGTTGATGTACGGTTTGGTCAGGAGAGCATTTCAAAGCAACCGTGGTATATTTTGCCTGCAGTCACGCATGCGCGTTTCGCAGAGTGCTGCTGTAACCATGTGGCTGATTGTCTCATCACATTGCATTTCATTGGGAGCGGTTTCTAATGTAATGTGAATAAACAATCACTCAGAAATTTTCTTACTGAGTTAAAACCTATGATGTAGAGATTTGATGATTTTTGCTTGAGCATAAATATTTTTTTGGACAGCAAGTAAGTGCTTCAGCCGTGTGTTCGGCGCTGTTTCACAAACATTCACACTTGCCAGATTTCAAATCGCCGGTTAGGGTAAAGCATTTGTGAACACATGCTACTGCAGTGTTCATAAATATATACTCAGAAACGTTTTCACTGACTTAGAACAAAATGATGTAGAGATTTGACGATTTTTGCTTTAAATATATTTTTTCCCGGCAAGTAACTGCTTCAGCTGTGTGTTCGACGCTGCTTCACAAACATTCGCACTTGGCAGATTTCAAATGACCTGTTAGTGTAAAGCATTGGTGAACACATGCCAATGCAGAGTGCATAAATAATTACTCAAAAAATTTTTTACTGAGTTAAAACATATCATGTAGAGATTTGACGATTTTTGCTAGAGCATAAATATTTTTTTCGACAGCAAGTAAGTGCTTCAGCCGTGTGTTCGACGTTGCTTCACAAACATTAGTTCTTGGCAGATTTCAAATGACCCGTTAGTGTAAAGCATTTGTGAATGTATGCCAGTGTGATGTAGATTAAATGTTAGTGTGAGGTGGAACATTATGTAAAAAGTTGACGGTTTTAGGCTGCTGCAAAATTTTTTATTTTCAACAGCAATTAACTGCTGGAGCCGTCTGTTCGGCTGCTTGAAAACTATTCAAACTTGGCAATTAGCCCTGCTTCACAAACATTCGCACTTGGCAATGCGCGCTCTTCACAAACAACAATTAGGCTCTATCTTTGCAGCCAGCTGTTTGAGGAATCTCCTGCCTGGTTCTGCTCTCATCTCCTTGCAATGATTCAAGCTTGTACTTATCATTCAGCAATTTTTGTAAAGTCACAGCAGTGACCCACACCAAGCGAATCGGCCGCAATTTATTGCATAAGGGAACTAGTTTCGTGTGTTACACATCTTCAGTCCTGCGCAAAAGTCGACATATGAAACAAAAAGAAGAAATTATGCACTGTTGCTAAGATCATTTGATCTAAGATCATTTGATCTTAGCAACAGTGTGTAATTTGATCTAAGATCATTTGATCTTAGCAACAGTGTGTAATTTTTTCTTTTTATTTCATATGTCGACTTTTGCGCAGGACTGAAGATGTGTAACACACGAAACTAGTTTCCTTACGCAATAAATTGCGATCGATTCGGTTGGTGTGGGTCACTGCTGTGGCTTTACAAAAAATGCTTCACAAACATTCGCACTTGGCAGTTTTCAAACGGCCTTTTAGCACAAAGCCTTTGTGAGGCAGGAAAGGCATCGTGAAGAATAACACTCGTTGATTTGCGAAAAAGTAGTAATTCAGTGATCGCAACTTGTGATCTTTTCGCTGCTTCCCAACAATACATATCAATGGAGATTTAAAGTTCAACAGAGAGCAATAAAGGTTGCTGCCAACAATAGCTTGCATTGCACCCTTGCCGCTCGTCCTTTCCCATCGCAACAACACTAAGCAACTGAATGTGCGTGCATTACTTTTTCACAAATCTCTAACCAATTTTACGAACAGCTGATAAAAATATTGTACTTTTTTTCCTCTCGTTTCATGCACTAACATCTTGACATGCGGTTGCTACAAGGTAATCACAACATGTTCTGTAATATTCACATATTTTTTGCAACAACAACAACAGAAGCGTTACACTTCAGCATCCAAGAGCTGCTAATTGTCGAATGCTCAGCCCACATGCAGGTAAAATTTTGCATTGTTTTTTTGGTGCAAAGAAGATTTTGTGTGGCTTTTTCATCCAATAAAAAATTTTTGCGTGTTTTTTTGTTGTACAATGTGTGTAATAATTTTTTTCGTAGTTCAGTTAGTGCAACGAAAACATCTATGAAAGTTTTAAGTATCGAAACAAAAGTGCTGTACGTTTTAGTCAAATCGAAACCAAACAGTTCTTTAACGATCGGCAAAAACAGCTGAACGCATGTGCGTTTTCAGACGGAGTCGAAAAGCAGAAATGCTGTCTAGGACCAGGTGATATAAAAACTGTTAACTTTTCATCTCTACAATTTTTTAATTCAAAACTTGGCAGGATGCTTTGTAACAGCTATAGCAACGGTTTCTGCGATTTTTACATTTTTCCCATTGTTGGAATAGGCACAATAAATTTTCGAAGTCAAAAAACAGACAATCCACCCTTGTTTCAGGGTGTTTTTTCTCTCTAAAAGATGTGGAAAAATTATTTGATTTCGATTTTCATAAACTGCACAATATGACTAACATTTTCGTGCAGAGTTTGGGTTTGTATCGTGCAAGGTTTTCCATCTAAAGCCTTTTTAAAACAACGCCTTGCCCTTTCAAGTGCCAGCGCCAAAACCATACCAGCATTCTAGCATAAGATAACAGCCACGAATATCACATGGACCGGCAGTCAATTAGTTAACGGGGATTTTTTCATAAGGATTGTTTGTAGGTGTAAGTAAAAGAAACAGCCACAGTAGGTATCTTCCCTCTACTAAACCAGATGCCCACCACATACCTAATTTCACATAATTTTATCAACACATCATTAGAAGCACAGATGACTTCATTTAATTGCATATCAGGTTAAATGCATAAACTGCTTTATCGCATCCAGGAGTCTGGAATCCCGAACTATAGCCATTCATACAAGAAAGAAAATTGTCCGGTTAATCACATAACATTTNATCACATAAATTTTTATATTTGCATAGAAATTCAGTTTTCATTTGTAGNTTTGTATCACTTAATCACATGGTTCACTCTAAAGCATGGCTGCAGAGCCAGAGCCGATCATTTTTAGTGGAGCCAGAGCTGTTTTNAAAATTTAGCTGGAGCCAGAGCTGGTGGTTGATTCAAGAGTTCTGGCTCCGAACCCTTTCTGAGATGCACCACCCAACACTATTTGCTAAGCACGCTGAAAAACGAGGCTCTCTGAACTGGCTCACAGCACCTTACTATTGTCAATTATGAATTATGACTAAACAATAGTGCTCAGTGATATATACAACTGGTTAGATGACATGCTTGCCTACATGATCCCACTTGGGAATTCCACTGAGATTGTTTGCACAGATCAATTGTAGCTGACTAGCTGTTAGTCTAAAATAGCCACAATTAAAGTCGTTGCTGAATGCTGATAGTAATTGATTAAAGCAGATCCCTTGTGAGTTATATAAACAATATCATTGATATTGGTGTCTGTCCAGGATTTTGAATAAACAAGAAAAATGGGAAAGTGCATTCTCCTGGTCTGCAGTACTCTCCACACATCGGCTATGCAACACTGTCACAAAACGCACTAGGCATTCATGATGATGCCGTCTCAAATGGCTTTTCAAGTGAGGATATTTTAATATTCTCTAACCACCGTAACAAAAAGCTCAAGCAATTGAGCCTACCAACCAACTTCAAACTTAACTCCGTTGTTTACCGCTGTTAACTCCTTTCATTACGCAAACGTTGTCATTCACTGATTTCTGCCTCACTGCTATTGTGTGGAGCAGTGTGGTCCAACTACTTTTGACCTACGAGCCATTTTACAAAAATGTGACAACTCACGGGCTACTACTCATAAAATGGTGTATGAAAAACAGATTGACAAGATAGAAAAAAGAAAAAAGGTTGAGTAAAGTCAGTGTGTCATTGAAATTATTAGCAAGTTGGAGACTATTGACAGTGCTTCACCTGACAGCCTGTGAGTGTGGCGCAGAAGAACAAAACATGTCATCCTCCAATGTCCAATCCATCGAACTCCCCACGGACTGCATGGCCTGACGGTTCTGGATGATGAGACAACCAAATGGCTGCTCGGCACCTGCCCCGAAATCTAGTGAGGCCAAGCAGTGGATAAAAGAAGAACTCGCTCAAACGAAACAAGAACCTGACATTCGATTTATGTTTTGGGTTTGACTTGCTTCATAGTAGAAAATGTAGCCCACTCTCACACATTTGTGCTTCCAAACGCTGAGTGTATTTTTATTGCAAAATGTTTCAGTTTGGCAAAACTATTTATGCTGATTATTTTCTAGAAGCTTTCTACAGTCTAGCCCAGAAGTCTTCAAACTTTTTTGTCAGAAAGCCACTACACAGCAGTTTGAGGACTGGACATCTTACGTAATAGGATTGTTTCAAGATATGTTCTCAATAAATTTTTTGTAAATACATTATTTTTTCATTATTGACAAAATGTCTTCACGGGTCAGATTCTAATTAAAAATTACCTACTGTTACATCCACACAACAGTCAATAGTGAGAAAGCACCCGGACTATAAAAATTCTGTCCGTGCTCCACGTGTGGCCCGCCGGCCTGCAGTTGGACCACACTGGTGTAGACGACGAAGCCAAGTAACTGTGTTACCGTTAACTAATTACATCAAAACGCACAATGCTTTAGAAGCAGGAACATAACCGAGGAACAAAAATCAGGTTTATCATTCGCGTACTGACAGTTCACATGTTTCGCTCTGCTTCGAGACTATTAACTTAATCGAAATAGGTCACCGTGGCGAAATCCAAGGGTTTGTTACACCAGGAATTAAGGTCACAATGCATTTTATTTCATGTTGGGACTTGTTCTAGTCGCATCAGACTGTGGAATTGCTGCCGAATGTCGTGTGAAAAAGTCAGTCAACACCAGCACAGTGCATTTTGCGAGACAAAGTCCTTGTGCAAAAATGCAAAGTGTGACGCTTACGGACTTGCTTGTGGCACAAACAATCACAATTGGCAAGCAGAAAACCTGTTTCAGCAAATGAAAGCAAAGCTTTTGTCCCAAAATGAATAAACAGAGAAGCAAAAAAGTAAGGTTTTTAAAATCTTTTAATTTTAAATTTCCCATAGACTTAGAAACGAAGAGGAACACAGTCAGTTCACAGGCTATGTCTATTGTATGAAATACTATTTCATGATGATCTTAAGTTTTTTGTATGTGGAGGAAATGAGTACGGAACCACCTCACATGACGCAGTTCGAATAAAATTCTGAGTTNGTCACTCAAACAGCATTAATTGTCGTGGTGGTATAGCGGTAGTGTTTACATCTGCTGTGCCATTGGTGTTTCGTTCGGCTCACACCTTGGCAACTTTTGTTTCGGTACAGTAGTAGTGGTTGAATGTTTCAATTCATGGGGTCACTTTTTTACTTTTTTCAAAAGTATCCAAAGTTTAGATTTGGGGTTAGGGTTCTAGCGTTAGGGTTTGGGTTGCATTAGGGTTGTTTGGGTTTACTTTTTTAATTATGTTTGGTACGATTCTACCAAGCCTACTGCACTCCTGTTGGCGGTTGAATAAGATTTCAAATATGAAGAACCAAAGGTGGTTCTGTAGCCATTGCCTTCAGCTTTTGTGAAAGGCAGGGGGTCAATTTTTAGCTGAACACCAAATCAGAAAATAACGATAAAAAGCAAACATGTTGGTGCACTCATTACAATGCACTTAAACAAATTTATGTACAAAACCCGTCGGAGATTAGTAGGCTATATACAAAGTTTCGAGTAATGAAAATGCACCTGATATAAGCTACTAACCTAGACTTACCTTCACCAACTATGCACACCCACAACATAGTGACACTTGCGAGAACTGCAAATTTATTCCAGCTGGTAACCAAACCAGTTGTCTACATTCTGCATTTTTCTTTTGGACCAGCATTTGGAGTAAATTTTTGAAAGCAGAGTTCAAGTTTCAGGATAAGGTTAGGAGTTAGACATAGAGTTCTAGTATAGGGGTTGGAGGGTTAGCGATAGGTTTATGAAATCGATAGGGTTTCAGTTTAGTGTTGAGAGACAGGGGTAAGGGTTATAGAGATAACTGATAGGGTTAGGGTTTAGGGACAAAGGGTTGGGTTTAGGGATGAGGTGTAGGGGAATAGGGTTTAGAACCCCGGGTCTACCTTTTCACGAATTTTTTACTCTGGATCTGAATTAAAAACACAGATTCTTGCTAGAGTCGACTTTAGCACCATAGATCCTTGCCAACCTCTGTCATAAATTGTTTGCTACCAGCCGTCTGCAGATGACTGGTTGCCATTCCCAAGGACACAGCAGCTCTTCATCTCATGAGCGTTGCCACCGCCACGCTGATGTGGCTGTGCATAGTTGTTAGAGATAAGTATACCTTGCATCAGGTAACATTTTCACTGCGCGTATCTTCGTAAATACTCATCTCCAACAGTTTTTGTGCAAAATGTCATTGACACAGTCCACGGCAACAAGTAGCCTAGATCATGTTTTTTTAACATTTTCTGATTTGGTGCTCAGCTAAAAATTAACCAGACAGGGTTTAGTTTGCCTTAGAAATGGTGACGCGAGGAGGGGAATATGCTTGGTAAAGCACATTGTTCTTGTCAGATGATGTAAAATCCTAAACCGCTAAAGCTAAACCTAAAACCTAAGTAAATGTTAACTGTAAACCTAATCCGTAAACCTGAACCCTAAACCTCAACCCTCGAACAGCAGGCACGATAGACATATCCCCTAGACTACATGCACCATGCCACTAGTGTCACAAAGTAAACACTATATCTGGAGAAAAGTGGATGCGGTTCCAAATGGGTTTGAAGTTCAGCAAAATATATCCACTAGAGCTTTTGCCGCTCTCAGTAAAATAAACACTACCTTTGTGGAAATGAAGAGACTTAGCAGCTTTCACGCAGCGTTGCTGACATCGTGGTAGCTCAAGTTTCGATTAAAAAATAGTTTTTTTCATTTGGGTTAGGGAATCTCTTGGGGGGACATCACAAATTGGGGATGTTTTTAAACTTTTGACCAACTTTTACTGGCCCTGGACGCCAGTCCAATGAGCCAAAACTTTGGATCGAAGTTATTTTGGAAACTAGACAATCATCCGCGTCTATAGAGCCCTTGTAGCATGTCTGGAACCAAAGTTACGGCCCAAAAACCCCGTTGTGAACAAAAATCCAAAAACTGCATGATTCTCCCACTGGCGGCTGGTGCGGCTCGCGATATCTTCCGATAACTCGCCGCGAGAACATGCTAGAGAACTATTTGAACCCTCGAAAGACTTGTTAAGTCTTCTAGTAATGGTAATGGTTTGTTTCATTGACTCAGCCAATAAGCAGAAGCACCATAAAAGCCATCGCATGCAGTAAACCAGCCATTAGTGAAAATTAGAGCAAATGAAAACACAATGGCATAATAGCTGATTGGTGTAAATAAAGACGGGCGCTGTGTCATATAGGATTGGCGAAAGA
>JGI24158J21664_10001661_pt1 | contig 25539 bp, 14 predicted proteins | sample Ectturendosymbi3_FD_21664 | JGI IMG/M metagenome (IMG submission 21664) | reverse complement strand
AACAGAACGTTATGTTGGGGACAAAAACCAAGCTGGCGTCTGATCGTATCCATGTTGGTGCAAATGTCTTTTCCGTAGATTCTGGCAGTTCCCGAGGTCGGCGTGAACAGGCCAGTCAGCATCGACATGGTGGTGGTCTTGCCGGCCCCATTGTGTCCAAGGAATGATGTAATCTGACCCTCGTAGAAGTTGAGCGACAGGTCATTCACCGCGACTTTACCGTTGCTGCGCACAAAGGAAGTGCATTGAAGCACAGGTGCGACACATGACATCACAAAGATGACATAAGCAGTTCATGCGCGAGAAAGCACAGGCGGCGCAACACTGCGTGGCACATCTTGCCAAGTGATGCTGGAAAACTCATGGCCGGCAACTCTTCAGGGCAAAAGCTAAACAACGCGTGCTTTGAATGGGGGGAGGGGCGCTCTTACATTTTTGTAGCGCCGAAATGAATAAAAAACAAAGAAAAAACTTGTTTTTGAGCATTGTAGAGGGATGTCAATAAGCCTCTCATTTCTTTTATACAGTTTTTACGCTTATCGGAACTCAATGATCGCATGTACATTGTGGGCACAAATTGTTCCAATACTGTTCCTGCAGCGCCATTTTTCAGAACGACATGGCGAACAAGGGAAACTTTTCGCAATTTCTTGTTTTGCACTTCATTGAACTGTTGTTGTGTTAACAACAACGGTATATGTGCGCAGTCGTGTAATTTTCATTGTCATTGTCATTGTCTTCGTAGAATACCTGTAGACCTTTCGCAGTTTTTGCATAGACACACCCAGGGTAAGATGCGAAGGTTCTGCCTCCAGCATGGCAGGGCAGTGGGTGTCAGCAACTGGAATAAATCCGTCGCTTTCTTCATCAGCTTTCAATGGTGTTCCGCACCAGTAAGAACGCGTCACGAAGAAATACCACTTTCGAGGAACGCCATATGTACCAGGGAAGACGTTTTCAATGTACCTGTCACAAAAGAGCAATTCGGTATCAATGCAACATCGAAGTTAGTAGAAAAGTTTCATAACAACAGTTATGTTGACCCGTTACGCTAGTAAACCTAGAAGCTGCTACGCTATGCAGGACAGGTACACAGCACTGCGTCGTCAACCACGCGAGTTTCCCTTACCAGGTCAATACGAAGTAAATTACAGCGTCGACCAACATCATAATCATCGAAATTAGAAAGTTCAGTTCATCGGCGGGCTCAGGGCTGGAAAGCCAGTTGGAAAACTGGATTCCGTCGCCAGACATCTCGTAACTGGATATGTACCCGGCGCCGTATCCGAAAGCAACGTTAGACAGTAAGCACTGAAAAAAAACACATCTCTTTTGCAATCCGTACGTATGGAGCAGCGATTCCCAAAGTGGGTTCCGCGGAACCCCAGGGTTCCATAAACAAACCTAAACGGTTCCACGAGCTATACTTTCCAAAACTGCTGATACGCCCTTTAATCCTTTGGGCGTGTGGCAGCCGCTATATCGTTCTATCTAGCTTAATAACGGGAATTTGGGTGGAAATAGCGTTTAGGTTTACTTGGCAGTTCTGGCGGGGGTTCCTTGTCCACTTAAGATATATGCTGGCGGTGTTCCGCGGACAAAAAAGTTTGGGAACCACTGGTATAGAGAAACGCATGGCAGAAACGCAATAAGAAGTCTTAACGCAAATAAAAAGCGCGCCAACGTCGCTTGATAGAAGCACACATAGCAGTCTAACCTGAACAAATAAAAAATAATTCGTAAACTATCAGATTAATCTACGCACGCACAACACCGACAACATATCTCAAGTGGCAGCTGACAGTTTTCACTCACAGCAACCAGCTTCAACGACAATGTCATTTGACTGCCCCAAGCAACCACCATCGTGTATGGAATGTAAAACAAGAAGTACAAGATTCCGCCACACGCTGCCGCCAAGTTGGCTCTGTAAGAAACGACACAGATTTCAACGATGGCAACTCCGCTGAACAACAACCTTTACTCCAATTATGGCAGTGATGAAGTTCAGAGTTGCAAAAACAAGCACTCAGGTCACAAAACGGAAATCACCTGGAGAAGAAACAGCTGATCAAAAAGCACTGCATGATGGTGGCAATGGCGAAGGAGCACAACCACAACAAGACGATGAACATGTTGCTGAACGGTGTGATTGCTCCAGCCTGTTAGGATGGTGTTGCCTTAATTAGTTGTATGTAAAACACACCCACACCAACCAGCTTACGTCTATTGATCGCCATTCCACAATTTAAAAATGTTCGCAAAAACGGCAAATAGCGTCAATACAAGCCTTGGAGTTCACGATCCGATTATTTCTTTCCGATCAGCAACGCCTTTAATATTAACGCGGCACAAAAAGTCGACCGACACCAACTTGCTCAACGAACAACACAAACGCGCGTTTTTTCTCCATACCTTGAGAACAATAAGCATGAGAATGATCGACAAAAACATGACAACAAAGGAATTTATGAACCAAGCCACCCAGTGAACGCCATTGCTCAATCCCATCATCTTCATAACCTGTGGAAACAGTAGCACATGTTACGACGAACGCGCATCGCTCAGTTGCGGAACTTCTTGACAAACCTACTGTTTTATCAAGTACTTTTGATAATTACACATAAACGCACCAAACATCAAATGCCTGGCTACACACTTATAGCACAGCCTGCTCTGCATCCAATGCGCAAACCAAAGTCGCATAGGGACCAACACAATGACCAAAAAACTGAGCCGGCATTCAGCAAGATGATACTGATCCTTCGCTTCGCTGACTGAAAATTATCTTTGTCGTACCTCTTTCAGGCGTTGTTCCTTTTCGTAGACAACACTTTTGATTATGATGCAAACAGAATAAATCCAAGCGAGGGTCATGATCAAAGATAGAATCGTTGAAAGATATTCAAGGAATCTATGAAAGATTTGTGCTAGTTAATGCTGGCACCAAAACGTCGTAAGTACACGACACACAAAGATACATTTTGCTTCACCGCGGTTCACTACTTTGAAAACGCAAAGTTATTTTTGTCTAAGCTTGGTAAACTCATTCACAAGTGGAACTGTGCACATTTTTATCAGCAGGCCTACTCAACATGCAGATCGCGGATGCTCACTTAAATCTTAAATGTTCATTTTGGTTATGTAGTTATCCTTACACAGGGAAATAGATGATAGTTAATTGTCTCTTTGGCCAAAAATATGCTCTCATCAAGTGGTAAAAATGTAGGCTTCTAGTCATAAGATTGCTACAGAATCAACTTTACATCAGACTTGCACAACATGCGGCCCGCAAGAACTTTCTCAGTTGCAGAAAATGTTGCAACAGCCCGACTTGGGATAATTAATTGTTCTTTCAGAATTTCTTCCACACTACAACAAAATAGACTTTTGCGGCCCACGGCGAATTTATGTTGATCAATTTGGCCCTTCACGCTTTCTGAGTTGTGCAGACCTGCGTTACACCAATACCGCTTATGAAAATCATTAGAATCCAACTATTAAAAATGTTAATGAACTACGGATACTTTTGCGCTTGTAATGGTGTCATACCGAGTACTTTCAGTTCTACCAGCTGAACAACATCCTGTTCATAAAAATCAGAAATTCTTGCACTAGTACTTCAAGCTTGAACAGGTGCAATTAAACACGACAGCATTGCAACAGCCAATCAGCAGAAGTTATCTTTTGTACTGCGATAATTCAAAGCACGATAAAAATTGATGTTCCAGAACCAAACGCTATGCTCATTTCACCTAAACAAAACCATTGCGCAGATCATCTCAAAGTAACATATAGTTTCGACGTAATTTTTTCACTTTAAAAAAAAATGATGCTCGTGACGTGATTTACAAGAATTGACAAATGCACAGAACACAACGAGTACCGCAACAAAAACTTTTAACTACAGTAATTTCATTCGCGCAAATGTGAAAACGCAGAATTATTTCCACGATGATTAAATCGCAGAAGTTGCATACCACACGTGTACTTTGTGTCATTTTACGCCTAATAGAAGTTATTTTGATTCGGAGGCACAGTTAAAATTACGGCGAGGCTGTTTTTGTGGAGCTTGCTTTAGCAAACACAACATTAGCAAAACTGATGCCGTTTTTGAAACACATCCGTGGACAACCCAAGTGTGCATTACGCTTTAAATTTATCCTGACTCTACGAAACGGCAGTGGATTATTATTCTTGCAAACCGTAAAAATTGATGGGCACAGCATGCCAATTATAGCTGACTTTGAATTGCACTGTCACTCGCGCCCATGGCAAATTGAAGGTTTTAGATTGCACTGCACCCGTTTTCTTACTCATCATATGTGTAACATGGGTAAGGAAACTGCTGCATGTAGCTTCCGGGATAATTGCTGACACTAATGGTACCGCCTCCGCCAATCAGCATCCCAGCCACTGATTTGGCAACAGCGGTTTCAACAATATCTTGTAAAAATAGATATCCATTGGTGTAATAACCCATTGTGATTGAGCTCGCGTCGTCATAAGCGTCAGGTTTCCAAGCACTGAAAAACCATACAACGTAAAACACACACAATAAAACTAAAAAACAACAGCAGCTCGACTGGCGCAGAGCGCGCAGCTCGACGGTGGGTGGTTTCTTCCAGCAAGTCCTCATAAATTTTTCTAGGCCTTGCTTCCAGGCAGATCGCACGCTGCGCCAAATGCAGCAACGCGCTGTACGTCACAATTTCACATTGGCCGCAACGTGACAAGCCACTGTTGTTTTTGCGAACAAACGCTTTTGAAAATCACCTGTCTATCGTGTGACAAGGATATGGCATTAGCTGTAGATGACTGCCGAGTGGGTCGTAAAGCTGTTGACTGTGTCTGCCACCAGCAAGGCGAAGAAAGGCAGACTCAATCAGGTCTTGCAAATGCACAAAGCCACTGACATAATACTTCACTCTTCGTAAACCTGCTTCCGCTCCGGGGCGCCAGAAACTGACAATTGCCATAGCAAAGAATTACGTCACCACAAACAACATTCAAATTAATCACGAATGAAGCCACGTGGGGAGCTCGACAAAAGTCAGAACCCCCCACGCTTTCAAATAATTTGAAAAATGTATATCACAAAGCATAATTACAGTAGGCACTAAAATTAGCGAAGAAACTGCATCGTGATTCAAACACAAAATGGTGATTCCGCATAAATCGCTTCCCCTCATCAAGAACTGCACGCGATCGTGCTGTAAAAATTACCATACATGCGTGATTTGTGTAACACAGAAGCAACGAAATTGGTGAAGAATCACTGCAGTCGGAACATTTGTTACCAGTCAACTCATAAGTGCGATCAAGCGAGGTCGCGTAATTGACAATTTCAAGGCTTGATCACGTCAGCGACTGCAGACTTTATTTTCTCCAAAAGCTTGACTCCCTTGCTTAAATGTAAATACTTACATTGGAACAGGAGTGGGCAATAAGCGGCCCGCGGGCCACATGTGGCCCGCCACAGCGTTTTTAGTGGCTCGTGAAAACATTCAGGAAAAATATTCAAATCTTAAAGTTCCTTTAATTTATCATCGCAAACGTTAGTGCTGACGGTACCTTGAACCGAGACTTGCTTTTATTTCCATCGACTTGCCTCTATTTGCATTAGAAGATGCGCGGGCTTCTCGAAGTGGCCCCCGCGCCAAATTAATTGCCCACCCCAGCATTAGAACCAACGTGTCGCGGTGCTTTTTAAAAAGTGCTGGTTATGAGAGTGTGACCAAGTAGAACGTGACATGGCGAAGATATATCTTCAGTGAAGTTAAGTTAGTGTTACTGTGCAAAATTGCAGTTAGTTCGTTGCGCTATCAGTTGCCCAGTCGAATTAATCAAGAAAACAAACGCTTTCAGACTGCAGTACGGTGCACTACAGGCTGCTATATTAGCAAGGTCAGCGTATGAATCACTAGAAACGTTCTGTAAGCGATGAAATAATAGCAAGCAATTAGATCAGGGGTCACCAACCTTTTTGAAACTACGAGCTACTTCCTGTGTACCGATTAATGCGAAGGGCTACACACTTCTGAAATAAAAATTTTGCTCAATTTACCTTCAACTATTTTCGTATTGATATTTGTTTATGTGAAGACATTGATCATGCTAATGTTACTTTTTAGAACAGGCTTGCGGGCGACGCACATGGTCCTTGCGGGCGACCTTGTGCCCGCGGGCATCACGTTGGTGACCCTTGATTTAGACAGAGGATTAAATCTGTAATATTCCAACCAGTTGTCTCTTCACAAATACCAAACTGTCCAGATTATTTGTCAGGATGAAGTTCATCACGCAGACTAAACTTAAATGAAAACTTAATTTCAAAAGAATAATCAAATTTGTAAAAACTTGCACATTTTTGTTTGTCAAAGTTTGGGATAAATTTGTGCTTTTGAGAATTTCCAGACAGATTGCTTGGCCTTAGAGAAGTGGTTCCCAAACTTGTTGGAGCCGTTACCCAAATCAAGGTAGCGATTATGTCTTACTGCCCTCAATAAAAGATTTTCGCATTTCAGGTCGAAAATTTCGTTTGGAGTGATCGCTCATAATACNGAACAACAATGTGGTTTTGGTTATGCGTTACCCTCCGAAGAATCGCATATTACCCAATACCCACGGGGGGGTAATTTACCCCCAGTTTGGGAACCACTGCCGTCAAAGAAAAGGACATAACGTTGTCAATTTAAACTTGATTGGAATGAGTGTCTTCGTGAAGCAAAAGGTTTAACTGATGACAGCTAGTGATGACAATTTCTTGAAAGTTGCAAAGCATTTTCCCGCAATTACTTGCTATAAACAACGGTTCAACTGCATTTACTGTAAATGTCAAATGGTTTGCGATGATGACGGTTTACTGCAGGGCGGCGGTGGAGCCGTCGTAAAAATGACACAGCTCCGGAGCTCTTCTTTTCATGAACGTGGTTCCGGCTCCAGAGCACCTACTTTCCAGAAGTGTGGATCCGGCTTTATCAGCTCTTTTTTCATGGTTGGAACAGTGTTTGAGAACCATTGTTCAATTAGTAACGCCACGCCTGCCAGCTACGATGTCACAGCTTTATCGATTATTAAACCAAGGAAACATCAAAGGCTTGCAGATCCATTGTTGCAGCCTGGTGTCCTAATCGTAGGTGTCACATTTAGTGTGCTATAAAGAGCACTGTTTTAGGTGAAGTAAAAAGTTTATTTGGCAAAACCGTTAGTATCTGGGAAGGGACCCGGAGCTACCTCTCAAATGACCATAACTTCGGCTCCGGTCCTAAATTTTGAACTAAGCTCCGGCTCCTTCTGATTTTTGATTTAAGCTCCGGTTCCAGGGAGAATGTCCAACTCTGGCGCTCCGGCTCCGGAGCCCTAATTTCCGGTATACCGGAGCTTCGTTTATTAAAGGTATTTCACGGGCTGGTATTTTCTTCCAATCACTAGAAACGGTTTGAATTTCTTTGGTGAACTGCTTGGTTATTTTTATAAGTAAGATTTGTGGAAGTGACGAATATCGACGGCGGTTGAATACTGAACTTAAACAACCTGCAACACATGTTCAGGCACGCACTCGTTGGTCACGGTTTGTAGACGAATGGTACGAGAGTCAAGACAGTCGCGGCTTCAAACTCACCTCAAACTTCTGGTTACCCGTGTAAAAGCTGAGTGTACGTAAAATCGTGAGAGCAAAAGCCCACAATTTCAAAGCATGCTGTAGGACTGGATTAAACAAACGAAAGTGTGACGCTAATCAACGCCTTCCACTGGAATAATTTTTAATGGAACTTTTAGCACGCCTTTAACAACGTCAACCGGCAAATAAATGCCACGCACATGCACTAGTTAGTTGTAACATGAAAAAACCGAGAACAATCAAACTGCTGAAAGGATATTACACATTTGTTTTCACATCACCATGCTGTTTCACAAGTGCTGCATTCAAACCAGGGAAATTTTTTATGGTTGTTGCGTCAAGGGGTAAATAGTGTAAAATTCAGTAACTCTCAAACCGGTTCATTTGCTTATTGCACCAATGCAACGTATTTACGACTGAGCAGGTCATGCACTATGCAGTCAAGCACATCGAACGAAGTGATTCACTATCAAAGTGACAAATTCGGCAAAAAGGAGAGTACATTACAGCGGTTATCAGTTTCCAACGAAGGTTGTGGATGGCATCAATTGAAATGTATGAATCACGCAAATTAAAGCCTTTCAGAGAATCACGCACACTACACGAAAAGGCAGAAGTGTTGAGATTGCGCAGCGTCACAGCTGGAATTTGTACCAGATAGAAAGAGGAACTAGTGGTTAGTTCTGAAAACCGCTCCGGGCGGAAGAACGCCTGGTACAATTCACAAGAAGCAGAACAAACTTCTTTAAGTAATGGTAGCAGCTTACTATCTTTGCACATTATTTGTCCAAGTGACTGCACCGGAATCCTGTCGGATTTTGTACTTGACTACTTCTGGCATGTACGTGCTTGAGTTCGAAGGAGACAGAAAAACGATACCTGCATTTAAATGGAGAAAACACAAGGCCAACATTTTAACTGTCGGTAAGCTGGCGAAATAAATTAAACTCTTTCAAATTATCACCCTTCAGAGAAAAACTCATCACTGTAAAGCAACTTTTTCGGACAGGGTAATTCGAAATAGGCGCACCAGCATTAAGTCTGTTGCGTTACTTTATACTGAAGGCGTAGCAACTGCATTTACCTCCCCACAAAGTTTTGTTGTTGATAAGGTCGAGGGAAGCTTGGACAAGCTCGGTTTCCGTCTCATATGGTTGGAATTTGTTCAGTTCAACGCATTCCAGCAGCTGAGCAATATAAAATGAATATGGGCTGTCAGTCATTTTTTCAAGGCCGAACTTCAGATGAATTTTCATCAATAGCGTAAGATTTCACAAATTTATTATATTTGACTGAGATGTGGTCGATCAACATTTGCAACAACCCTTTGATGTTCTTGCTTCACCCGAGGAAGAAAACGTGCCTTCTGCTCGCTGCGACGCCCATGAAAATAAATAAACCTAGGTTGAGGTTCAGTTTGTTTTATTATGTTATTTGCAGTAAGTGAATATAAGCGCATTTCATGCGCTACATAAAATCAGACGAAAGGTCAGTAGCGTTGGTGGCTTCAGATTTTACTGCAGTAAAAGTTTTACGAAAGGGATATGTGACGTACACTGCTTGGCAAAACAAAGGCGCACAGTTTCTTGAAAAGTAAAAAGGGATGACGAATTTATTTACTACATCCGTACAAGTACGTACCTACGCAAGATATCAGGCTTCATTTTAAAACAAAAGTCTATCCACGAACTGTTGGCTAGACCCGACAAAGTTTTGAATTTCGGAGAAAACTGTTGATTTTGATGGGTTTCACAAAAAGTAGAAGTCTTACCTTTCTCAGAATATTTACTTGCTGGCTATACTTTACTCGCAAACAATTTCGGAGTCAATCATTGACAAACTTAAATAAGCAGCAACGTCTTGCAAAGATTACATTTACAACATAATAAAACCACAATAGATTTCACTGTACCAAATGTCAGTAGCGGTCACGTGACTGCCATAAATCAGAACTCCAGCCAAAAATATTTTTAAAACGTGATTAAGAGGACAAGAGCGGAAGTGGTTCTGTGCGTCATTTTGACAACATCATGCGTGATGCACTTTGCTCATAAGTGGGGCCTCAGAATAAACCAGATATCGAAACCAGCACGAGGACATGCTCATGTCCAAATTTTGATAAAGCGATCAAACGCGCGGACAAAAACGTGTAAATGATAGCCTGGGCACAACTTTAATGAATCGAGTTGTTGCACGGAGCAAGATAATGAACGTGCATACAGGCTGATGCTAATGCATAATGATTGATGACCTATCAACCAAAGCCGCAATGTATAAAACAACACACAAACAAGCGACTATACAGCAGAGGCCAGTAGGTTCGTCTTTGTTTGCCAATGACAATTTGCACAACCGTCTGTTTGCCAATGTCAAGTTATTAACTTTTATCACACAGCTGCCATGCCGTACCGCGGCAGAACGAACCTTTGTCACAAGACGCACTGCGCCGTCGAATTGACGAAAGNAGTCCNTCCAGGTAGTAACGTTATCGTTGGGATTATCTTCATTCGACAGCAAGTTTCTCAATTGAGCGACTTGTGCATCAGTGTAGTTCAGCGCGGTTTTAACAAAGTTTGTCCCTCGCGTTGTATTCAGGAATTCCTGAAAAATTGCCATGTAGAGTTTGCGAAGCACATTTGCTGCATCGTTGCAGTTACTTGGAGGAAAAAGTACGCATTGCTAGTTTTAACCTTCCTTTAGTTCCTGGAAAGATGACTTGTTTCAGGAGCCAGGCTTGCGAAACTGCAGTCGTGGTTGCTATCGCATAAATCCAATACTCAATTTTTCACTAACCGTATCCTAATGCCTCGAAACAAACACCAGGCGTTTTAATAACATTGAGGATAATGGTGATCAATTGGGGTGTGGATGCACGAGGGCAGTTTGGACAAAACACTGGTTAACTCCCTGCAAAATACACGCGACTGAGGCTTCGTTTCATTAAAAGGGCCGTCATCAACGAACGTCTAGCTAACTTTGGAAAAAGTTCTGGAAGCCAAACAAGAAGTAGTGCTAGCGTTTCATTTACTTGTCGTTCATAGTAAGTGTTGCGTTAAAATCTTGTCCGACCTTTCAAACCGCAAACGATCTTTGAACCTCACCCGCAGAAAGGTCGTGACATTGCCAGATTCCAGGTTTCGGTAAAGCGCCGGTCCGGTGGTAGAGCGCCATGTCTCACCAACAGACCGAATAAATTCAATCGATTCGAACGTGACGTTGGCTTCTTTTATGATTGATTTGACTAACGGTGTATGAGGAGAATACGGGATCTTCCCTGAATAATAATAATAAACGAAGCGTGACATTTCGTGCAGTCCCAGGCAAACCTTTACGTGACCAATTCAACCGGAAACAAACGCAACTGACTCCATACCCAGCAATATTGGTTTGACAGTATCCCAAATAAATTGCAGCTCAGAGTTGTTCTCGAATATTTCGATCAGGTTCTGACAAAACGTGACTGTGTCCCTGAAATGTAATAAATTTTTAACCGTAAAACATAAAAATTTTTTAAAAAGCCATTTCAAAATCATGGAAGTCAAGAGCTGAATCCAACTTCGAAAGTAAGAATTACGTAAGAAGTATCACCTAACTCGCAAACAAGCCTATAACGTTAGGTACGTCTGCCCCAGAATACTTGGAACAACTATTTCGTCCGTAGCATCACCATAGCGATTTTATTTTAGTAGAAACGGTTGTTCATTTCAAGACATCAGCAGCGTATTTAACGGAAAACACATGCAGTCCCTTCGATTTTGGGGCGTCAGCCGTACGACGTTGATTTGTTCGCGCCAAGCTTACGTTTCATTGGCAACGTTTGCAGTTACGAAGTCAGTCAAGTTGGACGAAGCATTTCCTGAAGATCCTGATACGAATGCGCTTATCACCGTGCTTTTGTTTTCTGGATGCCCACAAAATTCCTGTCAGAATAAAACCACGGCGGTCTCCCAATTCTGTGCCAAAGGCTTCAATGAAACGGCATTTTTATACGGAACCAAACTTAGATGGGTCAACATATTTCTTACATTTACAGCGTTGGGTGAGGAAATGTCGAATCCCAAGACAGACGCCATCAATGTACTGCCATCCGATCCTTGGCCTACAGCGCTTAAAAGTTCACTTAATGGATCCCGAATACTTTGAAGCTCTCTTTGGTAACTAGCGAGCCTTCCAAGCGAATTCAATATTTCTGGGTCGAGCGTTGAAAGGGTAGTGTTGAGATCAGATGTGGCCTGTATTGAATATTGCAAATGGATTTTTTTCACATTCTTGCATCTCGCGTTCTGCATTCAGCTGCTAGAAGCTGCATAACGGAACTGAAGTCTACAATGAAACTTGAATAAATATCTTGCTTAACGACTAGCAATTACCTCATCCAGGAAAACTTCTTACCAAGTTTAGGGTTTGCGCAATCAGCACATGGTTTGTAAAAAGATGGGCAACAAATACTAACAACATTCACCAAGTTCCATAGGTACTTGTGATACAAACACATAAAAATAATTTTTAAATACATAATACGAACGGCTAGGGTTAATGCCAACCGCATTAAAGTAATTGGCAAAAAAATCTGCCAAGAGAAGCTTTAAAGATAAAGATTTAATCGGCAAATGCCGCAAGCAACTACAACAAAACTTGTTCATCAGGACTGAGGATGTGTAGTGTTACAAGAAATCTCCTATTTAAAAAATNTTGCTGGCTGATTAGACTTTTGTCGCCTTTCGTTACTTGAAAACAGACATGTGCAAGTCCGAATAATCGCAAAGTCATNAAAGCAGAGCCGAGTCGGCTGATTCCTCGAAAGTTTGCAGCAAAACTAAAGAAGCAAGGAATCAAGTTCTAAACCANTTAACCCAAATAAGATTCCCAACTGTTCGAGCTAAATACCTGAAGGCACTGGTCTGCGAAGCGAAAAGGTTCATGCGTACCATCAATGATTGTTTACTTACTGGACAGTTCAAAAAAGAATGTTTCGGCTTAATTTGATAAAGCGCTTACTACCGTAGTAAACAGTTAAAACATGTCAATGCCAGTTTCCAACGTATCGAATGTTAGCAAACTGTTTTGCATAACGAGTAAACTGATAGCGCTGTTTTAATGACATTTTGTCAGCAGGAGCACCCTTTCGTAATTTTTACCAAAAGAGGTTTTCGGTCAAGTGTGATTACATCGTTCAGGAAAAGACTTTAAATGATTCTGTTAACAAAAAGACAGTGCACTAAACCTGAGTATGAAGTTTCTTCAAAACTTCACGTTGGTACGACTTCTCAATAGACAAAAAAACTGAGTTGAAAACATCACAAGTCGGATTTACTTTTTTACAATGCGCAAACTGTGCTGTGCGCAACAAACCTGTGCTGTTGCATTGATGGTTTGCACAGCATAACCTGATAAAATATCCAATTGAGCATTCGTTAAGTTGCACAGTTCAGATGACACAGTTGAGATGTTTGGAGAACCAGATACCGGAGACTGCATAAACATACCAAATACTACGGCATTGCACACAACAATTCTCTGGCCAAGTGCCTGTGGCAATATGGCAGCCTGCAGACAAAACAAAGTTTGGCGTTAAATAGGTTTTTTTAGACTTCTTCGAAAGTACAAGGCCAACCCCGATCTAGCTTCAATAACTTCAAGGCACATCTTCATTGATGTGCAATATGCTGAAAATGCCACTATTGCTACTAAAACTTTACGTTACAAACTATGGCTACCACACACCATTTCCGAAACAGGATAAACAATAACCCAACTCTCTTGTGACTCCCTGTGATCATTCAACACCAATTTGCATCAACACATTGCAAGGCAAAAAAAACAAGATAGGGTGACATGTTTCTTTGTTTAAAAATCACGCAGTAAATGCTCTGAGGTTGAAAAAACTGGCAATGGCTTCAAGGCAAAACAATACTCACTAAAAAGTAAAGCAAAACACGCACCATTTTGCCATACCTGAAAAGGAGACACTTCACTATCCAAGAGAAAATCAACTGTTTGAGATGACAGAGATAAGTTACTCATCAAAAATATTTTGAAAGCAGTGGAGTTTTCCATGAAAGCAGAAACTGGATCTGAAAACAAACAACATGTTATTCACACTAAACTTATCATAAATGATTGCCGTTGCATCTGGCTTTGAATATTTGAAATAATCCATAACTGTATGATCAGCTGTATCACTAACATTATACAGTTCAACCCAACAAAAACATGATTAAATGTTTCAATCAAATCCATGAAAGATAGGTGAGGCAGGTTCTGCTAGCTCAGGGTTTCTCTAACGGGGCCCTGGCCCCCTTTGAGGGCCACAGAGCAGTTCTCTGGAGGCCATGAGCAGAGGCCTTCGCTAGGTAGCGTTGCTGTGATATTACATAACCAAAGTGCCACGATATATCAAGTACTCGCCAGTTAAACTTAGAAGGGGGCCACGGCTCATGAAAGTTTGAGAACCACTGTGCTAGCTAAACCCACATGTCTGTGAAAGACTAGGCAGCATGATAATATTACTGGCCTGGCTTGGATGCAAGATAAGTGGAGACAGCACAGTAAGTCAATGCCACTAGGAATCACAAAGTGCTGTATGATGAGATCTCTTATAACAGTTGCTCCAGCAACTTCCCACAAATATGTGTAGCATTCAATAACTAAATGTATAGATGAGTGAGAGGCAGATGAGGTCAACGAAAATCATCACAAATGAAAACCTACAAAATTCTTACACTTCATTTGAAACTAAAATACAGGGTGTTAAAAAATATCTTTTATCATTACACAATCCATTAGCTTGGCCAATTTTGTTTCAAATAATCTCAGATTTTAACAGCATTTGTAGCAACAAATCAAAATTTCATGCTTAGTGCAATTATCTTTTCATGCACATTATATAGTAATGGCATTCACTTTGATAGAAAAAGCATTTTGTGCATTAGATTAGGCTGTAACGTAGTTGAAGACTGTACAGAATGGATTCGTTGGAGAATTCCATAAAAAACACCAGGGGCAGTACACATTTGGACCTGACACAGCTACAGTTTGTTTGAGTTGCAGCTGATATGGCGTTATTCGTAAGCATTTCCTAATGACCCAAAGTGCCTGTTTTAGGAATCAATGTTTCCAGGTAAAACTTTAGTGGTTTGGCAGACGTGCTTCTTTAACTTTTTTGACTATCTCTTCCAATACTGGTGGTCATCCAGATCCTTTGGTCCTATGNAAACAGCGTTGCCCTAAGTTCCCTAGGGCAGGGGTGGGGAACCTGCAANCCACGTGAACATTTAATTGGCTCGCATCAGNATTTTTTGTTACCCAAGTTAGAACGCAATATTGTGTCAAAACAAAACTCCATGACAAGCAGACACAAAAACAGTAATTCAAGAGAAGTCTCTGTCACTCATTGACATAGTTTTCTCTCCTTGTTTTTGTTTGGAAGACAAAGACAGCAGCCCGCCAACAATATTCCACAATTCATGTGGCCACACAACAATTTTCATACCCAAAAGTGCCCGAATTTGTTAAATCGAACCAAGGAGACTTTCTGCTTCTTTAGATGGTTTGACAAGTTATGAAACTTGTTGCACTTGGTTGATTGTTATCATTTAATAGTTTAGGCAGACATTCTAGTAAACAACTGACAGCATGAAGGATGGTATTACCCCTAAAATGCAGTAGAAATAGATTCACTCCAAGCTTACTTTCAATCTTTTTCTAAAGTTTACAAAAGCTTGCATATCTGATCTGTCAAGACAATTTTTTCGCAACCCCAAAATTATATTTCACGACCCCAAATGGGGTCACGACCCATAGTTTGAGAAGCGCTGGTCTAGATAACCCTCTGGTTACTTCGATGCCCTGGCATCCTTGCACTAAGTTGTTATATCTTGTTGCAATGCTACTTAGCACCGAATAAAATCAACTCAACTGGGGATGGAGTCACAAATGTGATGCCTTCCTTTTTTGTACCATCAGAACATGTACACACTGAACCACAGTGCAGTTTAACATTGCAATCATTCATTGGCCTAATAAAGCACATCAATTGCTGTTTCATTAAAAATATGTCATGAAACATTCACTAGCACCACAAAAGACTTTGCAAGACTCTTCAGTGCAGAAAAAAGCAAACAACATAACGTTAATACAATCGCAGTTAATCAAAAAAATCCTACAACACTTACTATATTTGGTTACCAATTGACAAAGAAAACCTATATGACATGCATGTTTAGAATACATCAAAATTTAGCAGTAGGCAATAAACATGTCTAAGAAATGACCCGAGTAACCAGATAGGCAAATCAAATACTTCAACAAGTCCAACAGGACTCATTGACATTGCATTGATACATCAAATGTATTCATAAACCATCAAAGGAGCAGTTACTTTCTAACATAATTATAAGTAGCTATGTTGCCTCATGTTACTATTATCAGATTTATGGAACAAGGTCATGACAGTATTGTAAGACATTGTGCGTACTTACACACAGTGGTATTGGTTGATGCTACATCTTGAGCAAACATTCTTAGATTTCGCACATCATTGATCAGTTGAGTGGTATTGCTGAAAACAGTTGTGTTTTCATTTAAGAGGGATCCAATGTCATTCAGAGTTCTGTTAACCCTGAAATGTATGAGTTTGTTACGAGAAAAACTGAAGACATTGGTAGACAATCTGAGTTGATTGTGATCATTAACACTAATGCAGTGGCTAAGCATTCTATATTAAAATTTTATACTGGTAACCACGGTTTATTGATTTAAATCATGATTTAAGTCAAGCAATAAAAATCATGATTGAAATCAAGCAATAAAAATAAAAACTTAAGCAAAAAAGTCATTTTAGAGCTCTGTGTGATGCCTATGACACGTTTAATTATCAATCTAATAGGTCGATACGGTATTAGTGTAGAAGGCAAACAGTTCCGATGATGACACAAGTTAAAACCCCTTGAAGGCTTATCAATCATAGCAACTGTAAGGCCACAGATTCTACGTCATTTAACTGCAAAAATGACGTGTTGACTGTAATTGCTAACCCATGCAGATGAAGTCATAACTGTTAGAATAACACAAGTTTAAAAGTGCAGACTAGCATAAAGTGAAAGTTGCATTTAGATTCCATCAAATATGAAGGCTGTTGACTGCAAACATACTTATATTTTTGATTCATAAAGTAGATATATTATTATTATTAAAGGTTTTTAACATTTCATGCATGTATGCCATTGATGTCACTGAAATTACTAAACTGGTAGTTTCACTATTGGCATTTCATTAAATATTTCATTCCATACACCAGTACTGGTGTTATGAACTATTGCATTAAGGGATATTGCATCAGCGTTAAGCGCAAAAAAAGTTTGAATGAAAGTTCAGCTATTTCTAGTCAGGGTTGATTGATTTAAATCATTTCATTTAAATCAGTGATAAAATTTTTAAAAATCAAAAAAAGAATCTTATGCAGTTTTGAAGCTTTCTGTGCTTTGTATGACAATTTTAATTGGTATTCTAATCGGTTTCACTTATTATTAAAGAAGGCAGAGACTTCTTATGACAACACAAGTTATAAAAGCAATTAAAGTTTTATCAATCACAACAAATGTGAAGTCACAGATTCTATGTCAACTTAATGCAAAAATGATATGCGGACTGAAATCACTAACACTTCCAGACTCAGAAGTCAGAATGCCACAAGTTTGAAAGAATAGGCTGGCATAATGCAGGCCTGTGAACTGATGGTTTGATTATTGTCATTCCAAAATATTTCGTTTTGTACACTGGTTTTTATAAACTGATTTGCTTTATGCGTGATGCATAAGTGCAAAGTAAGCTTGAATGAAAGTTCAGCTGAATTCTAGTTGCTGTACTGGAAGAAACAAAGCACACAAAAGATATATTAACACAAAACAAACTCTTTAAAATTATAAATTACTACTTGTGAGGTGTCCACACTCTACACATTAGATCAAGAAAATCTGATTTAAATCAAAAAATCTGATTTTTTTGTTTAAAAAAAAATCATGATTTTTATCAACCCTACTGGCAAGACTACACATCATGTTGCTAGATGTTTGATCAAACCTGATAAATGGCATGTCTGTGAGCCAAGTAGGGTTATCCATTGACATACCAGTAACATAAACCCTAAATATATGTAGTGGTACTAATGACAAACTCAAGTAGAATTTAAACAACATTTATGCAATCACATTGTAAACAAGGAATACAAGCAATTGCTGCAAAGCATTCACAATCATTTTACATGGATTTACATGGAAAACACATTGCATTTTTGTAACAAGAGAGTAGATCAACTTTACATGTCATTAACCTTAGAGAAGAATTGCTCAATCGAGCATTGATTTGCCCAGGTGTTTCTGATGCTACCGGTACTGTGAAACATGGATTTTGAACATCACAAAGAATACTTTTGAACCATGGAAACACTCCAGCAGATGGCATTGCTCGTGCTGGGTAGTGACCTGCAAAGGTAGGTATGAATATGTACAAGCAGCAGATATGTAAAACACAGAAACACAATTCCCACATATCAATGTTTTTGCATTGTGAACTTTGAACATATGGTATTGAAAAAATTACTACATATCAGTATACATACATTCTTGCCTGATCACCACTTCTTGTGATTTGCGAATGGCTACTAGTATAGCAAGCAAAAAGATGGGCCAGAGTACTTCAGTAATAGTTCGAACCTGAAATTCCAATGAATAATATGTTAAAGTAACAGTTGTTGCCACACAACAGATGACCCAACAAGTTGACTTACTGGATGTCGAACTCTAAGGATAAAATTCTTCCATAAAAGAAGATAAAGTTGCTTCCAAAACATACTAGAAGACTGTATATATCAGAAGCTCTACAGTCTCATAACAACCTTTTCCTAAAGTACCTAAATAAGCAAATACACCAAAATTTAGGTTGATACACTAATCACAAGAGGACCATACACTATGCAGTCAATTTTGAAGAGTTAATTTGAAGATTGTTACAGTTGAAAATGCAGACATTGTAAAATTCCGGATCCATCTGTCTCATCACATCAAAGTTCTCAAAAAATGGATTTTGTTAACTTTTCTCAAAAGGTAGAAATTGGAGAATTACACAACTTTTAGTGGCCAAGATAAACTAATATGAACACTCAACGTTGTTAACAACACACACTCTCTTAAAAATTCAGCTGATCAAATTGCAATGTTTAACTTACTTCAGTAAAATAATATTTTGTTTAAGTTTTGGATTTGTTGAAATACCATTGGGACATTACAGTTTTTTCAATTTTATGAACTCCAAAGATGTATGAAGTAATACTACTTTCACAATATATACATTGTTTCATAATAATGTGAATATGCAGCAATGTTAGAAACATTTGATATCATTGTAGAAAATTCTCTACTCACCAAAATACAAACAATATAACAAACTGGAAGTATTATTGTACACAAGCATCAGAAACATCTGTGAAATACTTTAACAATCATAATTCAACACAATTTGTAAACTTCTGCAGCATTGTAATAAACATGGACCATGTTTTGATGTGTTTATGCAAGACGAAAGAAGCATTAAAATGCAATAAACAGGTGAAACAATGTAGAAATAATGCTTCAACCATTTGTGATTCAGAGATATGTTAATGATATCTTAGTGATGTCAAGATCGAAAAGATAAAGGTATGTAGTAAACAAAATAAACATCTTTTTTGCTCACAAGGTATTTTAAATTCAAAATCAGCTTCTATTTTTAAATAAACATTAAAGATTATGGCAAAAAAATTTGACTGATTGGCTTCCCATAATTTTTATTAACACCTTCAGTGCCGGGTTAATTCAAGCGGTTCACGTGAAAACAGCCTATTCGCACATGGTTTTGTGCAAGCCTAACTCCAGCACTGTAAGTGCTAGAGAGCTGTTCAAATGCTCAAAAGACTTGGCAAGTCTTGTAGTTTGCAATGACAAAAAAATTTTTTTGGTTTTGGGTTTCAGATTTTTTGTGGGCATACTATTTGTAAATTTTGTTTTAGATACACATTTCCTAAATAAAACTCTGGCATGTAACAATTAAAAACTTAACCGAGAAAATTATTTTTGTTACTGAAATATTTGTAAGCTTCTCTGACTCTGTAAATGTTTCAATCTTGCAGATCACTTCAAAAAGGCTACAGCATCATTGTTATAAAGCATGTTATTACTCACACAGTTTTCTGTGCAAATTAGCATTTTTAGAAATTACACTAAGCAAAATCATAAGTATTACTCAGTATTTACCTTCAAGTTTGTTTTTATGAAATATTGCGTTTATAGATATATACCAAGTACTATTTTAAAATGGTAACACTAAGATAATTTAAACAAGGGATCACCAACATTTTTGAAACTGAGAGTTACTATTTTGGTACCAATTAATGTGAAGGGCTACCAGCTTGATACACACTTCTGAAATAAAAAATTTGCTCACTTTACTTTTGATCATGTTGCTATTTAATTAATGATATTCATCTGCAAAGACACTGATCACGTTAATAATATTTTTAGAATAGGGCTGCAACTTGCTGTCCACAGGCACCATCTTGCTGACCCTTGATCTAAACTACCTCATTTGTTATACGTATTACTAAAGAAGAATCCATTTTATGTTTGAATGATAGCACTACAAACTATGTGAAGTCACATGAAACAATGGAGAAAAATCAAAGCAAATTGAGTCACTGGAAAAATATTAAAACACCTTCAGGCTGAACAAGAATTTAGCATTTGAGATGGCTGGTCAGTACAAAATTTGCAAAGGTATTGCTTTTTCATAAAAAGCAAGTTTTGTTCAACCCTACATGTCAATTTGTCTGCAAAAATAATTGTCTTGTGAAAAAAGCAACTGTGCATAGTCAAGCCAAGGCAGGTATCTGATGTATTAGGACTTTCAGTACTGGGGGTTTTCCTCAAGAAAACTGCTGGTTGACAGATAGTTTTTGAGAGTTTACCATATTTATGCTACTTTCCTAAAACACCTTGTAACTGAAGCCCAAATAAGTGTTTCATTTGTTAAATTCACTATTCTCTTCATATTTTTTGTATGTAAATGTACAAACTTTTAAGAGAAATGATCACAGCCAGTATTCAACACAGGCCATATGCAGTATTTGTGCATAGCCTGTTTTTTGTTCTTTGATAACACATTCCATATAGCAAGGGTCCACAGATAGTGGGTTGTGAGACCCTCCACTCTGGGTCACGAAATAATTTTAATTTACATTTAAATTTGCCGTTCTCATTAGACAGAATAAATGCAATAATTTACTGTTTTATGTGCTACGTTTCATACAATCTTGTGTAAGAAAATTGCTACTGGCAATACTAGTCTTGAAATTGATATTTAATTGTAAAGTATTTTCCACAAAATAATATGCTCACGAAATGTTTGGGTCGTGAGAATTAAATATTTTTTAAGGGTCGCACAAGAAGTACTTGCGGGCCCCTGCCATATAGGAATAGGCACCTAAGACCAGTAGCAGAAGTGTTAATAAACCTGGATAAAAACAAGGCAGGACAAGAAATCAAACATAAATATGAAATAATCCAGTCATGTTTGTGATTTGAGCATATTCATTTATGCTGTAGGGTTTAAGCTTGAATTATCAAACTTGGCAGATAACAGATTTCAACATTTATCACAACACAATTTTTTACCACATAAAACTTTGTTTAATTTCGCGTAACACTGCTGTTTAATATAACTACAGCAGGTTAGATGATAGAAAGAGAATGTGTGATGCACATAGCCATAAACATGTTCAAAATTATGGTTACAATTAACATTTCTAAGAAATAACCATAAAAGCAAGTTTTGTTTATACACACCTACACATTGTGTAGTCATATTCACTTAGTTTCACAAGTCAGAAAAGAATGTAGGAAGCCAACAAAATAAACAAGTGCAACAACCAAACATGATTCCACACAACAAACTACTTCATACAGCTTCCAAGTTCGACACCTGGCCTGTTCCCATCACCTTGCCAGTACTCCCTGATACAGGGAAACTCTGATCAAGAACAGTGTGTTTCGAAGTGAAAAACACTTTTTTTCTCAATGTTGCAACAGGCATTGGCATTTGCTTCAGCGGTTTCGTTGCCATTTCATTATTTACTTTTATCAGAATACTGAGAATGTCTTCAGTTTGGTGATATTTTTCCAAGTTCTCAACAAGTGTGCTAATAAACCAACTGCCTTTTTGTTTGTCTCTGTATGACAAAAAACCAGGCACTGTTGAATGACTAATTAAAAAGTCTGCTTCAGAAGGTATAGATAATGGTGAGTCAGCCTCAACATCATCAACTGGTGAAATTTGTTCATGCACATTCTCTTCTGGTAGAGGATGCTCAGCCATTCTCTGGTCACCTTGACATGCTTGAAAAAAGAACAGCTTGGGTTTGTTTAATAACGTTGGACATGATTTTGGATTGAAAGCTTGGTGCACATGAACTGTCTTTATAGGCATGCCATCAATGCCGTAAACACTGCCTTCTAATCCATGCGACATAATAACACACACAAAGCAATCATATTTTGAGTGATCATCCCTTGAACATTCTTTTAAGACTTTGGACATTTCCCTGTGGCCAAGGTTTTCATGCAATCTTATCTCAAATCCAAACCTTTGAAACAAATTTGTTAACTTTTGCACATCTACAGAACTGCCACAGCGATCAGTGAAACTAATATTGGGGGTCTGAAAAAGATTTCCAGATATAGCCAAACGATGTTCCACTGTTTTAAGATTTTTTCCTTCTTCAAATTTTTCATTGTTGATAATAAGGCAAATGCCACAAGGGTTGTTTTCTATACTGTAGCTTTCCAGAGGGCTGCAACCAGCACCGTCATCTAAACGTAAATGTAAGCCAGACATAACTTTCTGGTCACAGTCACTTGGAGAACCTGAGTGGTCTTGGGTTAATGGTTCTTCCTGACTCATGCCACGCACTCCACACACTTTTGGACATTCTGACTCGTGCTCTTGGGGAAGTCTGTGGCTTTGTTGATAATCTGGGTCAGCAATTGGCATATTGTCCCAAGCTGTCATGCCTTCAACAGCTTGCTGATCTTCTTGGTTTGTAAATGGCACAGCAGCACTTGATATCTGCTGATTTCTCAGTGGTTCTTCCTGCCTTGGCTGAAAAACAGTTGCAGCATGTGGTGCAACACTTAGTTTATGCACACTTTTACTCAGTTCTTCCTGTCCAAACTGCTGAAAACTATAAGGATTGAATGGGACCGAAGCACTTGATTTATTAAGACTTCCACCAATGTCTTCCTGTCTCAGCTGCTGAGAACTGACAGGAGTGATGGGCACAGAAGCACTGGACATTTGCAGATTGCTCATCAGGTCTTCTTGCCTCAGATGCTGTGAACCACCAACAGCTTTTAGGTTGGTGTGAGAATTGAATGCAACATTAGTAGCAGAGTTTAGATAATTTTGAACATTATCTCCATATGGATTTGACTGAGTGTAATCACCTGATGAACTTTTTAGTAAAGGATCTACATTGACAAATGTACGCTCACTTGACTCCAAATCATGACCAGAAACAGGTTGCTGCAATGCCCATTGAGGGAAATGTTTTATATTATCTGCAGCATACCAACTGTTAGGTGCAACAACACCTTCAAGTTTAGAAGAGCTTGAAGATAGAAAAGGCATGCTGTGCGAACTGTGAACAGGATCACATTTTTCTTGTTTGTATGAACTGGAGCTACTGGAAAAATTGGGATAGCTAAGCTGTTTTTTCGGACGCATGTAACTTGTATCCCCTTCTCTTAAACTCAAAAACGTTTTATATGGCTTCTGATTGTCAAGCCTCTTTAATATGCTTAACATGAACTCCAGATCGTCTTCACAAAGTAAATCTTCCTCTTCCAAACTTTTTAAAAGCAACAAAACATCAGTAGATCTGTTGTAGTTGCGAACACTCAGCTTTCCTTTGCAGAGATTTTTCATAATTTCAAACTCATTTGTTGTCAATTCATCAAGAAGATGAAAACAAGCAACCCTAAATGGAGTAAAATTGAGATGCCCGCTTCTCAAAAAATTTTCTTCATAATCACGACGATTTTTCACACCAGGTAATTTTTTAAGCAGGTCATGGCGGTTAATGCGATACAACACCTCAGCTAAAAATGCCATGTCTGCTGGATCTATTAAACCTTTTGCTTCACAATACTCCAAGAAGCTGAAAGCTGATATAATTTCTCGACCATCTGGAATAGCATCTTTACAAAGATATCGAATCATCTGAATGTTTTCTGCAGTTAGACCTTCCATAATGGTATGCATCACAGATCGAAATTCATTTTCATCATCCATACTGAGAAGGATGGCCTCTTTTTGCACAAACACTGCCACTCACTACTTATCGTGAATCAATAGTAACCAATCTGCATACAAAAAGTAAATTACTACACAACCATTTTATGTTATTTAAATGGTATATATATTTATATAACTACCATATAAATATTGAGTAGGTTGATTGTTCAGCCCAATAAAATATCTTAGTTGAGTACTTCAAGCCTCCTGAAGGATGACAATGACATCCAATGATAAGAAGTTATACACAATTGTGCTGCAAAGCACAAAGCATCTTGGCTCAACTTTTAACTACAATAATTTTTTTTTACTTTAAAATTTTCTCATCAAAATTTTGAAAAATTTGACCCCGAAAGGCAAAAGCCCTTAAGAGCTACCACCACCACTGCTTATAAAAGCTCTTCAATATGCAACAAGTCTGTTCGCATATTGTGCCATAAAAATTCCTCATTTTTCTGATAAAATTTCTAGGTTGAAAGCAGTGTAAATTTTCCCATTGGATAGTAATNCAATAATTACTTGATATAATTTGAGTTTTAAGAAAGGAAGCGTCTATTTTACCGCCAATTTTCTGATGGCAACAGATCGGCTGGAGCTATTGTTCTGCCAGTCTGACGCAATTTGAATGAAAAGGTCAGTTTGTCATGCAATCAGTGTGCTGCTCATAGTGTAGTGGTTATGCTTCATGTCTGGTATGCCATTGGTTTTTGGTTTGAATCTCATCTTAGTGACTTTTCTTTTTTTTGTTTTTTTAAAAACTTTTCCATTAGGTGTTACCTTTAGGGTTCGATTAGGGTTGGGGTTAGCATAGCGTTACAGTTAGAGGTTAACGTTAGGGGTTTGCATTAGGGATTAGCATTAGGGTTAGTATTACGGGTTAGCATTAGGGATTAGCGTTAGAGGTTAGCATTAGTGTTAGGGATTAGCGTTAGGGGTTAGAGTTAGGGGTTAGCATTAGGGTTAGGGATTAGAATTAGGGATTAGAATTAGGGTTAAGGCTTAGATTTACGGTTTGGGGTTAGCATTAGGGTTACTGTTACGGTTAGGGATTAGTGTTTGGGTTAAGGTTTAGTGTTAGGGCTTAGCTTTAGGGTTTATCTTTTGTTTTTACTTCGTTTCTGCCAAGCTTTGGACTGGCGGCACAATAGCTCCAGCCAAGCAGTTGCCGTCGGTATTTTGGCAGCAGAATAGACACTGCCTTTAAGAAAATCCATTGCAAAAGCGTCAATTTAAGCTATCAGTGAATAAGGTCAGTCAAAAAAGCAAGATTAATGCAAGAAAAAATGTTTTGCAAGCATTTTTGCTTACAATAGATTACACACACCAATGGGAAACAGACATAGGAAGTGCTATGGTACCAATGGCAGACTTGGCACTGATAGATAGCTGTCACCAACACTTCACAGAAATATCACGACAATAATTAATGAGCCAATCTGGGTTTGTCAGGGTTCCCACGCATTTTTTAAAATCATTTCCATACTTTTTAACACCTTTTCAATACTAAATTTGAGAAGTTAAATGCCATTACTTCT
>JGI24158J21664_10001660_pt1 | contig 25543 bp, 23 predicted proteins | sample Ectturendosymbi3_FD_21664 | JGI IMG/M metagenome (IMG submission 21664) | reverse complement strand
AAGACTGATTTGCACGGAACATGGTATAGAGACCGCACTGTCTCTGCCTGAAGGCTGTTCTGTGATAGCTCGCATTATTCACGGCGCTGTTAGGAAATGCCACATAACGGAAAAGTAGTGTTTGTAACTTTCAACCCATGCAAGAAGCGACAGATTGTATTTTCGGTGTTCTCACGTATACAAATTCGCTTTTTGATGAACCAGAAAAAGTTCTTTGAGAGCTATCTGACTCGGCGTTAAAAGATCTCTTGTCCCATACGACCGGATATTTATATGCCAAGTTATGTTTACACAACACTTCATGTGACAGTTTGGAGCGTGTGCATAAATTTTCTATTTCAGAACCAGGCATTTCAGTTCGCTGACATTCGAAGCTTAATTTCTATTTCGTTAAAAATGCGTAACCGTAGATTTGGTTGAAAAAAATCGCCTCACAAGAGGTCGCCAATGCGGTGTCTGCGTTTTTCTGCCGTGAAGATTTTATACACAGATGGTTACGTCGCCAAACTAGCATTACGCTGGAAAGGTTTTTACCGCCGGGCTTCTTATTTTTTTCTATGCGCGTACACAGGCACGATGAACGCGCAAACGTGGAAATTGGAATGAAAAACCGAACACCGATCGCCTGCGTCGTGTCACAGTTGAACGCGCGCGCGCTCAACCGCAGCGCCAAAGTGTCGCTTTTGCGCAAGGTCAGCATCCCGGAAACGAAAACACCGAACTTTTACTGGAAACAAAAACACCGAACTTTTACTGACATTGCGAAAATGCTGAAAAGATAGCGAACGAAAAATACTTGGTCGTGTTCCTTGGAAGCACTGAGTCAGAGCATAAATTGACCAATGACATCTCGGACCGGTTGCTATGGTGACTGATTTGGAATTTCGACTGGAGCCTTACCACAACGTTCTGGCCCGTGCTTGTGGTTTGCTCGTTCAGTGGTGGAGGTACCGTTTTCAAAGTGGGCGGCTTACTATGGAAAGTTTTTTTCATGAAGCGATTTATTTTAACAATCGACCCAATGCGAATTGTGTTGCTTAATTAAACTTATATTTAAGCAAAATTAGAAATGTACAAGTGCGGGGCCAAGCCCCCCAGAAAAGAAGTGTTTGGGCCTAGGCCTGTCCCGCCCCACGGTTCCACCTCCCCGGATGGTTGTTATTTCCCATCTGTCCTCGCTAACACCCCAAGTTCTTGCAGCTTACCGCGGTTCTGTGGCGTTCGTTTTCCCGTAAACTCCGTCCACTGCGCACTGCCAGCTTCAGAGCTGGTTCCCACCGCACATCCGCTAGATGAACCGTTGTCGGCGTAGGATTCCTTTGCTTCGCGGTTACTAGGGTGAGTGCGTCCCGAGTTTAGTTTCGCTGTTGGTAAGCACTCCATTCAATGGTGAATGGCTTGTGGCAAAGCGACCCGTAAATGAACAATTTCTTCAAAACGTTTTTTTCCTCATCGCATGCACAACGTGTAACAGCTTTCTCGGAATATATAATTCGGGAATAACAAATTTTATGCGGTATTATTTTTTGTCCGGTTCATCTACCACAAAACTACTATTTTTTTCGTTTTAAGCAAATTTCAGGTCGCCTACATCAATCTACGTATCCACGATAAACTTTTTATATAGGATATGACACCAGTCTTTGCAGGCAACGGCACTACCGCTATNGAAGTATTTCTTCTGTAGCAGTCTATTTAAGTTTTTTCGTCTTCGATTATTAACGCAGTTGTTTTTATTATGGGTTGCTTTGAATGNAGTAGCTTTTATGGCCAAAGTAACGTAATTTGGTAGTTTCACTATTTGCATAAGTGGAAAGTAGCGCGCATGTCATAGCTGCAAAATAATTTGCGTCAACGGGCGTTACAGATGCTAGAAAGCACCCTTTTCTGCTTCTAAATTTTTTCAATTGTGAATTCAGGTTGCAATCGCAGCTTCAGGGAACGAGATATATTTCCTGTCCACTTTTCACAGCCTACCGTATTACATAACTAACATGTGACAAATTCTCAAACTACCACAGCACTGTAGTTTGAATGCCCTTGAATGGAGTGCTTCTGAACAACAGTTCTACTTCCAGTGGAGTAGATTTTTCCGGGTGCTACAATAATTGAGTAATTATTGTGGCTGTGGGTACAGTTCTGAATCCGGTCTTTGATGGGCTGCTCATATTCTTGATTTTTTGAAGGACAGTGTTTGATCTCAGTGGGGATACAGGCCAGGCGAGTGGTGGGGACAGTGAAATAGGGGTGTGAAAAGGTTTTCCCTTTATTAAAATGTCGAAGACTCTGGTGGTGACAAATGCTGAGTGTTACACAGGTGATTACGTTTTCTTGGGCAAGAAAGTGGTTGTTTTTACTGGTCGAAGTACGTGGTTCTTCAGGGAGTCATCACAATAAAGGTGCCTTGTAAATTCACAAAGCAGGTCCAAGTAAATGGCCTCATTTTTGACACGCTGCACAGTCACTAAGAACCAGGTCCATAACTGGTCAATTGCGCCCCGAAATTTTCAAAAACACTGAAAGCGCCAATGAGTTTTTAGTTGAGGTATAACAAGTTAGAATCAATTTGCCTCACCCCGAAAATTCAGCGGATTGCGTCACTGCCAAGAACGCTGTTGGTGTCGACAGACAAGTGTTGCGTAGCGCCGATGGCGCAGCCAGAAATTTTGTTTGGGAGGGGCCAGTCACCCGAAGTGCATCCGACTGTTCCTTTCGTTCATTTTCGAACAGTTGAAATTGTTATAAAGCACCAGCGAAAACTCTTAGAAGTTTTTTTAGGGAGGGCCATGGCCTCATTCCGGCTGCACTGCTGCGTAGGGCATGATGAATAGCTCGCGGAAAGCGGATAAATCTCCTCTTGTTGGGAGCAAATCGGTGTGGTGTTGAAAATAAGTAAAAATCCAGTGGGCAGTATGGGGCACTTGCACTCCCCAAACGTCTGTGGCGCCCTTTTTCGGTGTTTATCGAAGTAGAAACATGCACAAATACTCTTGAACTAAACAAGGTTTAGCACTTCGTTGAACTTCAGGATAGCCAGGCCGGATTTTACCCAGCCTCTATCATCGGAAATGCTATTCATCCGTAAAAATCCTTCTCCGTTGTTTCTCTTTTTCGCGTGAGAACTGCCCAGCCTTACTCAGGTAATCACAAATGCAGTCGCTTTCGCTAGCACAGCACAGTTCTGGACTTACCGCTAGGCTGCGTGCAAAATTGGTTTTTGAGTTGTTTATTGGCGCAAACATGCGACAATTGCATGCAAATTAAATGTGAAGCCCTGGGGCATCGAAAAAAAAAACTGTTAAACAGGTTTCTCCCCGGGCATCCCTCGACAATTTCATGAATTATTATCATAGTAAATGGTCGGATGATTGAGAATTTAATAGGGTTATTTTTCTTGAAGGGGTTGCGGTCTGCTGGATGATCAACACAGTTGCGCAGGAGTGCTGGGTCACAACAGGTATCTATGGTGGTCTGGAGTGAGAAGTATTTCAACGAACTGATATTTTCAGGGGGGAGGGTGGGCAAAATTATTGCAGCTTGTATTATGTTCTGGGGGGGAAATAGTTGTATCTTGCATCTAACAACTAAGCACGTTTTTTTTAAATTTCGGGGGTCAATTGTCCGGCTTTCCGCCTGGTTGCGTTCCTGGTGTTCACAATTATGTGTTCTTATACTCAACTGGAGAACCACCCCTCACAGCACTGTACTACAAATTGCTGCAATAGAAAAAAACTTGGTTCGTTTTTTTCTGTTTAAAAGCAGGTGTTGAACTCCAGCAGCGTTATGCACTCCGCAATCGATCATTGGTGAAAAAGACGGAACTGACACCCTGCCACATGTGCATGTGTCATGAACAACTTCCTCCTACAAGCTAATTTGAAAGCGAACATAGCTTGTCGGATATTGTACCCGCAATCAGATATAATACCTGCAGAATACTAAACATTTATTCAAAATAAAAAAAACAAGAAAATATAAAAAACCAAGAAGAAAAATCTAAACTTTTGTCTGTAGACAAAACACTGTGGTTTGCCACAAAACGATACTGAAGCAAAACACGGCACTTTTTCTTGACGCTGCACCCATGGGAATCGGAAGGGGCAAAGGGGCTTGTCCCTCTGGAATTTGACATTTTCCTACGAAATTTTTAGCAAAAAAAATTGTTCTCTTACTTTCGAGTGGGTAAAATGAAATTTAACCACTTTTGCCCTACCCCCTGAAAAAATCCGCTATTGCCCCCCCTGGAAAAAATTCTGCCGGCTTCTATGGCTGCAGCGATCGCCAACATCCTTGGGATGTGTTCAATGCAGTTCGACCAATTCTTCTTTCCTTTGCTAATTCATCAGCGCGCTGTCGGTTTATTATGTGCGACCAAACAACAATCTGCATACTTAAAAGGCCAACACGTGCACGAAGGATCACAGTGCGTCTTTTGGCAGCTCTGCTTGAAACCACTGAGTCCGTTGCCGAGCAAACGCAGAGCGTGGTTAGTTCTAACTACTACCACTACAGCAACTCGAAAAACGATTAGACAACGTCACAGAGCAAACGCGTCATCAACTGCGTACGGCAAGGGCGGAGCTCAGTGCACTCTTGACGGGGGTCAGGTGCTCGTCGCTATTGGACGGGCAAGGGGGAAGTGCCGGAAGTTGAAGGCCAGCTTGGACCCTCTGGTTTAACGGTGACGGAGTAAGAGGGGCAGCGGACCCTCCGTGGATCCGAAGCACAGGGGCAGTCCGTGTGGTCCGCGTGCTCTTTGCTTTGTTGCGGAGGTCAGGCTCGCTTTGGCCCGGCGCCCTGTGCGAGGGTGCCGAACGAGCATCTTCGGGCCACGGACCGACTCGGGACGCTGAGGGCATGGTGCTGTGGAAGGCCTAAAAAATGTTCCATTAGATATGCAGCTTAACGTTGCACGCAGAAGCTTGCTTTTCACAGTTATCGTTAAAGCGGCTTCGGGTGGGGGGGCCGGGTGTGGCGGTTCGGGCGTCGTGTGGTACGTTTGCGTCAAATACGATGGGTTGAAGCAGTGGTTCCCAACCTTTTTGATCTCGCGACCCCATTCGAAAATATTCCATAAGCGCTTGGCCCCAGACATTACCTACAACTCTAAAGATGTTCGAATAACAACCGACAAGATAAGAAACACTTTGATTTCGCGTGTTGGATTCACTGTATTTACGTTGTTGTGCAAAAGAAAAGAGCACCTGTGCTAATCAGTGGGACTGCTGAGCTTGCATCTGTGTACATAGTCTTGAAACGCTTGGGTGTATGTTGGTGAGAACTAACCTCATGTCATTCTCAACGGCCAGTCTGTTCCTTGACTTTTGTTTCAATGTGGACAAGGGTTGAAAATCCAGCATCAAAGACAGTGGTGGATATTAGAATTTTGAGGCCTGAGGCCAATTCTCAGAAGGGTGCCCTAAACAGTTGTTGGAGAGCCCGCTTCGGCACATTTGCACAAAGGCTAATTGTTGCTTTATTTTGAAAAACATATGACTTATTTCGCATCGTATTAAATTTGGCTCGAGAGTGGTTCATAAGTTTTTAACAGAACAATGCAAAAACATGTTTTCTTCGCTTAGATCTTTCGGTCATGTCTCGTAATAGTATTAAAACTCGTTGAAACAGTATTCACTAGCCTGCCTTTTCGGGCATTATGTCCGAATTGACTTATTTTTTTGTGATTAAAATAAATCAGTCTACGACCGAGCAGGTAAAAACTAAGTACGAAACTCTCAAATGGTGCCCGCGGCATGAAAAATATGGGGGAACTGAGGTGACTGTCTCTCGTTCGTCTCCCCTAAACTCCACCCCTGCTCAGTGCTCACAGGAGATGGAAACTAATGGAAGCAGACAACGAAAGGGGAGTAGAGTTAGGTTTGGGTATGATTGCTCCATAGCACACCAGAACTGCGTCAGGGAGTTTTAACAGAACAAGTCACGGGAAATCATTTCGCAGTTGCAAATAAACTCAGACATGAATAACATAAGCAATTCATTCAGAAAGTGAAGACACGATCGTTACGTCGAGTTTCGATGGCGGGGAATGCAGTTCTTTAATCTTCAGGATGCAACAGTTTGTTTGAAGCGTATTAACTGCAAATTACACTATGTTAGATGGTTACTTTGAACGTGTATGCACACCGCTATCACTAGTTAAGCCTGCTGTTCCCGCCATCTGTCAACTATAGGCTACTTGTGCTGCTATCACAAGCTTGAACCATAACGAAGGCAAATTAATGAATGTAATACGGAACTATAACGATGAAAATATCGGTTGTGCTTTGTTGGAATTTCAGCTAGCAAGTATGCACAGCATGACAGATTTTTACGAGGCTAACATAATCTCAGCATCACTGGCATGGGCAACGGAAGGGGGGGCAAGGTCCCCTTGCATTTTGAAACTTTCAGAAAAAAGGTTGTTTTCTTAGTTTCCGATTGGCAATGTGAACTACACAAAATATGTCTGCGTTTCGGTTTTGCTGATGTGATACAAAGTTCTAAAAAGTCGAGATTTCAGCAAACCATTGAGGCTGCTGTTCGCGACCCCTCAACTCCTCCGCGATCCACTTTGGGGTCGCGACCCACCGGTTGGGAACCACTGGGTCTGAGGTTAAATCGCCGTTTCGACCAAATCTCAAGCCTACTTTTAGAAAAACCAAACGAGGTTTCATAGAAAAAAACATTGGCAAGAGTAGAAGTTTATTATTAACTAAAGGAGGGAGAGTGACACAGTCTAATATCCTGTATAGCAGGCCTGCACGACATACGGCCCGCGGGAGACGTGGCCCACAAAAGGTTTTTCAGTTGCAGAATGTTTTCAAAAGCCCGACTAGGGATTATTGATCGTCCTTTCAGAATTTCTTCCACACTACAACAGAATAGACTTTTGCGGCTCGCGGCGAATTTATGTTGACCAATTTGGCCCTTCGACCTTTCTTAGTGCAGGCCTGCTGTAAAGGCTTCTTCACACATGTCACCGGTAACGGATGAAAAGCAAAACGACGCGCAAGAAAACATCGCCAAGCGAGTATCTCGTTAAAGATGAAGCGCAAGGTACGCGCCGATCTGCTCAGCATCTTGGCTATTGCTATTACAGATAGTACAAAAAGAAAACGCGTCAACATTTTTTCTTCGCATCGCTTTAGTACCTGCATGGCCGCTTTGCGCGCTTTAATGGCGGCCACCCTCTGCCGCGCCGCGATGAATCGATCGTTCGTTTCCTGCAGGACCTTCGCGTCGATCCTCGACCGTTCCTGCGCGACCGCCATCTGCCTGGACAGCTGCTTGTGCTCCATGTACTTGCGCACGAGCTCGGCTTGCTCGGCCAGCTGCGACTGCGAGCCCGGGAAAAACGTTATTGCGACTCCGTCGGTTGGGTGCAGGTCAGAGGTGGCCACGGATCCGCAGTGCCGGAGTCGACTCCAGCGGGGTTCTGCGTTTTTTTGCGACTTAGGGTTCTGCGTTTTTTTTGCGAGCCGGAGTCAAAATTTTGTGAAAAACCGAACCCGGAGTCACTTTTTTTTCGGCAGTAGCAAGAGTCTGCGTGTTTTCATGAAGGCCGCTGCTCAAGTGGAAACACTGCTGAATTTCAGTTGCATCGGCGGTAGCCAGAGTTTGAACCGGAGTCGGCTTCTCAAATTTGAAAAAATTTTGGAGCCGGATCACGACTGAAGAATTTTGAAAAGGGGGGGGCGGAGTCGGGGTGTGAAAATGTTGAATCCGGCCACCTCTGGCGCGAGTAGGCTTGCTGTGAAAACGACAAACTGTTACGGCCGGAAAGCTCCGTCGGTTCACAGGCGTTGCTTTTGGGCCAAAAAATCGACGCAAACTCTACCCTCCGGTTTACACAGTTGCGAGCGAGAAAATCTATGCAAAAAGTTGTGGAGAAAGTCGTGGGCAGAGGTATTCGCGTTTAGAATTAAATCTATAAGCGACGTTACCCAACCGAGGATGTATATTAAGGCTGATTAAGGCTGATCGTATGCTGCAGCGCTCAACATGAAACTCTGAAAGATACTCTGTGTTCTTACAATTGGCTGCCAGTTGCAACAGATTCACTTTGAAAACGTATTTTGCCTTTTGAAAGCTTTGAAACATAAAATCGGGCAGATTTATAAACTTTATCAAAACTAAAAAAGCCTTCAAAACAGTATTTATGTTTATTCTGATACCTTTCGGATTGGTCTTCATTAATTTTTAATCGGAAATCGAGCAACGTCAGGCAAGGGAAGCAATAATCAACACCAAACTCAGCGTGGATTATAACACGATAAGGATGTTGTTAACAAAATAATAAAATACCCACAACTGTGAGAAGACTGAGTACGACTCGTGACTTTGCAAGTTTTCAAGTTGCACATAATGTTTTCATTATGGGAATTTTAATTTTTTGTTAACAACATCCTGCACGTGCTTTAGTCTACCACGCACTGCCTCACACTGGTAATCTTAGCCGGGTTTTCAGCGTTTTTACTTTACTGGCAGTTCTTGATTTTGTTTGCAGCGTTTTTCTTAGGTAGCTGGAAGTTTTACTGCTACTTTCAGCGTTTTCGATATAACCAGGAGTTGAGTTTGCTTTTCAGCGTTTTTTATGTCACAAAGTCTTTTGATTTGAATTACTTTCCTTGCCTGAGGTAAGGTTGCTTTATTTCCGATTGAGAATGGATTAAGAACAATCCGAAAGGTCTCGAAATAAACATGAATAGTTTTTAAGCTTTTTAAATAAAAAACAACAGACATGGCTAATTGCAACAGTATTAAAATGATCCGCAACAGCTGAAACAAGTCACCGCTTTTGTCAAACTCTTCAGGTAGACTTTATCATAAACGAGTCAAGAGAATCTATGCCCGTGACGGGGTCCCTCTTTTTTACTCATAGTTTTACGTAAATTAGTGCACATCACAAAAACCAATGACTGTGGTATCATGTACACAATCAACTCTGAACAGTACAAGCATTTAAGCGTTAACCGTTTCTGCATCATTGAAAAATGTGAAAATAACATTAAAAATGCTGACTTCCCTCAATCGCTTTTAAAAACTATTATCTTTGAAGACGATAACATCAGGGTGAAACAGCATACAACCATCTGATTCAGTGTTGCATAAAATGCAAACGTCCCCGCCCAATAACATCGAATATGCAAAAGCAATGGGGACTGTGCCAAGAAATTTTGCAATAAATGAAAAGCAAGAACTGAGAAAATCACGTGCTCTCCATTGAGTACTTGACAAAGGGTAATACCAAAACTTTCAAACTACAAGTTACTAGTACCTTGTGAATCGGTTACTGACAGTATACATTAGCTGCGGGGAAAGGTACAGTACACACCATCATTTTAAACTACAGCATTCGCAGCAGGAAGCTTACTTTTTATCACCAAAAATTTTCTTTTGTATCCCTGAGCACGACTTGTACATGGACAACCAAACCCGTAACAAGGTTTTGAGGTTTGGGGAGTAAAATACATTTTTAGGGGGCAAGATTTTTGCTTTCATTATACGTTTGATAAATATAATAAAAAATTACCAGGGCACAACAAAATCTGGGGGCCGCTAAAAAATTTGGGGCCACTGCCCCCGAATGCTCCCCGTGGCTACGGGCCTGTGGACAACTACGGGTTATGCAATTTGATCTCCAGAGCAGCGAAAATCCTTTGCCACATGAAAGGAAGCTTCCTAGCAAGAGGGTGCAGGACGCCACGCAAGTGCAAGAACTGGACAGTACGGAATCGAAATACCTTTATGGTGCCGACCATTTCGGCCTTGTCCGCTTTCATGTCTTCCTTGGTTGCGTGAATGTCGTGCTTGATCAGCGCGTTCGACACAGAGGTGTGCTGGTTGTTGAAGTCCGCGGCAAACATCAGTTCCGTGTGTCGGTTGCGATGACGTTGCGTGGCTTTCTCTTTGCGTTCCTGCGCCTGTCGGCGAAAGGAAGCATCGTTAAGTAAGATGTCGCCGCCTGCGCGGGAAAATCTCCAAACCAAAGGAGGTGTGCAATCGTCTGCGCATGCTACGACGATCCGCACTCGGCGCCGCTTTGTTCTTTGCCAGATTTCGGGCCTTGGGGCGCTCGAGGCCGTGTGCTGCTCAGGAACACTGGGCGGCAACAGCTGAAACAGGTCGCTGCTTTTTTCAAACTCGGGGTTTTAAATCTTAAAATTGGAGTGAGACGGGGGGCGGGCGCCGTGACCTCGAATGACGCGGCTGCCTTTGAAAGAAAACCTGTTTTTTCCTTAACAATTGTACTCCCCGGTATTGAAAGTCGTCTGACTTCAACACAACGGACGAACATGGGACACTCCCGCGACGGAACAACATTATTCCGGAGGAAGCAACGGCTTTCAACCCTTTTGATGGCAAAACGAAATGGAGGAAATCTGAAACTTGTGATTTCGAAAAACCTTGTTCAGTCCAAAGCGCGAGTTGTTCGGCTCTGCCGGATTTTTCCACTCAGTTAAGAACAGTGACGGCTTATGACATCACTACGTTCAGACGGTCTGTGAAACCAATGTCTGAACCTTACCTCGCAAAAATAAAAGCTAATCTTTGAAAAGCATTTGAGACCGTCAGCGCTTGCCTTATAACGCGCTTTGGTAAATTTATCTTTTTCTTCATAAAGCAGACAACTATCAAACGTATTAGCAACTTTTGAAGCGTTGGAGGTTAATCTAGAGTTGTCCACTCATACAGCGAGAATGGAAACGTGGATTTCATAATGCGGTTAAACCTTTGGTACACGAAACGCGGAAGTGGCAAATAGCCGTATAATGAAAATCACGGCCAATGCAAACGATAGAAACGACATATTGCAAATGCTTCGATAATTCCTGGTATCATCATCAGTGCATTGCAAATTGAACTGCACTGCTGATGATAACAGGAGTTATCGAAACGTTTGCAATATGTCGCTGATATCGTTTTCATCGGCCGTGATTTTCATTATAACGGTTAAACCTTGTGACACTGATCACGAACCTGGGACGACAGTGTCAAAACTACAGTGTCTTCATTCGAAGTGACAGTGAACGAGAAATAAAGATCCTGTCCGAATATTCCAATTCAAACTGACGAGTGCATTTCCTTAGTTCTGATTAAAGAAGGTAATACATTGTAATGCTTGATGCAGAAAGACACTTGACGTTAAACACAACAGTGTTGCATTATATTTTGCCCATTTCTGGTGATCTTAACGATTGTGGTGTCTCTTGAAATCTTGACGAGCATGGTGAAAATAAACTGAACGATCGACTCGCGACAAATGCTCTCTGCAAAGACTCAACTGAACAAAAGTCCACGGTACAGTCGCGTAGCTGTTGCAGTCATCGCCAAACTAAATACCACGCAAATTCTCGCGATGTTTTCGACAAGCCGCTTGGAAGGGAGGAGTAAATCGAAAAGCACGACAAAATCAACATTCAACATTCAAGCACTCACGTATTCCACATAAACCGATCTGTTGGCCTCGTGCTGCTGCATTGCTTCTGCGACGCGGATGCGATCCTCCTGGCGCCGATTGAGGGCCACACTCCTCTTCTCTTCCTGTAAGAACGAGCCTGAGATATGTTCTTTGTTCGAGTCATAAAAAGAATCATATAAAGAGGTGAGAAAGGATCGCTATCGTGTAAAACAAAGGGATGTCCGAAAGAGCGTTGCTACACTTGAAAGCAGTCAAGTCAAACCCATTCAAAGGATCTAACTAACCTGAATTATGTGGCTTTTGGACCAAGATTTTACGGAGTTTGGAGCGATAAGGAAGATTGGGTGGGGCTTCCTTCCAACCCACGCATTTTTTTAATAATCAAATTTTGCTTTTCCAAATTTTCAATGTTTATTCGAGTTTTTCAATATTGTTTCATGTTTTTTGTTATTTTCGTATTTTCGCGTTTTGGTGATATTTTTGAGTTTCAGTCATTTGCAAGTGTAGGCGTGCCCAGGCATGCCAGGTTTTAATCCGATTTCAAGAAGCTTCACGTCACTGGCGTCGGCAGCAATTTCGTCATTTGCAACAGTCTGCATTTTCTGAAGCAGGGACTTGTCCTTTTCAACGGCAGGAATAGTTTTACGCGATGGGATAGCAGAAGTTGCACGAAAGTTTTAGCCTCAAACACACAGCATGAAACAGGCATGGAGGAAAGTGTTAGCATGCACGACGTCGCCGTATCGTCAACACACCAGAGGTGGCGATGGATCCGGAGTGCCGGAGTCGACTCCGGCAGGATTCTACGTTTTTCTTTCGGATCCGGAGTCGAAAATTTGTGAAAAACCGGACCCAGAGTCACTTTTCAATTTCGGCAGTAGCAGGAGTCTGTGCGATCATATCTTAAGCAAAAACATGGATAAATTCGGTTTGATCGATGATTGTAGCCGGAGTCTGAACAGGAGTCGGGTTCTCAAATTTGAAAACTTTCCGGATCCGGATCAGGATCAAAACTTTTGAAAGAGGAGCGGAGCCGGAAAAAGCGACTCCGGCCACCTCTGCAACACACACAGCTTGCACACACCTTGTACGCGGCGACAATGCGCTTGGCCTGCAGTCGGTCCTGCTGGACCTTCATGACGCGATCCGCCTTCATGGCCGCGCCGTCGGCCTTGTCCCTGTCCCGGTACGCTTTCGAAACGGCCATCAAGGTGGCCAGGCTCACGTTGTCTTTGAGCTGATATATGCAATCACAGGCGATCAGCGGTAAAGCGTGGATTTGCGAGTAACGCACCACTTTGTGTGAAACGATTGCGCAACTTGTAACTTGACGAAGCTATCGTCAGGAGGAAGCTATCGTCAGTGAACGGCAGTCACGCGGATAAACAGGAGGAAGCTATCGTCAGTGAACGGCAGTCACGCGGATAAACATTTACTATGCCGCTTTGGTCCACAGTGAATGCACGAAACATTGCCATAACCGCGTTGCTGCTAACATTTTGATGAAAAGGATAAGATCATGTCAGGATCCGCAACTTTTGTTTTTTTGGGGGTAGCGTAAGCGAAGCTGGGCTGCCAGGCGGTTACAGGCAGTGATTGTTTGCTTTTCACGCGCGCAGGATAAGGTTTCGAAGGCGAGACTCACGCGCGGCGGTAGCTCGGTCTTCTTGACGCGAGGCTTGGGCTTCGTAGCATCTTGTTCATGCCAGTACTCCATCGCTTCGCGCAGGTCTTTGCCGACATCGCGATTCGCTATCAGGTATTCCTGCGTCGGCTCGTTCTGCGACAAGTCACGTGACAGCAATGACCAAGTTTTCGTGCGGCGTTCCGTTATCGTAAAGTAACACTGGTAACTTTCATTTGCTCATATCGATGAAAGTACGTCCGGACGACTTAGGCAAGCAAGTTCAGCTACTCTCACAGTGTGGTGGCCACATTCATTGTCAGTAAACTGCCCTGTTATGATACAGCAACGCTTGCTCAAGCGGGTGTTCTTGTGGTTGAATGACGCTTTAGCCTCATTCCTTCGCTTCCGCGTTGCGTAACAATGTCGTCCCATCCGGCTAGTGTCTAATTTTGTAAACAGTGACGAACATATCGTATTTAATCGATGGTAACCGCGGCTTATAAAGCTTTTCTTTTCATCATTTCGTGCGGCTTATAATCAAAGGGCGGCTTAGATTTTTTATAACTTTACCTTATCGAAAGGTATAGATAACGCTCAATCTTTCCTTGGCTACGTTTTATTTTTAAAACTCTTTTCACATTCTATTCTCTTCAGCATCACGTGCACATCCGTCACATGAGGATTATGATCAACAGAAGGCAGTTGTTGTCGTGTGAGCGTCATCACCAGGGTTACGAATAAATGCGAAACTTGCTAGTACGCGAAAGTATCTCAGAGGCTTAGGTTGCCCATGTTCAAGTGCGGCTTACGTTAATTTTTTAACACCGGTTCGTGCGGCTTTATTTATAGAGTAAATGGGGTACGGCAAAAGTTATACTCAATTGGCAGGACTTCACCAAGCTTCTCGTAGTGAAACGCTCTTCCACACGTTAAGAGGTAACACCGTCTATCAACATTTTCTTCACAACACAAAGCATACATATCTTGGGTGAGGAAAATATCGAGGTTTCTATTTACTGCAACAAAGTTTGCAGGCAAAGTTTATCTTGCACTCGTTTCGGAAGATATCCTTGAAAACGGAGGACAATGGAAACCAACGTCTGAAACGCACGAGTGTGTTCAGGAAGTTCTTACCCATAAACCGGAAAGGCCAGTTGAAGACTATCCAACTAAAGAGTGATTTGCTCTGAATGTCGCACAGCATCTGATAATGCGTTCCAGATAATTTAGTCAGATAAAAGATGCACGCCGATAAGTTCAAATCGCTGGAAAACAACGCAAATTTGAGAATTCGGAGATTCCGACGATTGGCATGTGCCGTCGCGTGGAGTGAAACAAAATGTGGGAAAAAAAGCGAAACTACAAAAAATTGAGCGAACTTAATCTGACACAAAGGAAACGTCGACACGTAACTTTGGCAAAAGCACGCAACTAAACGCCATTCGACAAAGCATACCTCGGCAATTGTCGGTTTTCCGCCGGCCAGTTCGAACGACTTGTCATGGACCCTCCACTCATGGTTGGACGCCGGACGCTCGGCCTCGCACTGGACCGCAGCCTCTTGTCGCTGCTTGATCGCGCGTCCGTCCACCAAGGTGCCCAGGACGGGGTGGGGGTAGGCCGGACCGGGATGGACCAGGGAGTCTGTCGGCGCAAGCATCTTCTGCACGGTGACCGGTTCTCGCTTACCGGGCCGAGCCGTGGCCGGAGTTGGGCCCGGAAAGGTGGCGTACCTCAGAGAGGTTCCTGCGCATGTCGACACGGATCTAACGTGCGCCGAATCAAACGTGTGTCAAACGTGCACCGAATCAAACGTGCGCCGAACCAAACATGCGCCAAATCCAACGCACGTCAAACGTGCGCCGAATGAAATCAAACGTGCGCCGAACGGCCCATGCTGGGCCCGCCAGACCTTTGCCGCTGCAGTGCGTCAAGGGCGCAGCCATTCGAAGTTTGCAGGTGTGGGAAACAAAATTTAGGGAGAATGAAAACCTCCAGGAGTTTATGAAAAAAAATCAAACATTCCGCCAAAAAAATCCTAATTTTTCAGCCAAAAATCACCTAGCATTTTTGTAAGAGGACGGGCACAGTTTCTCACCAAAGCTGCAGGCTAGCACGATACCGCCGACTTTCAATATTGAGAAAAGCTTGAAATGGAGCTGGACAAAAACACAACCCACAGCTCTTTCACTGTCCTACATTCAGGGGCGAAAATTTACAAAGAACGCAAAGCAAATTAGGGTCTTAACTTACAAGCAAATGATGTGGCGAATGTTCGCGCACACACGAATTGAAATGGTCTTTGCCTACAAACCGAAACGCCTAGAAAATGTCAGTTAATTGCAAAACATGTAGTTCTGACTGCGTCGCGAGGGACTGTTTTAAATGCAGTGCTTTACAGAGCCGCAACCAGCTGAAATTTTCGGGAGGCACAATGACTGTAACTTTTTGTGTTGTACCTAACAACAAAACATCTTTTTGAAGATTTTTTTGGGGGGGCAATTACCCGATTGTGGGCCTGGTTTTTTGTGTCGCGTGTTAGGGAAAAAATAGACCAGACTTCAGTGGCACATATTTTAATTACTGACTTCACAAAATTTTTAAAACAAACTATGTATAACGCGCAGCAGTGTTATTCGCGAAGCGTTTTAAGGATTAGCTTCTGTTTCAAAACGACATCCGCGTAAAAACGCAATGAAATAGAAAATAACACGTGACAAGCTTGAGTAATACATAGTGGCGAGTAAACGAGACGTGAATGGTGAACATTGCACGCGTTCCCTTTTTTTATCAACCGTCATCAAATTATGCATTTTGTTCACACGAATCTAACGCTCAAACTTGGCAAGCGTCCATTAAGATCGCTTTTGTTGCGTCGCAATCAGTTATGTCCAACATTACGGTGCCAAATGGCCGATCAGGCGAAAAAGGATCGAAAGAAGAGCTTTACTTCTCTTGCCATCTTGCAGGAAAGTGACAGTCAGCGGCTTCGAGAAAAGCGACCTCCTTGGCAGCGCCGCGTCCTCGTGGATATGGATGGTCAGCTCGTCGTCCGGCGACGCGTCTGCATCGGTTGGTGTCAGATGTGACATGATATCGATCTCGACAACATGGGGGGGCGCCCTCACGAGCGCGAAACAATGGGCGTAGCGGTGATGTCAAACAAGCGATCGGTGGCATTGTGGCCTATTAAATGCCTCGCCTTTAATATGAAACCGAACATTATAAAGACACGAAAAGATGTTTTGAACAAGTGATTCGAATAGTTTGTTGTTCGTGGCGGAAGGCTTTGTTCAGACTCATTATCGCACTTCTGTTGAGCAGTCATCAGCGGCGCTGCCGCCTGTTACGTCATAAACACACAGGATTCGCTGTGCTTCAAACCCGAACGTCATTTTGTTTCAAATTTCAACACTCAGTTCAAGTCAATATTACGCGAAATGTGCTCAAAAGCGCCAGCAGATTGTTACAAACGTCACAATCTGTAATGTGACGTTTCAAGCGTCACAATCAGGTTAATTGTGACATAGCAGCAAGAACAAACACACATGCGTAGCAACTATGAACTGCTGCGTTACAATCGTATTAACCAATCCACGTAGGCTGAAAAGCTGTCCGTCCTACCTTGGTCATAATCGTAACTACCACACGCAAAAACAGGAACATAGGCGTTTTTTCTTCATCTAATTTGGCATATTCACATATTCAACAAAAATTGTTTCCGTTGCAGGTACTTCTAGCAAACTGATGACAGGAGGACACTCAGGTTTACAGCAAGGAACACTTCGTTTCGGAGCTGATCGTGAGCGTGTAATTGCACGCGCGAGATCTGAGGAAATATCGCACCGGACGCATTTTGAGCTAATATCAAAATCTTTTCGTTTCGCAATCACCCCGTCCGCCTAAAAGCACGCACAACGTTTCTCAAATGAGCGCCCAAACAGTTTGAAGCCTCCGTGTGTAATCAAACTCCTTTTGCGCTCTAAAGTCTGCCCATGATAACAAGAGCGAAGCAAACAGGCGCACTTGTGCGAACGACACATTTCCATAGAAGTAATCTTCAAATCTAAGTCAAAGGAGTGACGATTCCAAAACAGATCGATCAGACAAGCAAACAAACAAACAAGCTTACTAAAGGATCTCAAGGCGTTGCGTTGCAATTTGTTCAGATTGATTTGCAACTTCGAAGGAAGAGCTTTGAGGTTGTATTCGTCCTCGTCTTTGGCCTGCTCAAGTGAAACACCGAAGTTCACGCTCAATATTTCGCGTCTTACCCGGTTGCTTTACTATACAGCGAGAGGTCTCCAAACTTTTTTGTCCGAGGACCACATAAGCTATCACTGCACAGTTCGAGGGCTGGGTGTCTTACGTTATGAGATTGTTTCGGGATATGTTACATCCTGCCAAATCAAAAAAAATTTTGTAAATTGCAAATATATTATTTTTTTATTATATATTGACAAAATGTCTTGGCGGCCGGATGAAACGACTTCACGAGCCAGATGAAATGGCCTTCGTGGGCCGGATTTTGGCCCGCAGGCCGTAGTTCGGGGACCCCTGCTACAAAGGATCGAGCAACTGCAGAAATGCACAAACAAGTGATTGCGAAAAACTAAATTACAGATAACTACACCATAATGTTCGTGTCACAGTCGCGTGCAGACGACTTGTGACGCTACTCGCTTTCACAAACGCAAAAAAACGAGAAAAAAATTTAAAAGTCTAAAATTGAGCGGAAAGACATTACATCCTGTTCTCCGGGTTGCACTTTGGACGACGGCGAGCCCGATCGGTAAGCAGTGGCTGCGCTCGGCGTTTTGGAACCAGGTCTGCGATTCTGAAACGCAAAGTTCCGACGTCAGCTACGGACGGCGACATTTTCCGTCGCCGCTATGAACAAGACCAGCACGGAGCAGGCGGCAGAAATTGCATCTTTTAGTGGTAAAAAATCTGAAAGGCCAACAACTCCAGAAGCACGGCGACGAAACGCCGCTGCTGTTGCTGAAACAGATTAAGATGCGAACGCAGGCAATTAAGTTCACATATTTCGTGCGGGAGCATGGCAGCCAGAACCGGTTGCACCTTCAGGTACGTATCGTAGTCGAGGCTGTACGCTTCGCCGGCTTGGCTTTCACTGGGGACCGGGCGCACTTCGGGGAAGAAGTTCAGCTTGTCGAGTTTTTGTCTGAAATCGCAAAAACCGCAAGATTTCCGCATTTGCTGCACAGCATGCCAGCTCAGTTGCGGTCGTTTCGAAAAGAGCAGAAAGATGCGACATTCAGATTGAGAGGGAAACGGGACAAAACGAATTTGCGAAACAGATAAAAAATGGCTGTTAATTACATCAATCCACACCAGCAGCGATCTCGCTTTTAACTTATCTAACCATACGTGTTTTATTCTTTTTCAATCTCNTATTGATTTCATGGTGTCCAGTACACTCCTACTATAGGGTAGCTCAGTGTTGCTCAAACCTTTTTTGTTCCATCGCCCCCTTTCACTCTCGACACATCGTTGTCGCCCCCCAAGCTTGATAAAGCAAACGAAATGTAGTATTTTTAAATAATTTTATTTAAAGAAATTGACACATACCATGTCCCCAGTTCAGCGTGATGGATGTGCTTGGCGGCCTTCACAAAGCTTCGAAATATTGGGAGACATTTTACAAGGTACAGTCGCAGATCACCTCGCTTATGAATCAAACAACGGCTTCTTTACTTTGAGAACATTTTAAAGTCACAACCGAAGCTAAGTCAATGATCGTTAACTAACGTTAACTGAATGATCGATTAATGGTAGCGCTTCAGCGTTTTCGCCCCCTTTGTCTTGTTTTTCCCACCTATCGTCCCCCTTTTTTTGTTTGCTCCCTTGCCCCTCAAAATCGCTCCCAAGGGGCGATTCTGCCCACTTTGAGAACCACTGAGGTAGCTGCTACCATCACAAAATGGTTTCTTCAGCGATTTAAAAATATGAATTATCAAAGCTTGTAATGAAAAGCCAAATAAAAATTTCGAAAATCTGATGAAGCCATCTGTGAATCGCAAAAAACATTCTTCAAGCTCAAGCATCAGTGTTCGCCGAAACCAAAGCATCCCACCATTACGGTTTAAATACTCCTTTCACGAGCTGCAGCGGTCAAGATGTTTCAGAATGTTTTAACGAATCGGCGAAGCTAAGAAACGGATCAGCGAAACTCCCCAAGACTGAGAAACGGATCAGCGAAACTTTTCAACCGCGAAGAAACCACGTGACCGCTCGGTAATCCGACTTATTGTGGTCTTCAGCAGCGAATACCCGTCGCAAGAAAAAGCTGTTTCAAAAATCGCTGACAGCAAATACAGTACCTGACTGTTGCATAGTTAACATTCAACTTTCTCCTGCACAGAAAGCCTCTGATCCACCGTTGCATCACGACCACAGGCGAGCCATGAGCGAGAATCCTGCTAATATCGGATAAAATCTTTCTTACTTGGGACATTTCGAGCTCAAGCGTCCGTTGCTTTGAAGGCTGCGAACATGCGCAAAAGATTCATTTAATTGTGAAGCAACTGCCAAGGACTGGCGAACATCGTTCAACGTACCACGACTTCTTTTGGGCAGAGGTCAATATAAAGACGGGGGTTCATTGCTGCAAACCGTTTCGAGAACAAAGCGTCTTCGATTATCTCGTCATCACCTATCACGTGATGGTCGATCGCTTTCAAAGACCATATCGTATTCACAGTGTGGTGCCTGTGAGAAAAAAATCTTACCTGCGGAGCGTATAGTAAGCCAAAAGCCATCTACATGTAATGTCAAAACACAAAAGTTTCAATAACAAACTGTAGCGTTTACTTTTAGCACATAATCAATCCGTCTGTTCGTATTCGTAAATAAAAAAATAGATTGAGCCGGTGGCATCATCGTTTTCTTATTTAAACCTCTTTAAAGACAAAACTGACGATGTCTACACGGCAATGCTATTTTTTAAGCAGATGTGGATGACCAAACAGACTTTGCAAAAGCAAATGGTGAAAATTGACCTTGATTTACATCAAAATCGTTTGGTTTTGGAAGTGTATAGGGCAAGGATTACGAAGATCGCGAAGGTGTATTGCCATTGAATTTCAGTAAGCGTGATGAACGTGCTAGTATTAAGAAGTTTTTCTAAATCGTGCATTTCATACGGAAAGACAATTCAGTTTGCGATACAACCTTCTTCTCACTGTAGCATGCCGTGGTCATATTACGCCACCCGGCAAAAAGCATACGCGCTTCTACATCGTGCGATGTCATTCGTGCATTATCAAAACTGATGTTATTCTACATCAGACTTGTACATCCTACTCGTATACATACAGCATATGAAAATTCGTTCTTAACGCTTTCAGCAACAAGCATAAGAATACAGAGAGTTGAGTAATCGGCCAACACGTTTATACCTGTAGTTGTATTTCAAGCTGAGCGGCGTATCATACAAAGTCATTGCAACAAGGTTCGGACAAGATGCAATAGCACGGACACTTTCTAGCTTGGCAATGCCATTGTCATGCAAGTTTAAAATTTGGAGATTTTTCATCTGCTCCCAAAAGTGCTCATCTGGCAACTTGGTAATCTGCAGTGTGGAATATCAAAGTTAATACATCAGCGCAGTCGTTCTCCAATGTATCACAGAAAATGTTTTGGATGTAATCAGTGCATTTGCAAAATACATACATTCGCTGTGCACTAAACAAAAACATTTGTTCTGCTATTTTACAAAACACTTCTACTTCATGAGAAAAATCAAACTTTAAATTGATTATAATCAATTTTTTAATTATTAATAAAACTGTCAGTTTCAGGGGTAACGCAGCACAATTCTAGTCATGCTCAAGATTACACTTTTGTCTANACAGGGATTATTTTTCACAATCTAGAAATTCTGCAAGCAGGGATACAATCAAATATGAAAAAAGAGATGAGGTACANATAGATTATATCNTTGCTGATAAAGGGCAATGTACTGAATGCAACATCCATGAATATGGCAAGAAAAAAAGGTGTATGAGCATTTCATCATGAAGATTTACTTGAAAACCAGCATTAAGTCAAAATTCTTCAATTGCCACATGAGCAACAATGCAGTATCACATACAGAGTTTATTTTTTACTAGCCCTTACACTTTAGGCTGCCGAGCATGAACTACACAGAAAATGTGCTCACTCCAGTACAAACCATCTTGCTCTGCTACCATTTTCTGATGGTCATAGCACCTCTTGCCAACTTTGCAAAACATTGGATATATATTTAATAGTTGTCAAGACTTGCTGACACACCAGATTGACAGAAATATAAATTTGTATGTGGACATTTTCAAAACTTTATATACAAAGCTGAGTTTTTTTGGTAGATGATAACATTTTGCAATAGCCAATGATTTTGCAAGTTTCATTTACTGTGTTGCTTAAGATCTGCCTGCACTAAAGGTTTGTAAAAAAATCACATGTACAACTGAGCAGTTACTTGAAAATATTTTAAATGCAAAATAATTTGCTTTCTAGAAAATGGTGAAAAAGATATATAAAGCAGCAAAATGGCTAAAGCAAGAAAAAAGAGAACAGTTTGATATCCAAGTCATGTTACTTTATGAGTTACTAGGACATAGTTGGTATGACACTGGTATGCAAAAAAGCCACCTATGCAGCTAAAGCATGGCTTACTTAGCAGTTTAAGTCCTGTGGCATTTTAGTGCAGGATCACTAATTTCAAACTTCATTTTGAACATGAGCAAATACAGTAGAGGAAACATAAGGCAGTACATTTTGATTCTAAAGAGTGTATTTTTAGCCAGAAAACCAGTTTCTAAAAAATACACAACAACCAGATTTTGCACATTATGTGAAATACAGTTAACTACAAACATGATTTGAGTTCAAAAGAGATATTTTTCAAAAAGTCAATGACTGCTATAAAAGAAAATTTGTGTACAATTCAATCTGCCAACACATTGCCTGATTGCTGTGTAAGTCAAGACGAATCAAGTACGGGCAGTTTTCCAAGGCATTGAAACGTGTCAAGAAGTTGTTGTGTAAAATGCAAATTTTTAAATGCCGACATGATTGTATATGGCCAAGACTTCGAATATGGAGATGAGACAAATGTATGTATGGAATGTCACGAAGGGATCTTGTCTTTCTGTCTTCGGTCCTACATCTGAAAAAAAGCAAAGCCATACAGCAATTTTGCAATCTAGGCAATGCTAGTCATTGAAAAAATTCAAAAGAGTAATTAACTTTCACAGGAATAAAGGGTTTCAAGCGGAATGGTGATGGAAGTTTTACATAGTTTAAAAATTATTTGAATGCCACATCCCAGATTAAAACAATGAAGTTTTAACAAACTTGATAGGTATTTTAAAATTAGATTACGCACTGAAAGTAGAATTAATCGCTTCACACAGAAAATTGCAGTAAAACTCTCAGAACTATGAAATTCCACACACAGACCAAAAAGAAGGTAGAATATGGCATTAGTAGATTAAATCAAATAAAAGCTTAAATATGACTGACAATTGTTTTGGGCCACATATTCACATGTTGGTGCTCTATAGATTGTAATGCAGGTTGCCAGCTATATCAAAAATATATATAATGTAAAGCTAGAAAAATGATTTTCAAATTAACAATTTACAAATACCTTTCTAGTAAAAATGCACGGGTAGGTGATACCAAGTAGCCTCCCTCAGCAGCTTGTCTTAAAGCAGCATCTGCCAGTCGTGTATCATACTTGGATTGAAGATTGTGAACTTTTCTATGACTCCTAGAAGGTATTGTTGAAACTTTGTTATGGTCCTCTGAATGAATTTCACTTGCGATATCATCAAGGTTTTTACTAAAGACACTTGTGTCAAATGCAATCTGCACTGGGCTTTCCATAGCACTTGTGCATTTAACTATACAGCTGCAGAAAAGAATGAGAAGAGAATTTTAATCATGATGTATGACTGTAACCTGTACAAGGATTTTTCAACAATGTAACCACCATGATGTCAAGTATGTATAGCGTTTTTTGCACATTAACAAGTCAATTGATCTTAAAAAAATCAAAATAAGCAAAAATGTACACAAGTCAACATGCTATATCTTATCCTTGCTGTTTGTTGCAAATGTAGTGACTGCAGTGCTCTTGCCTTTGAGCACCTGCATAATTTTGCACTTGTTGCAACAATTTCAAACCTGTCTTTTTTAAACAAACTTTGCAACCTAAGTAATTAATTTTTTATCTTTTTGTGAAACATTTTGAGGAATTTTACCAATGATAAAAACATGCAATTTTACAGTTTTAGTCAAAGATATCATTTGATACAATAGTGGTCTAGAACAGGGATCTCCAAACTTTTTTGTCTGAGGTTCATGTAAGCTATTACACAACAGCCTAAGGGCCGGACATCTTATGTAATGTGATTGTTTTGAGATATGTAAGCAAATCAATAAGTTTTTCACAAATATATCATTTTTTATTATTGACAAAATGTCTACGCCAGCTGGATAAAATGGCTTTGTGGACCAGACCCACAGGCTGTAGTTTGGAGACCCCTGGTCTAGACCAGTGTTTTGCAACATTTTCAGGCTTGTGGCATCCTAGAGAAAAAATATAATTAGTGACACCCAATGGTGAGTCCATAGCAATTAGTTTTAACACTTTGACAACCGGTCTACGAATATATCCTACCTGGAATTCGGCCTAAAACCAGCAGTTTTCGGTTGCCTCACCAACGCCATAGCTCCTCTACTGATTGCGCTAGAGAGCTGTTTAAACCCTCAAAAGATTTGGCAAGTCTTCTAGTCTACCCTCAAAAAAATTTGTTTGGTTGGGGTTGCAGATTTTTTGTGAGTGAATGACAAGTAAAGTAGTTTTTGGGTCATTTTGGCTCATGTTGCCTGGCCTAAGGCCCAACCGCTAGCTCAAAGTGTTTCACTGAAGTTTTCATTGGAAACTACACTCGAGTCCAAGTCTTTTGAGCCTTTGATCGACTTTCTAGCATTTCTGGTTCAAAAATTACGATCTAAAATAAACAAATTAATTGTTTAATTAACTAATTAATCAAATATTTTTATTACTTTAGGTAATAACTTTTGAACCTGAAACCCCAGCAGGTCATCCAAAGTATCAAAAGACTTGGATTGTAGCCTAGTTTCCAATAAAAAACTGAAATGGGCCAAGGTAGCCTAAAACTCCTCCACTTATAACATCATTCACAAAATTCCGCATCCCCCAACCAAAAATTTTTTTCGAGTGCAGACTAGAAGACTTGCCGTGTCTTTTGAGCCTTTGAACAGCTCTCTACCGCTTTCGGCACCAGAGTTACACTCGTGCAAAGCCATGTTGCGATCCAGTTGTTTTGGTGTGAAAATCCTTGAAACCTACCAGACATCAAGGTGTTTAAGGTTTGACAACATTTTGAAAATGTAGTTTTAATGATATATTAAAAAACGTATTAGCTCATGGTATTCTTGAGTTTTAAGGATGGCATGCTAGGATGTTGCAGCACCCCAGTTGGAAACCACTAGTCTAGACCAGTGGTTCTTAACTGGGGGTACGGACATCCCAAGGGGTTGTCAATAAATTTCTAGGGGGTGCGAGCCCTTAAGCACTGTACAACATTGAAAGTTTGATCAATAAATTTACCAAACAATCCATTTGCTTTTACAACTTATTTATAGCAAGGGGGGCTTGAAACAAAGGACAAGTACTTAAGGGAGATGTGGTAAAGAAAAGGATAAGAACCACTGGTCTAGACTATGAAACTTTAATTCCCAAGAACAATCTTGATGCAAACAGAGTTGCACTGCCGCATTACTTTACTCTGATTTTCGCAAGCATGTATGTAAACTCAGCTGTAATGCAATAAACTCTGTTGTTACCATCTTTTTTCTCCACACTGACTCAAAGTAGATGGGATATGTGTTAACGAATAATCAAAATAGCTGCAAAGCAACTTGAGTAAAAATATTGTAATTAAAAATTCTTTTTGCAATTTGGAAGCTGCATTATATATCTGTGGAAAACTTACCAAATAAAAATTTTCAAAAGTTGCACTGATAAAATCATTGAAATGATTTATAGAAACTACATTGTTCAAAATGACACTTCCACACTAGGTCATCAAGTTCTCAAGTTTTAATCTTTTATGGCAGTAGTGTGTAACCATGCAGCACTGCTGGACCAAATACACATAACCAGATTGATCCATGGGCCACAGTTGCACATGTCAAGCTCTGTGGGTTAAACAACTCATTGGCCACTCACAGATGATTGGCAACGCCCTTTGAAAACTGTAATCCTTGCTTAAATCCTTGCTGTACTACAAAATGTATGTACTTGTAGTATACTATTTTTATGTGTTTTAATGTAGCTTATTACTTCGTGAATACATTGCTGCCGCGGTCCAGTTTTTGTTACAGAATATCAAGAACACCTATAGAAGAAGCAAACAATTCTCTTACGAAGATTATCTCCAAAAATGAACTCC